>Ga0326760_1000130_pt1 | contig 43398 bp, 35 predicted proteins | sample GCREP_S_FD_207668 | JGI IMG/M metagenome (GOLD analysis project Ga0326760, IMG submission 207668) | Hot spring sediment microbial communities from Geyser Creek Basin, Yellowstone National Park, WY, United States - GCR.EP_S | ecosystem: Environmental > Aquatic > Thermal springs > Near-boiling... | reverse complement strand
GGAAGGTCCGTGATTGTCGTGGGTCCCGAACTTAAGCTTCATCAGGTGGGACTTCCCAAGGATATGGCAATAGAGCTCTTTAAACCCATGATAGAAAGGAAACTTGAGGAGTCCGGATTGGCGTACACAAGGGCGGAAAAGTTTGAATTTATAAAGCAAAAGAAGCAGGAGGTAGTTGAAATATTACTTGATATAACAAGGCATCATCCCGTCCTCCTCAACAGGGCGCCCACCCTTCACAGGCCATCAATCCAGGCATTTGAACCTGTAATAAACGACACATATGCAATACAGATCCACCCATTGGTGTGCGCCGCTTATAACGCGGACTTTGACGGGGATCAGATGGGTGTATTTGTCCCATTAAGCCCGGAGGCAATAGCGGAATCTTACGCCCTAATGCTTGCCCCCCACAACATCCTATCTCCCGCCCATGGGAATCCACTGGCTACCGCATCGCAAGACATGGTCATAGGTATAAATTACATAACCAAGATGAGGCCCGGAAAAGTAAAGGCTGTCTTTTCTTCCTATCAGGAGGCTATATCTGCTCTTACCTTGGGTTTAATAAAGGTGAACGACCCGGTGGAAGTGCTCGTTCCCGTTGAGGGGGACCCCTTTGATCCTTCAAACACCAAAGCTAAGATAACCCAAACCACGGTGGGTAGGCTCATATTCGCTTCAATAATTCCAAAGGAGATGTGGGATGAGAAATTTACCTTTTCTTACATCAACAGGGAGTTTAAGAAGAAGGATATATCAAACCTCGTTAAGGAAATCTACAGAAAGCTTGGAACTTGGAAGACCGCAGAATTCCTTGATAACATGAAAGATCTCGGGTTTAGATGGGCAACTTGGTCAGGCTTAACGTTCGGAATAGACGACATCATAGTGCCCGAGGAGAAGTACGAGATCATAAAGAAAGCATTGAAGGAGATAGAAAGGGTTGAAAAGGCGTTTGAACAAGGCAGGATCACAGCGGCAGAGAGGAAACAAAGGATCTTTGATATCTGGACAAAAGTAACCCAAGAGGTGACGCAAAGGATGATCTCTGCAATGGAAAAGGACAAGGATGGATTTAATCCAATATACCTTATGGTGTTCTCGGGAGCGAGAGGTAACATAGATCAAACTAGACAGCTGGGGGCGATGAGGGGGTTGATGACAAAGCCTTCAAAGAAGGGTCAGGCGGGTGAAATTGTAGACACGCCGGTTCTATCGGCCTTGAAGGAAGGGCTCTCATCCATAGAGTTCTTTATATCTTCCCATGGGGCAAGGAAGGGACTTTCCGATGTTGCTATGAAAACAGCGGATGCTGGATACCTCACGAGGAGGCTTGTAGACGCTGCACAGGAAGTGGTGGTCACCATGGAGGATTGCGGTACCATAAAGGGTAGGGTTGTAAGGGCTCTGAAGGAAGGGGAGACGGTGATAAGGAAGCTGAGCGAAAGGATCATCGGAAGGTACGCCCTCGATGATATATACGATCCGGAAAGTGGAGAAGTTCTGGTACATGCTGGAGAGGAGATAACGGAGGAGAAGGCGGAACTCATTGAGAAGAAGGGGATAGAAGAGGTTGAGATAAGGTCCGTCCTTTACTGCGAGGCACCACATGGAGTATGTCAGAAGTGCTACGGTAGGAACCTTGCCACGGGCAAGCTCGTCGAGCTCGGTGAGGCGGTGGGAATAATAGCCGCACAATCCATAGGTGAGCCTGGGACCCAGCTCACCCTCAGGACAAAGCATACCGGTGGGGCAGCTGAGAGGATAGCGGTTGAGCCCGTACATAAGGCGGACTTTGATGGGATAGTTGAATGGGAAAACGTAAACGCTGTGAAAAATGCAGACGGAAGCTGGACGGTTATATCAAGGAAATCTGCGGTGATCCTTAGGGGTAAAGATGGAAGGAAGAAGAGGTATAACCTTGAGTATGGGTATATCCTATACGTTGGGGATGGTGATAAGGTGAAACAAGGAGAAAAGATAGCGGAGTGGGATGCTTACGATCTGCCTATCCTAGTAACAAAGGAGGGGGTTCTCAGATTTGAAGGGCTAATTGAGGGTGTATCCCTTAAGGAGGATACACAGGCGGGTGTACTTGAATACGTCGTTGAGGTTGTAAGGCACAGGAGACTTTACCCCAAGGCTATAGTTCAGGATCCAAAGACGGGCGAAATTCTTGAGGAAATACCCCTTGCCAACGGCTCAAGGCTTACAAAGAAGGCTTACAGCATCTTCAAAGGCGGAGACGGATATGTGAAACCTGGCGAGATAATAGCAAAGCTCCCCAGGATGATATACAAGACGAGGGATATAACTGGTGGATTACCCAAGGTGGAGGAACTATTTGAAGCGAGGGTTCCCAAGGATGCCGCGGTTGTGGTTGAAAGGGACGGTATAGTTGAGGATATCGTAATAGACGATAAGAGGGGAATGATCGTTGTGACAATTAGGCACAATGATGGAACTCAGAAAAGGTACGACATAAAGTACGGAGATTACCTACTCGTATCAAAAGGGGATAGGGTGCAAGCTATGGACAAGCTTGTTGAAGGAGATATATCTCCTCTGGACATACTGAAGATCAAAGGTCCCAATGAGGCGGCAGAATACTTACTTGAGCAAATACAGAAGGTTTATAGCGTTTCCGGTGTGGTAATAGATGACAAACATATAGAAATAATTCTCAGGCAGATGATGAGGAGGGTAAAGGTTATAGATGGGGGAACAACGAGGTTCTTACCCGAACAGATTGTAGACAGGGTAAAGCTTGAGGAGGAGAACGCAAAGGTTATAAGGGAAGGTGGTAAACCCGCAAAGTGGGAGCCTATAATAGTTGGTATAAGTAAGGTGGCATCAACCACGGATAGTTTCCTCGCATCCGCATCCTTTGAAGAGGCGCCCAGGATCCTTGCGGAAGCTGCGATAAGGAAACAAGAAGATGAGCTGAGGGGATTGAAGGAGAGGGTGATAATAGGGGATCTCATACCTGCGGGTACTGGCTTCCATCTTTGGAGGATGGATAGGATAGTGCTGAACGTAGAAGAGGCCGAGGAAATGGAGAAGGTAGCTGGAGCATAATTCAACTTTAGAATAGTAAATTATGGCTACGAAGGCGCAACTTGAAAAGATGAAGAAGAAACCCAAGTACAAGACTAGAAAAAGAAATAGGTGTTTGATATGCGGTAGGGACCATGGATTTTTCAGGCAGTTCGGCGTTTGTAGGATTTGTTTTCGTGAGCTCGCGCTTGAGGGAAAACTACCCGGAGTCATAAAGGCATCCTGGTAAGGGGGGAGATATGCTTACGGATCCTATAGGAGATATGCTGACAAGAATAAGGAACGCTCTTATGGTTAAAAAGAAAGAGGTGGTTGTGGAACCAGCATCAAAACTCAAAATGGCTATACTTGACGTCCTAAAGAGGGAGGGTTATATAGAGGGATATAGGGTTGAGGGTGAAGGGGTAAAGAAGAGGATAATCGTTTATCTGAAATATTATAAGGGGAAGCCCGTGATCCAGATAATTGAAAGGGTTTCAAAACCCGGAAGGAGAGTCTACGTGGGTGTTGATGAGATCCCTAAAGTGTATAACGGATTGGGAATCGCTATCCTTTCAACTTCCAAGGGTGTTCTATCCGATAGGGAAGCCAAGAAACTGCGCGTAGGTGGTGAGCTTATATGTAAGGTATTCTAGGGGGTAAAAAATGTCAAGGCTTATAAAGAAACCTTTGGAAATCCCTCAGTCCGTCAAGGTTGAAGTCGTTGAGGGAATGGGAAGATTTAAGGGTACAGACGTAAAGGGAAAGGTGTTTAAGTTCAAGGGTCCAAAGGGGGAGGTTGAGGTCTTTGTTCCTCCTATTATTGAAGTTGCCCTAGAAGATAGTAAAATCTACGTTAAGCCTGTAGATGTTAAGGAACTTCCAAAAGCCGATCGCAAGGTCGGAAAGGCCCTTCCGGGAACAATTTATAGGCTCTTAAGAAACGCGATAATAGGGGTGGTTGAAGGTTACAAAAAGGAGCTGAAGGTTGTGGGAACGGGTTATAGGGTGAGGAAGGAGGGGGAGAAGCTGATATTCAGCGTGGGTTATTCTCATCCTGTTGAATATTCCCTTCCGGAGGAATATAAAAAGCATGTAAAAGTTGAAGTTCAGGGGCAGGATATGGTAATTGTATCGGGAACAAGCAAAGAGCTTGTGGGTCTGGTTGCGGCTCAGATAAGGTCTATAAAGGAACCGAACATTTACACCGGCAAAGGTATCAGATATGCGGATGAGGTCATCATCCTTAGGCCTACGAAGAAGATAAAGGCGAAGTAAGGAGGTAGAAGATGAACTACGTATCGGAAAGGAATAAAACTGAATACAGGCTAAAAAGGAGAAAAAGGAGGCACTTAAGGATAAGGAAAAAGATAATGGGGACCCCAGAAAGGCCCAGGCTCGTTGTATTCAAATCCAACAAACACATATACGCCCAGCTTGTGATAGACTATCCCTTTGGACCTTGCAAGGTTATAACAGGCGCTTCTACCCTTTCGCCTGAAATAAGGGAAAAAATCGCAAACCTTAAGGGAATTGATAAGGCAAGGGAAGTTGGAAGGCTCATCGCGGAAAGAGCAAAGAAGTTTGGAATTACAAAGGTTGTTTTTGATAGGGCTGGTTATAAGTATCACGGAAAGGTTAAGGCTTTGGCTGAAGGCGCGAGGGAAGGCGGTTTGGAATTTTAGGAGGTGAAATATGGAAGAACTGATTGAATATACTGTGCTTGTCAGAAGAACCGCAAAGATGACAGCTGGTGGAAGAAAATTTCACATAGACGCTTGGGTGGTTGTAGGAAACGGTAAAGGGAAAGTGGGTTTGGGACACGGAAAAGCCCAGGAAACCCCTGATGCGGTCCAAAAGGCCGCAAGGAGGGCGAGGAAAAGGATGATAGATGTGATAATAGTCAGGGATACGGTACCTCATGATATAATGGTAAAATTTAAAGCCACAAGACTCTTGATAAAGCCAGCATCGCCAGGTACTGGTATCATAGCATCTCGTCCTGTCCGAGCAATTCTAGAAGCTGCAGGTTACAGGAACGTACTCACAAAGATAATAGGTTCCTCGAATCCTATCAATGCCATGTATGCAACTATGAAAGCACTCCAACTTATGAGGTCTCCCGAGGAAATTTTAAGGGCAAGGGGAAAATGGAGGGAGGGAAATGAAAATGTTGAAAATAACTTTGAAGAAGAGTCCGATTGATAAAAGCGCAAAGACCAAGAAGATAATTAGGTCTTTGGGCTTGAGGAAGAGGGGGCAAACGGTAATACACAAGGATACACCTTCCATAAGGGGACAGATAGCGAAGTTAGGGTCTATTGTTGAGGTGGAGGAAATAGATGCCTAAGGAGTTTCACCTTCCCGAAATAGCGGAAAGTGTGGTGGAAGGTGAGATCTCAAAATGGCTGGTGAAAGAAGGGGATGAGGTAGAGAAGGAACAGCCTTTGGTTGAAGTAATAACCGATAAGGTCACGGTGGAGATCCCTTCACCGTTTAAAGGTAAGATCCTCAAGATCTTGGCCAAGGAGGGGGATGTAGTTAGGGTCCATCAACCCATCCTTGTATATGCGGAGGAGGGTGAGGTGGATGGTCATGTTGAAATTGTGGAAAAGAAGGCCGAAGAAAGAATAGAGAAAGTGGAAGATTTAAGGGAGAAAACCGTTAAGAGATCTGAGAGGGTTCTAGCAGCGCCATCGGTCAGGAAGCTTGCAAGGAGCCTCGGGATAGACCTCTCCCTAGTAAAGGGTACAGGTCCGGGCGGTAGGGTAAGGAAGGTGGACGTCTTAAGGTATTACGAGGAGAGCAAGAAGGAGGTTAAGGTTACAGAAGAAAAGAAAGTGGAGAAGGTAGTTGAAGAAGTTGTCACGCAAAAGGTGGAAGAGGTGGGAATAAGGAGAATACCTTTCAGGGGCGTAAGGAGGGCTATAGCAGAGCACCTGAGGAAATCAAAAGAGCATGCAGTTCATGCTTTCCACGCCGAGGATATGGACTTTACCGAGATCATAAACCTAGTGGAGAGGTTGAAACCCTTGGGCGAAAGGGAAGGGGTAAAGATATCCGTATTCCACTTATTCTTAAAGGCTGTGGCTGCAACTTTAAAGAAGCATCCAGAGTTCAACGGTAGGGTGGACGACGAGAGGGGCGAAATATTGCTTTACGATAGTATAAACATATCCATAGCGGTGGATACTCCAGAAGGTCTAAAGGTTCCCGTCATAAAAAACGTGGAAAGGAAGTCAATTTTGGAGATAGCAAGGGAGGTTAAAGAGCTTGCGGAAAAAGCCAGGAACAACACCTTAAAGCTTGAGGATATTAGGGATGGGACCTTTTCGGTATCTAACATAGGCTCTATAGGTGGAGTTTTTGCCTACCCGGTTATAAACTACCCAGAGATAGCAATAATTGCCCTCCCGAGGCCCAGAAAAGTACCATTTTTTGTGGGAGATGAAATAAAACCAAGATATATTGCGACCATAGTTATAACATTTGATCATAGGGCGGTGGATGGGGCGCATGCGGCGAGGTTCCTAAACGACCTTAAAGCACTCATAGAAAACCCCGACTTACTTCTCATAAATATATGATAAAATCCTTAATAAACTTCTTTAGACCCGCCATAGCGGTGGATCTTGGAACATCAACCACTTTAATTTACCTGAAGGGTAAAGGTATAGTTTTAAGGGAACCGTCGGTAATAGCGATGGATGCCAATACAAAGAAGGTGGTTGCTGTAGGTTGGGAGGCAAAGAGGATGCTCGGAAAGGCTCATGATGGCCTTATAGTTAAAAGGCCTATAAGGGACGGCGTTATAAACAACCTTGAACTTGTACAGTATATGCTTTATGAGTTTAAAAAGAAGGCGATAAAAAATGTATTTTCAAATCCTACCATTATTATGGCGGTACCGTCGGGTGCAAACGACGTTGAGAGGAAGGCTTCTATAGATGCGGCAAAATCCATAGGGGCAAGTCAGGTGTATTTAATAGAGGAACCTGTAGCATCCGCAATAGGTATAGGTCTGCAAGTGTTTGATCCCAAAGGATACCTTATAGTGGACATAGGGGGTGGAACGTCCGAAATAGCCCTTGTATCCCTTGGGGGTGTGGTATATAAATACCCCATAAAGACCGCTGGGGATGAGATGGATGAGGCAATAGCGGACTATATCCGCAAAAATTTCAATATCCTTATAGATGAATACTATGCAGAGAAGATAAAGATAGAGATAGGCGATGTGTACGGAGAAAACAAGATGGAGATGGTTATACAGGGTTGGGATGTATATCAGAGAAAGCCAAAGGAAGTTTTGATCACCTCCGATCATATAAAGGAAGCTTTGGAGGGAGTTATAAACGAACTTGTGAATGCTATAAGGAAGGTGTTGGAGAACGCAAGTCCTTCTTTGGTTCAAGATGTTTTAGAAGAGGGGATATACCTAACGGGTGGTGGTTCAACGATTAGGGGTTTGGATAAGAGGCTTGAGAAGGAAACGGGCATAAAGTTCATAAGGGCTAGTAATCCATATGAAAGTGTTATAGCTGGGGCGGGTAAGGTTCTTGAAGAAATAGAAAATGGGAATACACAATATTACAAATTGGTATTACATACCCAAAAACTCGGATGAAATTTTCTCTCTACGAGGATGAGATCCTCGCCCTCCTATTCTCCCTACTCCTCCTGTTCCCCCTGACGAAAAATTTTTTATACGGGATAATAAACCCTATATTTTACCCCGCATTCTTTCTAAGAAATGAATTTGAAGGGATAATAAGGCTTAAAGCTCAGAGGGATGAACTTTTAAGGGAAAAATCGCAGGTCATAGTTGTTTTCCCTACGGATACAGCAAATTACTACCCAGTTAAGTTTAAATCCCTGTGTGATTTCGTATCCTCAAGCTCCGAACCTTACCCATCCTTCATAAAGATAAGGTGCGAAAGGGATGTGAAGGAAGGGGACATAGTTTGGGCGGTGGGACTCGTGGGTTTTGTAATATCTTCAAGGGGAAAATTTGCAGAAGTATTGACTTTGCACTCCCCCGATTTCCACTCAAAGGTTTTTATCGCAAGATCTATGGTTATGGGGATAATTAAGGGTGGGAATATTCCCAAAATAGCTTTTATCCCGTACGGTGCGGATGTTAAGGTAGGGGATACAGTTTACCTTTTGGAGCATCCGGGCGTAGAGGTGGGAGAGGTAAAGGAAATAAAGGTAAACCCACCCTTCGTTTCCTTAGATATTAAGCCCTTCTGGAGGTATGAAATATGGACAAGGTTCTCCGTACTGGAACCATTTTAGCCTTCACCTTTGGACTTTTTTTTCTCGGAAGGAGCCTTGTAAATCCCTTTGATATTTTCTTAATTTCCGTCGCTCTATTCTCCCTCCTCAAGAACCCAGGTGGTATGATCCTTTTTTTTAAGGGCAACGGAAAATATTACATTTTCGCCCTATCCTTTCTTTTTTCCATTTCCCTTTCCATTTTCGGTGCCCCAGATAAGTTTGAGGTTCTCAAAAACCTCATTCAATTTTCCGCATATACCCTCCTTATACCCTTAACCTTTGCCATTAAACGCGACATAGTGGAGGATATAAAACTCACCTTTACATTAATTTCCATCATCTTCCTCCTTTATTCTTTTCCCTTATTTTGCATTCCAAAACCCGTGAGATTATCCGCCTTTGAGATCCATCCCAACGCTTTAGGTTTTATCTTTTCCTTATTTGCAGTTTTGAACTTAAAAAATCTCCCCCTCTTTCTCTTCTTCTCCTTTATGTCTTCACTAACTTTTTCAAGGGCATCCTTACTGGGCCTGTTTATTTCCGTTCTTGTTTTTTCTTTTCTTGAAAAAAGACCAAAATTCGCCCTTTTTGCGTTTTTACCTCTTCTACTTTCCCTCTCTATGCCGAACTTTATACAAATTTATAAAAGTTCAAGCATTTGCGAATTTATAAATAAGAAAACTTTACCCTCAGCTCCTGCAGCCGATATAAAGCTCGTGAGGATATATGATCTTGATAGGGTAAGATTGATTGAAGCTTCCCTGAAAATGTTTTCCAAGAACCCGATAACAGGTGTGGGTTTGGGGAACTTTAACGTTGTTGTTAGGGAGATGTGTAAAAAGGGGGAACTGAAAAATGCTCAGTGTTCTGCCTCGATGCCCCACAGGGATGCCCACAATTTTATCTTTGGTTTCCTTGCGGAGACAGGCATAGTTGGCTTATTCTCACTTATTATATTTTTCGGATTTTTAACCGTAGTTCTGATTTCTTCGGGTGATAACTTGGGCATTTCCATTTTCACCCTTTCTATTTTTATGAGCCTCCTACATCCCCCCGTCTTTTTCACGAGGTTTATGGGACCTTTGGTTTGGTATATTATCCTAAAGGGCAAACTTAAAATTCCATCTTATGAAGGTTCTGGAAAAGTTTAATTTCAAAACTTTGTACGCGGTTTATCCTATGTCGGCGGTTGTAGCCACCGCTTACGATGGTGAAAATAAAGCGGTTATGAGCTTGGTTTGGCATACCCCCCTATCTTTTGACCCTCCCCTATACGGTATTTCGGTATCCCCAAAGAGGTTTAGCCACGATGTGATATTAAGGGCAAGGGCCTTTGCGGTGCATTATTTCCATTATGAACATTCCGATTTTGTGGAAAAGGTCGGCTCAACGAGTGGAAGGTTCATAGACAAATATAAGGAATTTAACATAGATTTCTTTCTTTCACCGTTGCACAATCCGATAATAAAGGGAGCATTCCTCGCCCTCGACTGCTATTACATCGAGCATTTCACCTTAGGTGATCATACTTTGATAGTGGGGGAAATTCAAAGGGTTTATTACGATGAAGACCTCGTTGAAGTTAAGGGGGATTATATACTTCTAAAGGACAAAAGAACAGTTTTTTACGCGGGTATGGGGGAGTATATAACCTCTGATCCAAAAACCCTAATAAAGTTAAGGAATGTATAGGCTTTTATAAACCCAATAGCTCCTCATAACCCTCCTTACGTAAGCCCTAGTTTCGTTGTAAGGTATCACATCAACAAAGGCATCAAAATCCAACCTTTCATATTCGTAATCACAAAGCCACCTATTTAAGGCATCACAGCCCGCGTTATAACATGCAAGCGCAAGGTGATAATCCTGGAAAATGTTTAAGTACTTTGAAATTTCCCATGCGCCTATCATGAGGTTTATTTTTGGCTCGTAGGGGTTTTTAACCCTCTTTTTGAAGGTTTTGGAAAATTCCTTAACGTTTTCGGGCATAACCTGGGCTAAACCTATAGCTCCCACGGGTGAAGTGGTTTTCGGATCAAACCTACTTTCTTCCCTAACGATCGAAACAAAAAACAAGGGATCCACCCCAAAGGTTTTTGAAGCGGAGTCTATGAGATGGGAAAAGAATCTCTTTTCATAAGGGAAAGCCATCTTCCCCCACCACCTCGGGATCCCCTTATCCTTACTTGAAACTTTGTATATATGCTCAAGAACGAGGGAAGCTTTTTGAAAATCGCCGGCTCTTATCAAGTCCTTTGCGTGGGCATAGGCGGAAGGAACATCTTTTAGGTAAAACCCCCTCGCGTAATTGTACCCCGCTATCCTTTCAACTATCTTACCCATCTCGTAAAACCTTTTACCGCTTGAGGTATCCCAAACTTCACCCTCCACCCACACGGGCTTTATGCCCAACCTCAAGGAATAATATCCGAGGGGATCTTCAACCCTTAAAGTTTTCAGATATTGAGTGTCCCTAGTTATCTTATATAGCCAAAAGGCGGACCTTGACCTCTCAAAACTCCCCCTTTCCGCTTTTTGATAGGCGTTATAAAATAAATTGTAAGCCTCCTCTATATAACCGAGAATGTACGCGGAAAGTCCAAGCCAATTGTACGCCGAGGGGGTTGAACTCTCCCTTAAATAAGCCCTCAATATCCCGTAAAGCCTATAACCCAAGGTTTTATGTTCCAATTTCGCCACCTCGTGCGTCATAAGTCTAAAAGCCCTCTCCTCGTCTATCTCCGCCAAAACCCTTAAATAAGCCTCTATGGAATCGTAATTTCCCTCGCTTAAAACCCTCCGTAAAGGTTTTGATATGTAATTTTTCAAGTACCACTTCGGAAGTTGCACCATCTCCTTAAAACTCAACGGTTCCTTCTTACTCTTTGCTATTAAGTATAGCTTATACTCTTCAGGCTTTGTTGTATCCGCAAGGCTTAAAACACTGTCGTAAAACCCCATTTCGAGAAGTACCCTTAGACTATCCATTCTATCTAAAAAGGGTAGGGCCTTCATGGAGTATGGGGAATAGGGGTACTTTTTGGCAAGTTTTACGATTGAAGAGGTATCCCGAAAAAGTTCAAACTTTGCGTTTAAAACTTCGGGTGTCTCCGGGCATAAACTATAGTCCGCCTTAATACCTCTGGATGCTAAGAAGTTGCAAGATAAAGTGCAAGGGGGGGAAGTTTCCGAGCATATCTCCTTCAACAACGCATAATTCCCCCTCCTCAAGGAATCGTAAAGTATAAAACCCTTAATCTCCGGATATAAAGCTAATAACACGAAGGTATTATAAGAACGCTAATTCGTTGGCTTGTATATAGCCTCTATGTTCAGATCAACCTTAACGGTTTTGTCAACAACAAGACCCCCCGTTTCCAAAACCTGGTTCCAATTTAGCCCATAATCAAACCTGTTTATTTCAAAGCTCGCCTCAACCCCTATCCTGAGATTTCCCCAATTATCTTTAACGGGTCCGTATATGTTGAACGGGAACGATACGGTTTTCGTCACATTCTTTATCGTAAGGTCCGCATCCGCCCACCACTGATTCCCTTTTTTATAAACCTTTTTTAATACCATCTTCATCGTTGGGTACTTTTCCGCATCAAAGAAGTCTTCGCTCAGAAGGTGTTTATCCCTTCTTTCGTTCTTTGTATCTATGCTACTTACATATACTATACCTTCCGCCTTTGTATTCTGAGGGTTCTTTGGGTCGTACTCTATCCAACCCTCAAACTTGCTAAAGCTTCCCCTAACCGTCGTCACCATCATATGCCTGACGTTGAAAATTATTGACGTGTGCGATGGATCCACAAGGTATCTGTAAGCCTGGGCAAATAAAGCGGAACTTGGCAACAAAAGAATTAAAGCCACTTTTTTCATAGCGCAAGTATTATACAGGGTGAATTATATTCTCTCCGCAAAGAAAAGGGATACCCTATCTTTGCCTGAAAACATTAACGTTATAGGTTTGGGTATAGGGGTTAATAGGTAAATGTAATTGGTGATCTTGTAGAACATCTGGCCTTTAATTTTCGCCGAGTTTTTTACAGCCTTCAAAACCCTAAACGGGCTATAGAATTCACTTTTCCCCACAAACTTGTATTTAAATCCCATTTCTTTCAAATATTCCCCGAACTTTTCCAACATTTCCTTCCCTTCGTAGTGTATTTCCCCCACTAACCTTTTTATCCTCCTTAAACTTTCTTTCCTTGCGTTAAATATCACATCGTATTCTGCACCTTCTATATCCATCTTCAAAAGCTCAATTTCACCATATCTTTCAACGATCTCATCCAAGGATATAGCCTGAACCTCAATTTTCCCTTCCTTCGAAACCGTCCCCATAACGCTGGTAAGGTCGTCGGGATTGAAGTAAACGGTTTTTGAGGAATGGTATAAGGCGTAGGGTAGTATATCTATGTTCCTTCTGCGGTTTATTAATGTGTTCATTTCAAGGAGCTTTACCATAATGGGATTCGGCTCAATGGCTACAACTCTATCCGCAAAAAAGGATGCGGGTACAGCAAAGGATCCCGCGTGAGCACCCGCGTCTATTATTACCCCCTTAAGGCTCTCAAAGGGAGGATAAGCTTCCAAAAGATATATCTCCCTAATTAGCGCCCAAATACTATCATCGGGTAAGTATATTTTGCATGGTGGTTTTTTTAACTCAAGGAGGATAAGGTTCTCCTTTATCTTAAGTATCACTTTAGCCAATTTACCCAAAACGCTCATTTAACACCTCCAAGGAATTCCTTTATCCTTTTTGCTATTTTCCTGTTAAAGCCAGGCAGCTTTGCTATCTCTTCAACGCTAGCCTCTTTTATCTTATCAATACTTCCAAAGTATGCCAACAGTACATTCCTTCTTTTCTCACCCACACCCGGTATGAGGTCAAGGATGGACTTTTTGATCTCTTTACTCCTCAATGTGGTGTGGTACTTTAGGGCGAACCTATGGGCTTCATCCCTAATGTTTTGAAGGATCTTAAGTGCGGGTTCGTTTAATGGTAATTGTATAACCTTATTTCCCGGAAGTATTATTGTTTCAAATCTCTTCGCTAAGGCGATTATTGGGATTTCCAAACCCAGTTCCTTTAACGCCTTTAATGCGGAATTCAGCTGTCCTATACCTCCATCTATTAGGATGAGATCGGGTAATGGTTTCCCTTCCTCCAGAACCCTCCTGTACCTCCTAAACACTACCTCGTACATAGATGCAAAATCGTCAATTCCTTCAACCGTTTTTATCCTATACCTCCTGTATTCGGATTTCAGGGGTTTTCCATCCTTAAAGACCACTAAGGATGCCACTTTATGTTCCCCGAAAAGGTGCGAAACATCAAACCCCTCTATTCTTGATGGGACCTTTGGTAAGTTTAGGATCTTTTTTAAGGATTCAAGGGCGGGATTTATTCTCTCTGACCTTTGTATATAGCTTTCCACCTCAAGCCTAGCATAGTTTTCTGCGGATTTTAGGATATCTTGGTACCTCTCATCCGCAACCCTTATAGGAATTCCGTTTATCTCTAAGATCTCCAGCTCAAAGGGCACCAATATCTCCTCCACCCCCTTTGGATTGTTTGAATAGTAAATCGTTAAAAACTCTTCCAAGGTTCCCCTTTCCCCTTCTATTGACGTGTTCGTCAAAAACCTATATGTACCCTTTATAAGATCGTTCTCCAACGTGTAAAGGACAACGCACGATGTGTTTCCCAAGGAATATATTGCCCAAAGGTCTTTATTTCCAGAACCCTTCGCAAGGAAGTCGTTTAAGCTCCTAAGCCTATCCCTCCAAACTATTGCGGATTCAAAGTTTAAGTTTTTCGCAGCTTCCACCATCTTTTCGTATATATAATTCGCGGTATCTCCAACATCCCCAGACAAAAACCTTTTAAACCTCTCCACAAGCTCGGAATACTCCCTCTTCACTTCAAACTTACAGGGAGCTATGCACCTTCCAATGTGATATTCTATGCATACGTTATGTTTCCCTTTTGATGGGAGCTTTAAGGAGCAGTTCCTTATTGGAAAAAGTTTGCGGGCAAACTTAAGGAAAAATCTAACCTGAGATCTGTTTATGTATGGACCGAAGTTTTGCCCACCTTCAAGGGGTTTCCTCGTTATTACGACCCTCGGGTACTCCTCTTCGGTTATATGTATGTAATAAAACGGATTTTCCTCCTTGAGCTTTATGTTGTACTTGGGTTGATATTTCCTTATCAAGTTCGCCTCCAAAAATATCGCATTTTTTTCGCTGTTCGTAGTTATTATCTCAAGTTCGTCCGCTTCCGATACCATCCTCAAAACCCTCTCGTTCTCCGGAGATAGGTAATACTTCAACCTATTTCTCAAATTTTTTGCCTTCCCAATATATATAGGTTTCCCCTCCCTTTTGAAGATATAAACCCCACTTTCTTCGGGGGCATTTAGGATCCTCTCAAAAACCTCACTTTTTACTTGAGATGGATACATAGAGAAGGGGGACAGGTAAAAGGGAAAGTTTATTTTCCCCCGCGAGCAGATAAACGGGTAAATTCAAACCCGCCCTAAAATTACCCAACCTATAACCCACCCTCAAAAAAGTTGCGGTATAACTCTGATCATCTATGTTAAGCCTTGATATTCCCGCGGTTGTGCCCGTAAATCCAAACATAAGATCTATCTTATTAATGTTTGTTCCAAACCCAAGGCTTGAATTCCACAAAACTATCCTCTCACCACCCACCGCATACGATATTCCACCCACATCAAAGGATGCTGTTATGCGATTTTGGGACTCCCACCTCAATCCTAAGGAAGGGAAACCAAAGACAAAAGGCAGATCCCTACTTATAAAGCCCGGAAATGTGAAAAATAACGAAAGATTAAAGGCCAAACTTGGCATAACCCACCTCCAAACCCCCATAAATTGACCTGTTCGTATGCTTGTATGCTATGGTAAATTTCCTCCTGAAAAATTTAAAACTTACACCAAAAAACACCCCCGTCCTTTCGGGATAGAGATAACCCAAGAAAATTTCGGGCCTTACCCTTCCCGCAAAGGTATAGCTAAACCTCGGTTCAACCCCATAAAACTTTCCACCCTTGCTTACAAACCACCTTAGAGCAAAGCTTTTTTCCCCCTTTTCCGAAAACTCCCTATATTCAACCAAGTTCTCAAGGATAAACCCCCTCCTAAAGTCCTTTACGCTAAATACATAAGCCAAGAAAAGGTCAAAATCTATGTTGTACTTTCCCTTAGTCCAAACCTTCCCAACTTCACCCTCAACCCTCACCGGTATTACCGTGGTTCCAAGGTAAGATATCTGCCTCCCCGTGAATTTAAAACTCCCAAAGCTCGCAGAAAATCCCGTCCATATAGGGGCTCCCTTGGGATTTATTCCAAAACCCGAAAAGTAGTTAAAAAATTCCCCCTGATATGCGACCTCAAAGCCGTAATTCCCAAAGTATATCCACCTTTCATAAAAATCCAAAACCCGATCCCCGTAAGGGTAGCTCCCTATGTACGCGCTCCTCTGGAAAAGGGTGTAAATTGTGGAAATTGAAAACTTGGGCGCGTATAGGGAGGCTTTCCCAAGATAAACCTGATAGTCCCCCTTTTTGTCAATATAGCTTCCCCAAAACTTTCCGTCAATTTGTAAGAAGTATCCTCCGACCTTGCTTCCAAGACTTAGGGATAAGGGGCTTAAGTAAGAAGCCCTTGATAGATAAGCGCTATCGTTTAGATATTCGTAGCTTGCGGAAATAGAAAAAGGATAAACGAGGGCATAAATTTGATCCCTCAGGATGGACGGGGAACCTACGGATGAGTTATAGTTTAGAACATCCTCAAGGTTTTTCTTTTTTAGGCTGTCGGGAAGGGATATAAACCCCCCACCTGTTAAGTATATATAAAGGAGTGGTAGCGTATCTATCAAGTGGCGGCGCGGGGACTCGAACCCCGGACCTAGGGTTTATGAAACCCTCGCTCTAACCAACTGAGCTACGCCGCCTTGAAGTATATATTCTACACCCGATAAACTTGTTTTCGGGGGTATAATTCCCGCCTATGTCCAACAAGAACCTCATAAGGTTAATAGTGATTATTTTGACTTTTGTTGTACCCCTGTGGCTACTTCAACCAACATACAAAGTTTTAACGATGTCCGAAAGCGAAAAGGAGAAACTCAACCCCTTAGAGTTTCAGAAGCTTATGAGGAATTCTTTGAATTTGGGTTTGGATATACAGGGGGGTATGTACGTGGTTCTGGGTGTGGATAAAGATAAAGTTAAGGGAGAGCATATTAAGGATGCCGCGGATAGGGTGGTTGAGGTGATAAGGAACAGGGTGGACCAGCTTGGGGTGTTTGAGCCCATAATACAGAAGGTGGGGGAGGATAGGGTCGTCGTCCAGCTTCCGGGTGTGATAAACAAGGAGAGGGCGAGGATGATATTGGGTAAAACCGCCCTCTTGGAGTTTAAGCTCCTTGCGGACGAAAACCTCTTTGCGGACTTCATAAGGAGTGTAGATAGGATCCTGCGAGGGGGGGAAATATTCGGTGCGGATACATTAAGGGGACCTTTTTCCAGTCTCTTGGTAGTCCTTGAGGGTGATGTTGCGGTGGCGGAGGAAAACTGGGCAAAGGTAGATAGCATCCTGAAGCTCCCCGAGGTGCAAAACCTCATACCAGTGGGTTATGAGATCCTATGGGGTGCAACCCAGGAGGTTCAGGGTAAGAAGTTCAGGAAGCTTTATATGGTTAAGGCGGAAACACCACTAACGGGTGCCTACCTCATGGACGCAAACGCGACAATAGGACAACAGCAAGCGGCGGGACAACCCATAGTTCAGATTAGGTTTGATAGGACGGGTGCGGCAATATTTGCAAGGATAACCGGGGAAAACGTGGGAAAGAGATTGGCAATTGTTTTGGACGGCGTTGTACAATCCGCCCCTAGGATCCAGGAAAGGATCCCAACGGGAAACGCCCAGATCACGGGGATAAGGAGCCTTAGGGAAGCTCAGGATCTTGCGGCGATCTTGAGGGCGGGAGCCTTGCCGGTGCCAGTAAAGATAGAGGAGGAGAGGGTAATAGGTCCGAGCCTGGGTAAGGACTCCATACAAAAGGGTATGATAGCCCTCAGTGTTGCTTTCATCCTCGTAATAGCATTTATGATCTTTTACTACAGGATCGGCGGGATAATAGCAAACATCGCGCTTTTTGCCAACCTGATCCTTATCCTCGCAATAATGGCTATGATAAACGCAACATTGACGATGCCGGGTATGGCGGGCTTGATCCTTACGGTCGGTATGGCGGTGGATTCAAACGTCCTAATATTTGAGAGGATGAGGGAGGAGCTGAGGAAGGGTAATCCCTTCAGGACCGCCCTTGAGAGCGGTTATTCCAACGCAAGGAGAACGATCCTTGATGCAAACATAACCACCCTACTAACCGCTTTAGTCCTCATGTTCCTCGGTACCGGTCCCATAAGGGGCTTTGCGGTGGTTTTGAGCATAGGCATCTTGGTGAATTTCTTCACATCAATCGTTATGACGCGCTGGATATTTAACATTTTGCTTGAGGAGTTGAAGTGGAAAGAGGTTGCAATATAAGGGGGTTCCGCCATGTTTAAGTTTTTGTATAACGCGAACTTTGACTTCATGGGGAAAAGGAAGGTTGCCTACACCCTTTCCCTCATCATGCTGTTTCTCGGACTCTTGGGTATAACCCTAAGGCTTACACCTTTGGGTTCCCTTGTGAATTTAAAGCAAACTTGGTCAATAGACTTTACCGGGGGAAGCCTCGTTCAGGTTTTTGTTGAGGCTCCCATTGATAAGGTAAGAAGCGCGGTTTTAAGCGCCGGGATAAGGGCGGAGATCCAGAACATAGGGGAAAGGAACGAATATTTGATAAAATACGCGGAGGGTGTTGAGGCGGATAGCCTTGTAAAGATCTTGGAGGGGAAGCTCGGGAAAAAGGTTAGGCTTGATAGGGCGGAAAGGGTGGGACCTAGGATCGGTACCGAGCTGAGGAATAGGGCGATAATACTGAGCTTGGTGGGCTTGCTCGTGATCCTGATTTATGTATGGTTCAGGTTCGATTTGGTTTTCGGTGTTGCATCCGTCCTAGCCCTTTTCCACGATGTGATAATATCCTGGGGGATCCACTCCCTCCTTGGATTTGAGACCGATATGACCGTTATAGCGGCTATTCTCACCCTAATGGGTTATTCTATAAACGACTCCATAGTTATTGCGGATAGGGTTAGGGAATACTTGGGAAGGTTCAGGCTTATAGAAATTTCCCCAAGGGAGCTGATGAAGATTTTCAACGATGCAATTAACTCAACCCTTCCAAGGACTGTGATCACTTCCCTTACGGTTTTGTTCGTGGCCCTTTCAATCTTGATACTTGGGGGACCCGTCCTCTTTAACTTCGCCTTCGTCATGACCATAGGTACCATAGTGGGAACATACTCCTCTATTTTCATAGTTGCCTCCTTGGTTTTGGATTGGAGATTGAGAAAAAAGGGAAGCTAACCCACGGTTATAACGTTCCTGAAAAGTTCAAGGCTTTCCCTTAAAGGTAAGTTTCTCTCAAGAACCAAGTCCGGATCTTGCGACAATATGTACTCCGCATCCTTTTTTGCAACCTCAACGATTTTCAAAAACCTTTCATCCGACGAAATTTCCGATATATTTATCCCTTTCAACATCCATTCCCCATGCTGTTTTAACCCCATTATCTCCCCAGGTCCCCTTATCTTCAGATCCTCCTCCGCCAAAATAAAACCATCCGTTATACTTTCAACCGCCTTTATCCTCCTGTAAGCATCGTACCCAATTTTGTCGGGTACTACCATTATAAAATATGCGGGCTCGCTATTTCTTAATATCCTCCCCCTAAGCTGGTGAAGCTGGGATATTCCGAACCTATGAGCATCCTCCACCACCGTAAACTTCGCATTCGGTACATCCACCCCAACCTCAACGATAGTTGTAGAAACAAGTACATCTATCTCTCCCTTTCTGAACCTTTCCATTATTAAGTTTCTCTCGTTTAGGGGCATCCTCCCATGTAAAATCCCGATCCTTATCTCGGGGGGTGCTATTGATAAAAGCTCCTTGTAAAGCCTCTCAACGGAGGATACATCGATCTTTTCGCTCTCCTCTATTAAAGGGGCTATCACGTACGCCTGCCTTTTGGTTTCCTTTATCTTCGCGAATAACCACCTGTAAAGGTTTAACCTTTGGTTTTCCCTAACAACCCTGTTATAAACCACCGTATCAAATGGTCTTTTTGTGATCCTTGATACCTTAAGGTCACCATAAACGGTTAAAGCTAATGTCCTTGGTATTGGGGTTGCGGTTGAAACGAGGAAATGGGGGTAGATATCCTTGGCTTTTTCCAAGAGCCTGGCCCTCTGGGCCACCCCGAACCTATGCTGTTCATCCACTATAGCCAAAGCCAAATTTCTAAACACCGTTTCGTCGGTTATCAAAGCGTGGGTTCCTATTATGAGCTGGGCGGAACCGAGGGCGGTTTTCTGTCTCGCTTTAAGCTTCTCCCTTTTCCCCATGGAGCTCGTTATTAAAACTATATCCACCAGGTTTCCAAGAAAACTTTTTGCTACAGAATATATTTGCTCTGCCAAAATTTCCGTGGGTGCCATTAATGCCGCCTGATATCCGTTCTCTATGGCTATTAGGGCGCTCCAGAGGAGGACCACCGTCTTACCGGATCCCACATCCCCCTGCAAGAGCCTATGCATAGCCTCCTCTTTACCCATATCCTCCTCTATCTCCGCCATAACCTTCAACTGCTCCTCCGTTAATCGGAAAGGTAAGCTTTCTAAGAACTTTTCGGTAAGCTCCCCAGTCCTCCTTAATGGAACCGATCTCCTCTTCCCAAAGGAGGAAGAAAGATTTAGGGAAAGGTAGAACTTCAAAAATTGCTCGTAAATGATCCTCTTCTTCCCCCTCAATATATCCTCCTCGGTTTTTGGGAAGTGTAAGCCTTCAAACGCCTCCCTTAGCAAAACCAAATTCCTACTTCTAATAACATATTCTGGCAGTGTTTCCTTTATTTTTACGTTCTTCAGGGCATAATCTATGAACTTTCGTATAGTCTTTGACTTTAGCCCTTCCGTCTGCGGATATATAGGTATTATTCCGACCACCTCCGATATTTCCTCCTCCCGCACTATCTCCGGATGGTATAACCTGTAAATTCCAAAGGACCTTTGGTATGCCCTGCCCGCCGCGAAGACAATCTGCCCTATCTCGTACTCCCCGAGGACAAACTCCATATTCCTCCAGACGAGCTCCACCAAGGCGCTCCCATCCGATATTACGACTATGGCTTCCGAAACACCCCTCTCAAGGTTCCTCTTAAGCTTCTTTATTACCTTCCCCCTAACCACTACCTCCTCACCCGGTTTTATACTCGCCATCCTCCTCACCTCCCCCCTCACTATGTACCTCCTTGGGAGGAGGTATAAAAGATCTTCAACAGTCCTTATCCCAAGTTTTTCAAGCTTCCTTGCGATCTTGGGACCCACGCCCGGGATCCTTAAAACCTCATCCGAAAGGTTCATCTATGAATATCGCAATTTTCTTGAATTTCCTTACCTGCCCAAAACATCTCCAACGCCTTCCTTGGACAGGATCCGTTCGCCAGTTTGTAGGATTCCTGGCATATATTTACAAATACGAAAGGACCGGAGTAGTCAAAGTTTTTCCTCGGCAAATTTTTATGGGCTTGAACCATAAACTTCGCCCATATTGGAACCGCAAGCTCGGAACCTGTGGCTCCGTGAAATATTACCCTAAGGCTATCATAACCCACCCAAACCCCAACGACCATATAAGGGGAAAAACCTATGAACCAGGTATCCTTGTAGTCATCGGTTGTACCCGTCTTTCCCGCGGCTGGGATCCTGGAATTATTCCAACCGTAAGCGCTTGAGTTTGAAGCTGTACCACAACATACCACGTAAGTCATGGCATATGTGGTCATCTTTGCGACGTTTGGATCCAAAACCTGAACCAAGCTCGGTTGGTTCTCTTCCAGAATATTCCCATATACATCCTCTATCCTCGTTATGAAATAAGGGTTGAACCTTTTCCCCTCGTTCATCAGAGTTCCGAAAGCCCTAGTAATATCCCATAGGGTGACCTCTATACCCCCAAGGGCCATTGAAGGGTAGGGCTTTATGTCGCTTGTTATCCCCATCTTTCTCGCAATATCCGCAACATAAGATGGGCCTACGTCAAGGGTTAGTTTAACCGCTGGGATGTTCTTGGATAGGGCAAGTGCCCTCCTTAAATTCATCACTCCCTCGTACTTTTCATCGTAATTTTGGGGGGACCATATTCTACCGAGTTCGTCTAACATCTCTATTGGCTCATCTCTTATTGTATCTCCTGGGGAATAACCCTTTGAAAAGGCGGCGGTATATACGAAAACCTTGAAGGCAGATCCCGGTTGCCTTTTCGCCTGCCTAACCCTATCAAACTGGGAATGTTGGAAGTCCCTGCCACCAACGTAAGCCAGGATCCCACCGAGGGTGTCGTAAGCTATAAGCGCCGCTTGTAAATACTTGGGTTCCCCACCTTTGTATTCAGAATACTTAGGCTTCAAAAACTTCCATTTCTTTTCGTAAGAATCCAAAGATGTTCTGATCACATCGTTCGCGATTCTCTGAAGATCAAGATCCAAAGTGGTGTATATCTTTCCCCCTCCCCTATAAAGGAAATCCTCCCCATATTTTTCGGCTACATAAAGCCTAACGAGCTCCGCAAAGTAAGGTGCATCCCCTCCAAAGGTGGTCTTGGGCCTGGGTTGCAGCTTAGGTGGATTTTTCAAAAGGCTATCGTAAACCCTCTTATTTATAACTCCGTTATCAAGCATGGCGGAGAGTACGATTTTTCTCCTAGCTTCCGCCCTTTGGGGGTACTTGTATGGGGAATATCCGTTGGGATTCTTCGGAAGTCCGGCTAAAAGCGCCGCCTCATTTATATCTACATCTTTTGCGTTTTTTCCAAAAAAGAACCTACTTGCGGATTGAACACCATAAACCCCCTCGCCGAAGTATATCTGGTTCAGGTACCTTTCCAGTATCTCATCCTTCGTAAACGTCGCCTCAAGCTTCAAAGCTAGGGCAAACTCTAATATCTTCCTCTTTATCGTCCTTTCGTGTCCAAGGAACATATTCCTCGCAAGCTGTTGGGTTATCGTGGAACCCCCCTGCCTGATCCTGAAGGATAGCAAGTTTACGAGAAAGGAGGTAAATGTCCTCCTTATGTCTATCCCCCAATGCCTGTAAAACCTCCTATCCTCAAGGGATATGAAGGCATCCCTTAGCGCTGGGGAGATCTCGCTTAGTGACACATACTCCCTCCTCTCCTCAAAGAACTGGTATATTACCCTTCCGTGCCTGTCGTAAAGGGTGGTTGCCTGTGGGGGCTTAAACGCCTCTATCTTCTCGACGTCGGGAAGTTGGGGGTTCGCCCAAAGCAAAACCAAAACCATCACCAAAAATGCAAATGCGTACATTAAAAATACCGCTACCCCCACAAAGAGGAAGTTTCTTATCTCCCCCTTAAATCTCCCCATTATATATCTTCCTCAAGACGTAAGGGAGTATCCCCCCATGCTTAAAGTATTCAACCTCAACGGGTGTATCAAGCCTCGCTATCACCTCAAACTCAACCCTTTCCCCGTTATCTTTGTGCGCAATTACCTTTAGCGTTTTCCTTGGGTAGATATCCCTTATACCCAAAATGTCGTACCTCTCAAAACCCGTAAGTTTTAAGCTTTTAACGTTTTGCCCGTCCTTGAACTGCAAGGGTAAAACCCCCATACCCACCAAGTTGCTCCTGTGGATCCTCTCAAAGCTCTCCGCTATAACCGCCTTTACACCCAAGAGGGCTGTTCCCTTTGCCGCCCAATCCCTTGATGAACCGCTACCGTACTCCTTACCCGCCAGAATTATTAACGGTATCCCGTTCTCCTTGTATCTCATCGCCGCATCATAAACGCTCATCTTTTCACCGGTGGGGATGTATATCGTCCACCAACCCCTAACCTCTTCCTCAAATAGATAATTTCTGAACCTTACGTTTGCGAAGGTTCCCCTCACCATAACCTCGTGGTTCCCCCTCCTTGAACCATAAGAGTTGAAATCGGAGGGCTTTACACCCCTTTCGATAAGGTACTTCCCCGCGGGGCTTTCCGGGTGTATGCTCCCAGCCGGGGATATGTGGTCGGTCGTAACGCTATCCCCCGCCAAAACCAAAACGTACGCTCCTTTTATATCGTCAGGTGGTACAACATCAAGGGTGAAGTTGTCAAAATAAGGGGGTTTCCTTATGTAGGTTGAATTTGGGTCCCATTCAAAGGTCTTCCCTTCCTTTACCTCCAAATTCCTCCAGAATTCGTCCCCCTCAAAAACCCTCGCGTACTTTTCCCTAAAGAGTTCAGGGTTTAAAAACCTCTCAGTGTATTCCCTTATCTCCCTCTGGGATGGCCAAATATCCCTTAAATATACCGGCTGTCCGTTTGGGTCGTACCCCAAGGGTTCATTTTCAAAGTCTATATCAACCTTACCTGCGATCGCAAAGGCAACGACGAGAATGGGGGATGCTAAGAAGTTGGATTTAACCAAGGGATGTACCCGAGCCTCAAAGTTCCTGTTCCCGCTTAAAACCGCGCTTACAACAAGGTCCCTCTCCTTAATTTCCTTCTCCACGTTTGGGGGAAGGGGTCCGCTGTTCCCTATACAAGTAGTACATCCGTACCCAACCACGTGGAACCTTAGAGCCTCAAGATAAGGCAGGAGGCCCGACATCTTCAGATAATCCGTCACAACCCTTGAGCCCGGAGCAAGGCTGGTTTTTACGTAAGGTTTTACATCAAGGCCCCTTTCAACAGCCTTCTTTGCCAAAAGTCCAGCCCCTATCATAACGGATGGGTTTGATGTATTAGTACAGCTCGTTATTGCCGCTATCACCACGGAACCGTGCCTTATTTCGCTCCCATTTTCAAATCCCTTCCCAAAATCTTTCTCAAGGGAAATATAAAATGCTTTCTTCAGTTCCTTTAACGGGATCCTATCCTGGGGCCTCCTCGGACCTGCAACGCTCGGCTCTATATCGGAAAGGTTTATCTCTATTACCTCACTGTATTCGGGTTCGGGGGAGTTTGGCGTCCAGAATACACCCTGCTCCTTTGCAAAGATTTCAACTAACTTAACTAGTTCCTCATCCCTACCCGTCCCCCTGAGGTACTCCAAGGTCCTTTGGTCTATTGGGAAATAACCGCACGTTGAACCGTACTCTGGTGCCATATTTGCTATGGTTGCCCTGTCGGGAACGGATAGGTTTTCCAACGCGGGTCCAAAGTACTCAACGAATTTTCCAACAACCCCCTTCTTCCTCAAAACCTCCGTTATCGTCAAAACCAAGTCCGTGGCGGTTGCCCCCTCCCTAAGCTCCCCCACGAGCTTAACTCCCACCACCTCCGGAAGTAGCATATAGTAGGGTTGTCCGAGCATAACCGCCTCCGCCTCTATCCCACCAACGCCCCATCCCAACACACCCAAACCGTTTATCATCGTAGTATGCGAATCCGTACCCACGAGCGTATCAAATACAACAACACCATCCTTAACGTAAGCCACCTTTGCCAGATACTCAAGATTTACCTGGTGAATTATTCCAGTTCCCGTAGGTACCACCCTGAAATTGTTGAAGGCCTTTTGCGCCCACTTTAGCAGTTGGTACCTCTCACGGTTCCTCTCAAGTTCAAGCTTGGTGTTCCATTCATATGCGTAAGATGTTCCAAAGTAATCCACCTGAACCGAGTGGTCTATCACCAAATCCGACTGAACTATGGGGTTTATCCTATCCGGATCCCCCCCGAGCTTCACCATCGCATCCCTCATAGCCGCAAGATCAACGATCACGGGAACCCCAGTAAAATCCTGCAAAACCACCCTAACGGGCATAAAGGGTATTTCCACCTCTTCCGGCTTTGGTTTCCAATTCGCTACGTTTTTAACATCCTCCTCCCTCACCAAAAAACCATCAACGCTATGCAATAAATTCTCAACCAAAACCCTTATGGAGTACGGGAGCTTATCTGGGTTTATGCCTAGGGAGTTTAGGTAATCGGGAACGGAAAAGAAATCAAAATCCCCCACCTTCCTTCTGAATTCCTTTAAACCTTTCATAAGCGGGAATTTTAAGGTGTGAAAATAAAAAGGGGCTGGGGGTTCTCCCCAGCCCAAACTTTTACCTCACTATAACCACCCTGCTATCCTTGCCGAGCTTAACCATGTACGCGCCACTTGGAAGGTCAAACCTCCCCTCACCCTCAACCTTGGCGCTCTTTATCAACCTACCCGAGGTGTTGTATATCTCAACGTTCCCGCTATAACCCTTGATGAGGATATAACCCTTTCCACCCTCAACCCTTAGGGACTCCAAAACCTTACCCTCCTCAACATTCGAAATATCATCGTAATCCATCACCGCAACGGGACATGACCATACGGTCGTGAAACAGGAGGCATCCCCGAAGACGAGCATTAGCGAAGTGTTCGTCCTCCTCGCAACGACAAGGTCGCTGGTTATCATGAAAGGTGCCGCCCCTGTGCCGGTCCATACCCTACCGGACCAACCGTTTGATGCGGAATAAGCCACGGGATTGTTGCATGCTATTATTACGTCGTTTATACCATCCCCCGTGATATCCGCTATCGTAGGTGCGGAACAACCTTGGGTTGCATCGGAGAACGTAGCAATTAGGGAACCATTAATTCCGTTTAGAACGACGTAGAGGTAATTATAATAGGAGCAATATGTGTTTCCGTAATCGTCTTCCCAGCAGGTAGAATCAAGAGGTATAGATCTGAAAACTATATCCGGATAAGGATCGGAGTTAAGCCTTCCTATAGCGCCAGCGGTTGTTGCTCCATAAGTGGAATTGACCCACCAGAGCCCGACGCCATATTTAAAAGCGGCAACGCAAGAACTTCCCAAAGCCACAAGCTCATCCCTTCCATCCCCATCAAGATCCTCAGCCATAACCGCTTGGGCTAGCCAGGATGGGGGCCCAGTTTCACCGCTTATTAGGCCGATGAACCCGCACGGCATGCTCCAGCTCCACTCATAGGCTCCGTTTATGGCGTTCCTGCAGTTTATGGTACCATTCGTAAGGGGGAAGCAAACCTCAAGAACACCATCACCATCAAAATCCCCCAAAACAGGAGTTCCAACACGCGTTCCCATATTCACAGACCAGTTTTCGGTGTAAGATCCCGCGTTCCCATTCACCGAAACCGCCCAGTTACCCACACCCCTAAAAACTTCCGGGTTCCCATCTCCGTTTACATCCGCTATGGTGAGGTTTGAGTGATACTCATCCTCACTCCTCCTATAAATTTCACCGCAGGAGAAGTTACCCTTCGTAAAGTATCCAGTTACGTCTCCCCATGCATCCGTTTCCGTTAGTGGGCATAATACGCCGTTTGCCCCTATCACGCAATCACCCGCAGCTTGATCTGCCCAGAAGGTGCTGTTGCATATATAAGATCCGTATATGTTCAACCAAGCATTCGGAGCCCCATCAAACACTCCCCTATCGTCCCCCGTGTAGAAGATCTCCGCAACACCATCCCCGTTTATATCGGCTGTGGTGACGAAGATGTAGGAATCGTTAGGATCTTCTACATCCCACTGTTTTGATACGGACATGGGGGCGTTGCATCTCCAGGGAGCCCTCGCGGTCTTCTTGTAGTCGTGCCTACCCTGACGCCAATCGGGATCGTTCGGGGAGTAAGTTTGGGAGTATAAACCCCCAACTCCCCACGCCATCAGCATGCTCAGAAGCAATCCTAATCTTTTCATCGCCATATAATATTATATGGATGAACCGTTTTTGATGTTAAAGTGGCAAAATTATGATATTCTGATATTAATGTAGTATTATCCCCATAGCAGACCCAACCTTATAATACTTGGTTTATGAAGGAAAAGGAGTTAAGGGAAAAAAGGCGGGAATTCCTGAAAAATTTGGGTAGGATCTTGGGATATGGGGCATTGGGAGGGTTGTTTGCGGGGTTCGGTAGGTCCCTTTGGCCCAACATCCTTTACGAACCACCCAAGAGGGTAAGGCTTTTGGATCCCAAAAACCTTGCGGAAGGTATGAACTATTTCCCCGAACAGAGGCTCTTCGTATTTAAGAGGGGAAACGAGGTTTGGGCTATCTCCGCGGTATGCCAGCACCTCGGATGCACCGTAAACTTCGTCCCGTTCGGTGGAAAGGTGAAAAAGAAGATCCTTGGGAAGGAGATAGAGGAGGAATGGGAGTTCCACTGCCCTTGCCACGGCTCAAAGTATACCCAAGATGGGGATGTTTACGAGGGTCCGGCACCAAGGGGGTTGCCTTATTATCCCCTTGAGATAGATCCCGCCACCGGTTATTTGGTGGTCGATATGTCAAGGGAAGTTAAGAAGGACTGGAGGTTAAAGCTATCATGAAGGAGAAACTTTACCAAGCTTGGAGGGCTCTGGTTTGGACCTTTGACCCCGCGGATAGGACGGAGGCGGGGAAGGCTGTAACGAGGAACTTCTGGCTACACTGGTTCCCCCCAAGGGTAACAAAAGCAAGCTTGGCATGGAGCTATAGCTTTTGGCTTGGGACGATCTCCGCATTCCTATTTCTTATCCTTGTAGTCACCGGCGTAATTTTGATGTTTCTATATGTCCCTTCCGTTGAGAGGGCATACCAATCCATAAAGGACCTTGAATACGCGGTGACCTTCGGGTGGCTTTTAAGGAATATGCATAGGTGGTCCGCCCATATGATGGTTGCGGCGGTTTTCCTACACATGGTCAGGGTCTTCTATACGGGAGCATATAAGAACGGTATGAGCCATATGGCAAGGAGGGAGATAAATTGGGTTGTAGGGATTATTCTTCTCCTCGTTACCCTCCTCCTCTCTTTCAGTGGATACCTCCTTCCATGGGATCAGCTTGCCATCTGGGCGGTAACCGTGGGAACTCAGATAGCAAGGTCAGTTCCCATGATCGGGGATGAAATATTTTACGTCCTTGCGGGTGGGACAAGGCTTGACCAAAACGCATTAATAAGGTTCTACACCTTGCACGTCATATTCCTTCCCCTTTTACTCTTGATTCTCTTCTCTTACCATATGTGGAGGGTTAGGAAGGATGAAGGTTTAGCGGTTGTAGAGCAGTTCAACATAGCCAGGAAGAAGGGTGAGGCGGTTCAGCCCGAAATGGTATTCTCTTCACCCTGGGTGGTAAGGAGGATAGTTTTGGTGTTCATGGGGACGTTCACATGGGTCCTTTTCCTTTCCGTATTTCTAAAGTCTCCCTTGGAGGAGCCCGCGAGTTTGGAATGGACGCCAAACCCCGCAAAGGCACCTTGGTACTTCCTTTGGCTTCAGGAGCTTCTTGCGATAACGACGATCAGGATAGGTGGTATAACCTTAAACGGAGGTTTCATAGGAGGTGTTCTCATACCTGGTATTCTCACCGCTTTACTTACAATTTGGCCATTTATTGATAAGAGCCCTGCGGAGGCGACGGGCGTATGGTTCCACAAAAGTAGGCTCGTTCAAAACTTGGTTTTCACCTTCTTTGTTCTCGTAATAGTTGGGATGATAATCTTTGCCATGTACTTCCGCGGTCCATATTGGGAGGTTTATTGGCCGTGGGCTTGGCCCGAGCTACCCGAGATCATTTAAAAAGGAGGTAAAGGATGGAGCAGAAGCCCCAAGCAAAACAGCCTTTGCCGGATGTAAAGGAGGATCCGTTTCCTTACGATTCTTGGATAATTTATGGTTTGGCGGTTATTTCTGCTTTCCTTTTGGGAGTGGCAATATACAAGGAGCTTAACCCCGAATACATAAAGTATCAGAGGGAGTTTAAGGCTCTGGTGGAAAGAAAGTTCGGGAAAGATGCGGCAAAGAGTGTAACGTTCGGGGTGAAGCAGATCTGGATCCCCGCCCTGAACAAGACCGACAGGTGCATTACCTGCCATATGGGGTACGAGTGGAAGGGGCTTGAGGGTGAGGATATACCTTTGGTTTTCAGGACACACCCTAACCCAAATGGACTTTTAGATAAACATCCCTTCAACAAGTACGGTTGTACCACGTGCCATGGGGGGCAAGGTTTTGCGACGAACATAAGGGAAGCCCACGTTATACATGAAGGTAGGAAGAAAGTGAGGTGGCTTGAACCCTTACTTTCGGCTGAGAAAGCTAAGGAGTACGGTTTCAAAGATTGGCAAAAGCTTCCCCTAACCGAGATAAACTGTAATGTATGCCACAGGTACGATGATAGCCTTCCCGGAACCCCTTACATAAACCTCGCCAAGAGGCTCGTGGAGGAGAAGGCTTGTAAAACCTGCCACGTTATAAACGGGGAGGGTGGAAACATAGGACCCAATCTTGATTACGAAGGTTCAAAGATGCCCGAAATGTTTGATATGAGGGGGACTTATTACGAGATAAGGGACGGACAACCCGTACCTTCCGGGAGGAAGATAGAGGACGAAATAAAGAGGAGGGGATTACCCCTTACCGTCTTCTCCTGGCACCTTCTCCACTTTGAGGAACCCAAGTCGATAACACCAACATCTATAATGCCCAATTTCGGATTTACGGATGAGGAAAAGCTCGCCCTAACCATGCTCGTTATGTCCTGGAAGAAGGTTAACTTACCAGCGGAGTACATACCGGTTAAGAGATCCACAACCTCAAGCGCCCAAACTGCATCCGCCGATCTCGTAAAAAGGGGTGAGGAGATATTTAAGTAAAAATGTACCGCCTGCCATCAAATAGAGAACAGGCTGGTTGGACCCGCCTTAAAGGGATTGTTTGAGAGGAGAAAGGAGGATTGGGTCCTGTCGATGATCCTAAATCCCGACTCCATGGTCAAAAACGATCCAATAGTGAAGAAGCTCTACGAAGAATATAAGGTCCCAATGGTTGTTCCAGGAGGAATAACGCAAGAAGAGGGAAAGGCGGTAGTTGAGTATCTGAAAACCGCCACAAAATAACTTGAAGGTCTGCGTAATTACGGGTGCGAGCTCCGGCATAGGTTACGCAACGGCTAAGCTTTTCTCGGAGAGGGGGTATAGGGTTTACGGGATAAGTAGGAGGAGTGATTTAAGGGCGGATGTTAAAAATTACGGGGAGATTAAGGGGGCTATTGAAAGGGTGGTTGAAAAGGAAGGGGGATTGGACATCCTAGTTGTAAATGCGGGTATAGCGAGGGTGGGTTATGTGGAGGAATTTGAGATTTCGGACTGGTTGGAGGTGATAAATACCAACCTAAATGGGGCGTTTTATACCGTCAAGGCGGCTTTACCCCACATAAGGGAAGGGGGGCATATAGTTTTCGTGGGTTCAATAGCGAGCAAAAGGGCCTTTCCGGGGTGGGCCGCCTACTGCGCCTCAAAATGGGGGCTTTTGGGCTTTGCAAAGTCCTTAAGTGAGGAGCTTAAAGGTAGAATAAGGGTTTCAACGGTTTTACCCGGGGCGGTTGATACGCCCTTATGGGAAGGGATAGGAGGGGATAGGAGCAGGATGTTGAAGGCTGAGGATGTCGCAAAGGTGATTTTAAACATCGTAGAAAGTGATGGGTGGATAAGGGAGGTTGAGATCCTACCTAAGGAGGGGATAATTTGAGGGTTATAGGGATACCCGCGAGGCTCCGCTCAAGTAGGCTACCCGAAAAGATGCTCAGGGAAATCGGGGGAAAACCCGTGATAAGATGGACGGTGGAAAACGCATTAAAGGTGGAAGATGCAAAAGTAATAGTTGCGACGGACGATGAAAGGATAAAAGATGCGGTGGAGGATATATGCGAGGTAAGGCTAACACCTTCCGATCTACCTTCTGGTACCGATAGATTGGCTTATGCCTTGAGGGACCTTGATGATGGGGATCTTGTGATAAACCTTCAGGGGGATGAACCCTTCGTTGATCCGGATATATTGAAAAGACTTTTCCTTTTGATGGAAAGCGAGAGCGCGGATATTTATACCTTGGCGAGGGAGGAGAATAGGAACGAGGACCCCAACAGGGTTAAGGTGGTGCTTGACTCAAGGAATTTTGCCTTATACTTTTCAAGGCTTCCAATACCTTACCGCTCCGAAAAGGTCCTAATACATATCGGAATATACGGGTACAGGAAGAAGAAACTTTTGGAATTTTCAAAGCTCCCGAGGCCAAGGATTGAGGAGCTTGAAGGTCTTGAGCAGTTGAGGGCGCTTTATCATGGTTGGAAAATAAGGGTTGAGGTGGTGGATTACAGGGGTATAAGCATAGATACGGAGCAGGACCTTGAGAGGGCTAAGGGAATTTATCTTAAGGGCAATTGAGGAGGATGCACCTTTTGGTGATATAACGAGCAGAACTATATGCGGAAACAAAAAAGTTAAGGCGGTAATAATTTCAAAGGGTAATGGGATATTTTGCGGGGAGGAGGTTTTGAAAGCCTTCGCGGAAGAGTTTGGATTTGAAATAAGGGGAAAAAGGGATGGGGAGGAGATAAAATTTGGCGACGAGGTTGCGAGTATACTTGGGGAATGTTATTATGTTTTAGTGTGCGAGAGGACAATTTTAAATATTGTTTCAAGGCTTAGCGGGATAGCGACATTAACGAGAAAGTTCGTTGAAATCGCAAAGGATGTTCCCATATACGATACGCGCAAAACTACCCCCCTTATGAGATACCTAGAGAAATACGCTGTGAAGGTGGGTGGCGGATATAATCACAGGATGACCCTATCCGAAATCGTGATGATAAAGGATAATCATAAAAAGGTTGCGGGTGGAATAAAAGAAGCTGTTGATATGGTTAGGAAAAGTTTGAAACACGCGTATATTGAGGTTGAAGTGGAGAATTTGGAGGAATTAAGGGAAGCTTTGGAGTGTAATGTTGATTGGGTACTTTTGGATAATATGGATATTGAAAGTTTAAGAAAGGCTATGGAGATGGCGAGGGGAAAGGTTAAAATTGAAATTTCGGGAGGTGTGAATTTGGAGAATTTAGAAGAGATAGCAAGTTTAAAACCAGATAGGATCTCCGTAGGGGCAATAACCAAGTCCGCAAAGCCCATAGATATGAGCTTAGAGGTGGTCGAGGTGCTGGAAACCTGACATCCTTATATTACCTTCCTATGGTAGAATTTGTGCATTTGCATGTTCATAGTGAATACAGTTTGCTGGATGGTGCGGCGAGGGTGGATGACCTTATAAATAGGGCGAAGGAATTGGGTTTTAAAGCTTTGGCATTAACCGATCACGGCAATCTCTTTGGTTCAATAGAGTTTTATGTTAAGGCTAAGGAAGCTGGAATAAAGCCAATATTGGGAATGGAGGCTTACATAGTTGAAGATATTGAGAAGAAGGATAGGAATTACTACCACCTCACCATCCTTGCTATGAACGAAAGGGGTTGGAAGAACCTTATGAAGCTCTCCTCCATAGGGTATATAAAAGGTTTTTACGGGAAGCCGAGGATTGATAAGAAGCATTTGGAAGAGTATTCCGAAGGTTTAATAGTCCTTTCGGGTTGCCCTTCTGGGGAAATTGCCCATTACATAATCACGGACAATTTTAAAAAAGCGGATGAAACCATAGGTTGGTTCAAGGAGGTATTTAAAGATAGGTTTTTCCTTGAGGTTCAGGATGTTGGGATGGAGGAGAACCAAAAGATAAACAACTACTTGCTTGAAGCGTCAAGGAGGTTTAACCTGAGACTTGTGGCGACAAACGATGTGCATTACATAAATAGGGAAGATAAGCATTTGCAGGATATTTTAATATGCATTTCTCAGAATGCGAAGCTCTCGGATCCTAACAGGTTCAGGATAGATACGGAAGAGATTTATATGAAATCCGCGGAGGAGATGTTGAAGCTTTTCAGCTGGCACCCCGATGCGGTAAAGAATACTTTGCTAGTTGCGGAGATGGTGGATCTTAACCTTGAGCTTGACCCTCAAAAGCTCAAACTCCCCCTTCCCCCAAGCATATCAGATCCCTTTGAGGATTTAAAGAGGAAGGCTTATGAAGGCTTGAAAAGGAAGATGGGGGAAATTCCGGAAAATTACATAAATAGGCTTGAGTACGAGCTTGAGGTGATAAAAAATACGGGTTTTAGCGGGTACTTCCTGATAATTGCGGACATAATTAGGTTCTGTAGGGAAAAGGGTATAATGGTGGGAATAGGGAGGGGATCCGCGGCGGGTTCCTTGGTCCTTTACGCCCTTGATATAACGGATGTTGATCCCATAAAGTATGGGTTGCTTTTTGAAAGGTTCCTGAACCCCGAGAGGGTATCACCTCCGGACGTTGATATAGACTTTGAGGATCGCAGAAGGGATGAGGTAATAGATTATATAAGGAAAACCTATGGGGAAAATTCAACCGCGCAAATAATCACATTCAGTAAGCTTAAATCCAGGGCGGTACTGAAGGATACCGCGAGGGTTTACGGGGTGGAGTTTGAGGAGGTAAATAGGATAACCAAACTTATACCCAACATCCCATCGGATCCGATAACCTTGGCGGAAGCTTACGAAAAGGTTGAGGATTTTAAAAGGGCGGTATCCAATCCAAAATGGAAGGAGATCGTTGAGAATGCGATAAAAATAGAGAACTTTACGAGGGGATTGAGCGTCCACGCGGCGGGTATAGTGATAACGCCCGGTGAGATAACGGATTTCGTCCCTTTGGCTGTTGTAAAGGATAAGGTTGTTACGCAGTTTGACAAAAACATCCTTGAGCTTCTTGGAATATTGAAAATAGACATCCTTGGATTAAGGACTTTAAGCGCCTTGAGCTCGGCGGAAAAGATGATAAGACAGTATTACGACCCCAACTTCTCCATTAAGAACATTCCCCTTGACGATAAGAAAACTTTTGAACTTTTACAGCAGGGTAAAACCATGGGGGTTTTCCAGCTCGAAAGTCCCGCGATGAGGAAGCTTTTGGTTAGGCTTAAACCCAACCACATAAACGATATAATCGCGATAAACGCCCTTTATAGGCCCGGACCAATACAGAGCGGTATGGTGGATGAGTACATTGATAGGAAAAATGGGAAACATTTCGATTACGATTTTGAGGAATTGAAACCTATACTTGAGGAGACTTACGGGCTTATAGTTTATCAAGAGCAGGTAATGTTGGCGGCTCAAATACTGGCGGGCTTTACACCAGGCGAAGCGGATACCCTAAGGAAGGCAATAGGAAAAAAGAAGAAGGAGTTAATGGATGAGATGAGGGATAAGTTTATAAGCGGGGCAAAGAGTAGGGGGTACGATGAAAGGAAAATTGAAGAACTTTGGGAGAAGATAGAGAAATTCGCAAGCTATTCCTTCAACAAATCCCACTCCGTCGCCTATGCTATAACCTCCTTCTGGACCGCATACATAAAAGCGCACTATCCACTGGTCTTTTACGCCTCAACATTATCCTCCTTTAGGACATCCGGACAGCAAAAGTTCTTCGATAACGTACCGTTGTTCATACATGAAATGAGGGAGATGGGTATAAACATTGAGGCACCTGATGTGAATAAGAGCGGGGTTGAGTTTGAAATTGACGTTGAGAAAAACTCCATAATCTGGGGGCTTGGGTTTATAAAGTCGGTAGGGGATGCAACCGCGGAAACCATCGTGGAGGAGAGAAATAAGAGGGGACCATACAGGTCCCTTGAGGATTTTATAAGGAGAACTAAGGCAAACAAGAAGACCCTTGAAGGTTTAGCAAAAGCTGGAGCCTTTAGATCCATAACAAACATGAGCAAGAAAAACCTTATAGATTACATAAACTTCGGGAAGCAGGTATCCAAGGGGGTTTCAAAGGGGTTATTTGATGTTGGGATGAGAAATGGTGAAAACGAGGACTTTAAGTTCAACCTGATGGCCGAGAGGGAAGCTTTAGGATTTTACATCTCCGAAAATCCATTTTATAGGTTCAAGGCGTTGAGGGATGCCCAAAACCTAAAGAAAATTGGGGATATTGAGGAGGACGAGGAGGTGGAGATAATGGGGGCTTTAACGCACTTCTCAAAAAAGAAATTTAAAAACGGCACTAAGTTTACCCTAAGGCTCGAAGATGACAGCGGATACGTTGATGCCATAATCTTCATAAACGAAGATCCTATATCCTTTGAGAAAAAGCTCTCGGAAAACCTCGTCCTTTACGTTAAAGGTAGGGTACAAGCCATTGAGAGTGAGGATGAAGATGAGGAGGAGAATTACCTTGAGGTAAAGGTGGATTCTCCGGAAAACATCAAAACCGTTGAAGAATTCCTTTCCATAAAACTCTCGGAGAAGCTAGATCTTGAGAGGATATGGAACAAGTTTTTGGCTGAGAGGAATTACACCTTTAACGGCGCAAAAGAAAAAGATATAAAAGAGGAGTTTGTAAGGTTCTGGATAAAAGAGATAGCGGGGGAGGAGTTTGCGGTGAAGGTACCTTACGAGTGGGGTTTGAAGGTTCTGAAGGCTTTGAGCCTTGAGGGTGCAAAAATTCTTGAGAAGAATGGGGATAATCCATCTCTTCTGGGTGCAAGGGCAATAATCCTTAAGGACCTCAAGCTATGGGATGAATTTTTAAGGAAGGTTATATGATATTCCCCATTTGCTCACCCTATCATCCCATCTTTGGTGAGAGGAATTGCGAGGTTTATTCCCTATATTCCTTTAGGGACGCCTTCAGGCTCTCATACGAGAGGACAATTTTCCTACCCCAAAGCTCCGAGACCACCTTCACGGATATATACACATATAGGGCTTTTTATGGAACCTTGGATCCCCAAATTGTTGGCTTTAACTTCTCATCCAAAAACCTCGTAGGTTCCGCATATACGGAAAGGTTAATTCGCGAAAGTTATGGTTTCGGTTTTTCCGGAAGCTACAGGTGGTTTTCCGTCGATGTTTTGAAGGAAGACGAAGAAAAGGGGTACTTTCTAAACTTTTCCAACAACTTCCTTTCAATAACGGGGGGTTGGGATGGGGGTTTAAGCGCAGGTTCAAGTATTGGAAATAAAATTTTCCTAAGAGGTTCTTACTACTCCTCCCTTGATACCCTTCTGGGTGTGGGCTTAGGAATTAGGGGGGAAAACTTTTTGGCTTATTTGATCGGCGGGAAGGGTATGGTGGGGGAGGTATCCTTAAAGCTATCATCCCTACAATTTCTCGGGCTTTATAACAAAACCTCAAAGTTAAACTCCATTATCCTTACCGCTAAATATGGGGAAATTCTTGGGTTTTCCTTAGTGGGGGGGAAAAGGGTATGGAGGGGAAGTTTGATAAATTCCCCCGAAGTTCAGGGGAAAATCTCCATCAAAAACTCAATATTCTCCGCATATTCTGGTGGGGCTTTCATCTTTGAGGATAAGATATATAGAATTTCGGGTGGGACAAGCTTGAGGCTTTTGAAATACAAGGATGCGGTGAGTATTTACCCAAGATTTGAGGTATATTACGAGGAAAATGGGAGGCTTTGGATCAACGGGGGAGCAGAGGTAGTATTTTACGAGGATCTTAAGATCAGGGCGTTTTACGAAAGTTGGGATGGGACTGGGGGGTTTAGGTTTGAGATCTTTTGGAGGCTTTGGGATTAACTTTCAACTTTAAAATATCCGCTTACGGAGAGGTGCCCGAGCGGCCGAAGGGGCACGACTGGAAATCGTGCGTCCCCCCAAAAGGGGGACCGAGGGTTCAAATCCCTCCCTCTCCGCTTTGAAATTTGGAGTAAGGTTCTCCTACCTCCTTACCATGGAGGATGATGGATATATTGAGGATGGCTTTCTTGTGGTGGAGGATGATAAAATTATCTTCGTAGGAAAGTATAGGGAAACCCCCGAGATCCCCGTCATAGACACAAGACCCTCAATAGGCCTTCCCACCCTAATAAACACCCACACCCATACCGCCATGGTTGCTTACAGGGGCCTGGCGGACGATTTACCTTTATTTAAATGGCTTCAGGAGTACATATGGCCCGCGGAGGCTAAAACGGTAAGCGAGGAGATGGTTAGGCTCTCCTACAAGCTTGCCATAGCGGAGATGGTTAGCGGGGGTACGGGGGCTATAAACGATATGTACTTCTTTCAGGAAGTGGGCGCGGAGGTGATGGAGGAGATAGGGTTTAGGGGGCTTCTTGGCGAGGGCCTTATAGACTTCCCAACCCCATCCTTCAAGAAGGTTGAGGATGGATTAAAGAGGGTGGAAAATCAACTGAGAACGAGGAATTTATATAAATTCGTGAGGTTTTCCGTATGCTTACACGCGCCTTACTCATGTTCTCCGGATCTGATAAAAACGGGTTATGAACTCGCGAGGGAGTACGATGTCCCCTTGCATATGCACGTCGCGGAGACCTTAACGGAAGTGGAGCAGATAAAGAACAGGTTCGGAAAGAGGCCGGTGGAATATTTGGAGAGTCTTGGGGTTTTGCACGATAAGTTCATCGCCGCACATTCGGTACATCTTGAGGAGCATGAGATGGAGATATATAGGGAGAGGGGGGTGAAGGTAGCTCATAACCCCCAGAGCAATATGAAACTAGCATCGGGTATAGCTCCGGTTGATAAATATTTGGAAAAGGGGATAACGGTGGGACTTGCCACGGATGGATGCGCATCAAACAACGACCTTGATATGTTTGAGGAGATGAGAAGTGCTGCCTTGTTACATAAAGTTAACAGGATGAACCCCGAGGTTTTGAACGCAAAAACCGTCGTAAAGATGGCGACAATTTATGCGGCAAAGGTTTTGGGATTTGAGGATATAATAGGTTCCCTGAAGGTTGGAAAGAAGGCGGATTTCATAGCGGTATCCTTGGAAAGTCCTCACATGCAACCAATATACGACCCTTACTCCCATCTCGTTTATACCGCAAAGGCATCGGATGTTAAGTGGGTTTTCATTGATGGGAAGCCATTAAAGAGGGATGGGAAATTAACCTTCATAGACGAAGAAGAAATATTGGAAATTGGGAGGAAGTTAAAGGAGATGGTTCTCAGCGCTTTGAAAGGGGGATAAGAAGGATACCCAACAACCAAAGGGAAAGGGTGAGGATAAGGGATCTTTTATCGTAATAAACCTCAAGTTTATGAAAACCCGAAGGAACCTCAAAAGCCATAAAAGCCCAGTTAGCCCTAAGGATCCTTATATCTTTTCCGTCAAGCTTTGCCCTCCAGTAAGGATATATTGGAAGGGAAAGGTAAAGGATCCCGCTTTTTTGAGATGAGTATTCAAGGATTATTTTCGTATAATCGTAATTCAATATCCTAACGGGTGAGCAAGGTTCAGGTTCTTCGTACTTACCCTTCGGTTCCTCCTGCAAATAAACCGTTTTTCTAACATCAAATTCCTTCAGACTCCCGAAAAATTCCGCACTATCCTTTACAACTTTTGCATTGAAAAAAAGGCAAGCTCTTGGCAATACTTCTGGTTTCTCCCTAAAACCCTCCTCCGTTATGTAAAACCTGATGTTTCCCATATCCAAAAGTTTTTCAAACCCTTCCACCCTACTAATTAAATTCCTGTAATAGTCTAAGTAAAACTTTGAGACGAGGGGTTCATATCCATCTACAAGCTCCAAGCGGTTTATCATTCCGGAGTTTCTCGGAAGAGCCAAACCCATATTGAACCTAGCGTTTATCCTGTAATCCCCCAACCTTCCGGATGATAAATCCGATATAAAGGAGGGCTTATAATAATTTTCAATATCAATTTTTCTCTTTAGGTAAGGGTTTCCCGCAAGGTATAAGTCTAGGAATGTGAGGGCGGTTATTGAGTGTGGCAAAATCCCCCTCCACCCCAAAAGGGCGTAAGTCAATATTAGTAACGCGAAGAACTTTAATATCTCACCGGTGTTGTCTATGGGGGGTTTTTGCAAAAGGAACGGTATGGAGAATGCAAAAATTAATAAGATTATCCTAAAGGCTGTCTTCCTATCCCCATTTTCCAGGAAAGACTTTAAGCCATAAGCTGAAAATAGGGAAACGAAGATCGGGAGGATATGTAAGGCTCTAACGGGATCCCTAAGTCCTTTTATTAATCCTGTGGAGTATATCAGATTTATCAAAGGGTTCTGATCACCTAAGGCAAGGAAGAAAAGTATTAAACTTGATAGGGCGAAAACCCTGATTTCAAAAATCTTCCAATTTTTAATCACTCCGCATATCCCCAAAATTAGGGCTGGGATTGAAAAGTATATGCTCATTTGCATGTAGAAGTGATAAGGTCCCCCCACATACACCGCGCCCTCCTCTATTGAGCCGTAAAACTTGGGAATTATGAGGGATACAAACTTATCAATGTGATAAGAGGATTCAAGAAGGGACCTTAAATCCCATTTTATCCTCTCGCTGAAAGCGAAAAGGTCCTTTACTTGGAAGTAATAGGAAAGGATAAATGGTAGCAAAGATAGGATGTAAAGGATAAGGACTTTAAACCTGCGAGCCAAAGCGAGATATAGGATTATGGGGATAAGGAGGTATAGGGGTTTTTGTGGGTGTCCGGTGTGGAAGGAAATTCCCAAGATCGTCGCGGATAACAAAGGTTTTTCATCCAAAAAGTAAAAAATTAGGGGTATAAGGGGGATAAGGTCAAAGACGTGCGGGTGGACTATGGTGGTGATGTGGTTCATGGAAAATGTATAAACTACCGATCCGAAAAGTGAAATCCCTTCATCAAACCTTTTCCCAAAAAAGAGATAAGCAAAAATTAAGGAAAGCAGGTAGTTTATGGAAACCAATAGGTTATAGGTGTAAAGGGAGTTGTTTAGGATTCCAAAAAGGTGGCGAAGTAGAAATAGGGGATTTAGTGCGAGATATTGGGGTTCATTTAGGAATGGGAAGGAGGAGAAGAGGTGATGGTTAAAAAAGGGTATTTGCCCTTTCTTCAGGCTTTCCGTGAAGAAATAAAAGGCGGGATAAAATTCTTCAATCGTATCGTCAAAAAGGGTTGAGCCCTGAAATATGGGAAGGAAGAAGATGAACCAAAGAAGAAAAATCGCGAACAGGGGATAAAAGCGCATAGAGAATTTTAAGCTCGTAAGGATATAAGGTTTGCAAGCGATGATGCGAACATAAAGATTACCGCTATATACAGAATAATGAACTTCACCTCAAGGTCGTAAAAGAAGGTTATTAAAACGAGGGTTGAGAAAAGTCCAAAGAGCTTACCAATGGGATTTGAGGAAGGGAAGGAACCCCTTTTCACTCTAAAGTACAGGGCAACCACAATGGTTAAAATTTCCCTGATTAGCAACAAAAAAAATACCCATCTGGGTAGGCCATATAGCAAACTCAAAACAAATGAGGTGGATAAAATCAACCCCTTATCTATGACGTGATCCAAAATTCTCCCAATATCGGAAACCGCGTTTAACCTTCTGGCTAAGAAACCATCCAAGGCATCCGAAACGAATGTTAAAAATAAGGAAAGCCAGAATAAACGGAGATCCTTATGGAGGAGGGAATTTATGAGAAAAGCTCCAAAAATGACCCTACTGAGACTTATGAGGTTTGGAAACTGCTTATAAATGTTTCTTGATCTCGGAAATAAGAACATTTAACACCTCTTCCTCCGACCCAAAGATCCTACAACCTGCGGAAAAGTAATGTCCTCCACCCCCAAATTTTTGTGCGATCTCTGCCACGTTTGGCCCCCCCTCCTTGCTTCTCAGGCCTACCTTCCAATAACCCCTCGGATCCCACTCCATTTTAAAAGCAACAATAACCCCCTTTACCGATAGGGGATATTCTACAAACTCCTCGCTATGTTCCTTGTTCGTCCCCGTTTCCTCAAAGAACTCTTTCCTAACTATTATATAAGCTATCTTTTCATCCACAACGGTTAGGGTTTTTAAGGCTAAAGATAAGAGCTTATAACTCTCAATGGGGACCTCCCTAAAGACCTTCTCCGCAACCCACTTGGGATTCACCCCTTTCCCCACCAAATATATAGCATCCTCAAAGGATTTTGTGCCGTCCCTATTCTTGAAACCCCCAGTATCCGTTAAAAGCCCGACGTATAGGGGCAGGGCGACATCGTAATCTATAAAGCTTTCATCCCAAAATCTCAAAAAGTCCAAAATTACCGATGTTGCGCTTGGATAGCCGTTTAAAAGAATGTCTTTGTCCGAATACCTCTCACCCGTTAGGTGATGATCAAACCTTATTATGGGCTTATCCGGCTTTTCAAATCCCGTCCTGTTCCAATCACTCGCGTCCACCAATATATAAACCTCCGAGTCTGGTAGAAAATCCACGATTTTTTCCCATCCGTTTATAAACCTGAATATATGAGGAACACCATCCTTTAGAACCCCAAAGGCTTCAAATCCCCTTTTTTCCAGAAAATTTACAAGCCCAAGAACGCTTCCCACCGCGTCTCCGTCAGGTCTTTCGTGGGATACTACCGCTATTTTCTTGAAGTTTGATATAAACTCTACCGTCTCCTTCAAACGGGTATTATACAACCGACGCCGTTAAAATTATCCCTTGAGGTTCCTTGAGGGGATAGAAGGGGAAGAGCTTAAAAAGGCGGTTTATCATTCTTCTTTGGGAAATAGGGATTTTTATAAGCTTGCCCTGGTAGGGGATGCGGTTTTGAACCTTTACCTAGTTCTGAAGTTTTACGATAAGGGAAATCTCGAGGAAATCTACGCTATGATATCGGAATACAAAAGCAACAAGGCTCTATACTATGCGGTTGAAGAGCTAAATTTAAAGGAACTTTTGGTGGCAAACACGAACCAAGTTAGCAATTACATTTACGCTTCAATGCTTGAGGCTATTACGGGGCTTATATACATAAAATTCGGTTTGGAAGGTGCTTTCAAATTTTTGGAGGAGGAAGTTTTCCCTGCCCTCGAAAGGAACAGGGGGAAGTTTAGGAACTATTGGGAGGAGCTAAGGAAGAGGGAAAGGGGGAAAATAAGGGTCTCTTTTTATGAGGAAAACGGGGAGTTTGTGGCGGAGATAAAGATAAAAGATGGCGTATTTTGGGGTAAGGGTAAAAATAAGAAGGAGGCGAGGAACGAGGCGGCAAAAAATGCTCTTTTGAACAAATGATTTGGGAGCCATTGGTGTTTATAAATTTGGATACATCGGACTTTAGGAGGGGGTACGAGGTTTATTTTTCAAATACGGATACCATAGCTTGGAAGCCCGGATTGCATTTTTGGATAAAAGGCGGGTTGAGGATATTGGGGAACGATCTGGATTTTAATTCCGACGGGAAGGTTGATGTTTTCCTTATGAATTCCGAATGGTATTATGGTTATCCTTACGCGCACATCTTTCTCAACAATGGTGATAGGACGTTTTCCTTTGGAACCTTCCAATTTGCGGAGATAATAGACAGCTTTTGTACTGATGCGGTTTGGGTGGGGGATATAAACGGTGATGGAAACTTGGATTTTGTTATGGGAACAATGAGTAATAGGTCCCCAAGAACCTCCCTACTTCCGACTTTTATATACTTCGGATACCCGTTTAATATGGAAAATGTGGATACTATTTTCCCCTCATCAAACGAAACGCCTTATGTTGCGGATCTTAACAATGATGGTTATCTTGATATAATAACCGGTGTTTGGAGAGATTACGATTTTTCCAACCTTTTGGCATGCTCTTGGGTATATTGGGGATCCGATGAGGGTTGGAGCGATTCAAACAGGGTTTGCTTGCCCGGGGCGGGTACGCATCCCGTTTTTCCAGCGGACCTTAATAGGGACGGATTTTTGGATGTTTTCGTCGGCAATCTATACTACCCAGGATACTTTCCCCCCATATACCCACCTAGGGTATATAAAAACTTTGGATACGGATTCGATTCAACGTTTTTTGATGCGATATTTTTCAAGGATAGCCCCTTTGATTCCGTAGGAACCTATGGTGCCACGGTTGCAGATCTAAACAACGACGGATATTTGGACATAATAGGGTGCGCTTACGGTTATGGGGTGGTTATGTGGGGAAGAGATATGGGTTATTCACCTTTCAACAAGCATG
>Ga0326760_1000129_pt1 | contig 43650 bp, 48 predicted proteins | sample GCREP_S_FD_207668 | JGI IMG/M metagenome (GOLD analysis project Ga0326760, IMG submission 207668) | Hot spring sediment microbial communities from Geyser Creek Basin, Yellowstone National Park, WY, United States - GCR.EP_S | ecosystem: Environmental > Aquatic > Thermal springs > Near-boiling... | reverse complement strand
CATTCATAGCTACACCTCTAACTCTAGGCCATTTCCTTGCTCTCGGTTTCCACTTATAGTAGGCGTTTCCAGCTTTCAGCAATGGTTTCTCTAGTCTCCCACCACCAGCAACAACACCTATAGTAGCTCTGCAATCTAGTAAGAACTCTTTCTGTTTACCACTCGGGAGAACAACTATTGCATGGGTAGCAGTCTTACCTATGAGAATAGCGTAGCTACCACCAGATCTTATAAATTTTCCACCATCTCCAGGTCTAGCCTCTATATTACATATCTTAGTACCTTCAGGTATGTTTTTCAGCGGAAGGATATTCCCATTAGATGGTGATGCCGCAGAGCCTATCTCTATTATCTGCCCAACTCTAAGACCTTCTACAGCTACGTTATACACCTCTCTACCATCTTCAAGCTTTATAATGGCTACAGGGGCGCTACGCCCTGGCTCATGCACTATATCTACTACAATTCCTTTCACAGTACTTGTTGATGGTGGTGGATACCTGACAGGGGCTATCTTGAGATGCCCAGGAGATCTAAATGTAGATGTTCCGCGTCCAAGTCTTTGAGCAAGGATTCTCTTACCCATCTCTACTCCACCTACTACTTCAGCGCTACAAATAGTGTACTTCTTGTAGCTTTTAGACCTGGTTCTCCGTGTTTAACTTGCTTAGTTGTAGGAGCGAACTCCCCAAGTCTATGACCTATCATCTCGGGGGTTATCTTAACAGGTACGAACTCTTTCCCATTGTGTACAGCTATCTTTAGCCCCACCATGACAGGCAAAATTATCATATCCCTTACATGCGTCTTTATAGTAACTTCTTTGCATTCATACAAGAGTTTCTGCCTAGCATCTATAACCTTCTCTAGTAATCTTCTTTGCGCTGGTGCGAACCCTCTTAACAACGATCTTCTAGCACGAGCTGGTAATAACTTAGCTAGCTCGTCCATGGGCATCTCTAGCAGCTCTTTCAATGTTTTACCTCTATACCTAAACTTCTGCCACTCTATAGGTATATCCCAGCAGAGTTGCTTCTCTTGCTTAGTACTCATATTCAAACCCCTTGTCTACGTATAAATGATTCAGAAGTTTATAAATAAACATCAGCGTGTCAATCTTTCAAGAATATCTAAAGCATTGTATTCAGGAGCTAACCTTACATACGCTTTCTTGTAGCCGTCTCTATCGATAGCTGTGTTCACTTTGACAACCTTCACGTTGTACATCTGTTCAACAGCTCTCTTTATCTCGTTCTTGGTTGTATCTCTACGAACTTTGAATATCAAGTAATTCTGTTTTTCAGCAAGTCTATAAGCTTTCTCTGTAGCTACAACGCTGATGATTATCGGTTCAGTATTCGTTTCGTTACTCACGGCCTCTCCACCTGGTATATCTGCCCTATTATCTCGAGAGCCTTAGCTGATATAAGACATAACCTACCCGGTAAACCTCCTGGAGCTAGTTTGAGGATATTCAGTGTTGTTGGTGTTAGGTAGTCTACACCTGGTAGATTTCTTACAGCTTTAACTATCGGTGTATCGAGGCTAGAGACTATGAATAGCAAGCTCTTCGGCTCTACGTATCTCCTACCCCTCATCTTACCCTTACCAGCTCTTATCCTTATCCTCTCTTGAGTTCTTTCAATATTCTCCCATAGACCAGCTTTAATTAGGAAAGATTTTAAGTCCTTAGCCTTAGATATGTTTTCAACAGCATTAACAACAATTATAGGTAGACCTGTGATGTTAGAGGGTATTATATAGCTTCTCTTCAAGACGAACGATTTATTCGCTAAAGCCGCTAACGCTGAAGCTATGGCTAATTTCATCTCTTTATGGTTTACCTCTTCATGTATCTTCTTAAGAGGTGTAGGTGCAAACTGTCTTCTACCACCTCTAACGTTAGGTGCTAGAATAGCTCTACCAGTATCTAGTCTCGGGACTCTTGCAACACTGTAACCTATACCCCAGGATTCTCCAACTCTTCTCATACCAGCTAGAGGATCCCTACCCTTAGGTTGCAGTCTTGCTGTTAAAGCTGAGTGAAAAGCTCTACGTATAAGATCTAGCCTTACAGGTAAACTGAATACCAGCGGAAGCTCTACTTTATCTACAACATTCCCGTCTAGATCTATCAACACACCGTACCTTTTCTCGAGTGGGTATACAACTGTTAACTTAAGCATACCTACTTCACCCAGATATCTTGCTCTCTAAACTTATGTACTTTATCATAGGAGGTCCTTGGGGCACCCATCTAGGAGGTCTTATAGGCCATCTTAAAACAATAGGTCTCTTCGGTGTACCCATGATACTTCCATGCAGCATAACGTACCATGTTTTCACATATCCGTAATGAGGCCACCCACCTTTAGGTGTCAATCCTTCGCCGTTCTGGCCTATAACTAAGATCCTCTTGTTGTATTCGGTTCTTCTATGGAACCCCATCTGACCCGGTTGAGGTACCTCCGACATAGCGCCTATCGTTGGACTTCTAGAACCGACTCTTCTACTACCTTTTCTATGCTTATGCCATCTGGGTAACTCTTTAACGCCGAATCTCTTTAAAACTCCTTGGAATCCTTTACCTTTTGTAACACCTATAACATCGACAAACTGTCCTGGTGAAAAAACGGAGTCTACAGTTATAGGCTTACCGAGTATGTTTAGAGCGTATTCGATCTTCTCTTGGATTGAAACCTTGCCACCTATTTTAACCTCTATTAAATCAGGTTTTTTCTTACTAAGACCACCTGCGAGCTTAGGCATCGATGCTAATACAACGCTTATGCTAGCGATCTTATCTATGTTCTCCTTTATCGTTTGAATACGTTTCTCCACATCTTTTGTAGGTCTGTACGTCGAACAAGTTCTCCATATCTCTAATTCGTCTGGGGGTTGAACCCATATATCGACGAATGTCTGTAGAGATCCCCAATTATCGTATGCATAGGTTCTAAGAGCTATAGGCATCATAGGCGGTGTTTCCACGATGGTTACAGGCACAACTATCTCTCTACCTTCTGTAATAGAGCCAGGCCTATCGTCAACAACTACTATATGTGTCATACCGACCTTGTACCCTAGGAATGCAAGTATCTTGGGTTCAGCAACATCTATCTCAGGCCAACTTTTTATCCTAGGAATTATACTGCTAGCTCTTTTACGAGGTCTTACCCCTAGGCTACCTCTCCTAGGAGCATTGGTCTTCCTATGAGCCATACCTTCTACACACCATACTCGCTGTAGAGGACTATGATGCTTAGAGAGATGTTATACTTAGAGCTACTAAGATTGAGCTACTTTTTAGCTTTTTTCTGCTGTTGCTGTTGTTGCTGCTGTTTCGATTTACTTGAGCTACTAGTGGTTTCCTTAACCATAAACAGAGTTGTCCTCTGTTTACCGCCCACAATCACCACCTATACCTTTACATGAGTTATTGCTAAACCTAGGTATTTAGTATTAAACAGCTTAATAAACTCTTTCAGACTCCTATACTTAGGCTAAACCTTCAAAATCGAGGTGATGAATCTACCGAAACCTGATACATGATGATTTTGCCGAGTGCTGATGAAAGCTTTATATCAGAGTTTTGTCAAAATCTAATGTTTAGGTATATAGCTATGAGTACGAGGTTGTAGGTGTTGGTATGGGGGTTGAGGGGAAAAGGTTAAGGTATGTAAACGTCTTTGTTCTCCTGGGGAGAGATGAGGATATAGGTAGCGTAGTCAAGGTTATTGAAGATGTTGTTGGGGTACAAGGGTGTAGGTACGATGTAAAGAAGAGTTTCCTAGGCAATTTCTACTACATAAAGATAAACTGTACATCTGTAGATCTAGAGGATCTAAAGAATAAAATTGAAGCAAAGTTAGCTAAACTAAGTGAGGTAGTTTCATGGTTTAAAACAGAGGTTATAGAGGTTAGATAAGTAGCTCTACACATTTTCCGCATATCTCCTTAGAAATATATATGATACTATTGGAAGGCTTACAAGTGTAACAATATCGATTATGCTAGGAGTTCTCGATTCTCTAACCACAGTTAGTATATACATAGATATTATGAGTATGTTTAATAGAACGACTTTACCTCGTAGAGATGATATGAAGTTCATGGAGTTAACCTCAGCCTAGCCCCACCTCCTAACACCTTTGATAACCCGTAAGATGCTGAGAAGAGTAACGATATGTATAGAATAGATGAGATTATATCGAGATAAGCGGATGAAGATAGAAAGTCTAGAATTTCAAGTAACGAGATATCGCGTTGAAATAGCTTACCTGGATATAAATCCTCAACTGAAGGTTCTAAATCTTCAGTTGATTTTACATCGAACTCTATACAGATTTCGTGATGACCGCTAGAGAGGGGTATGACGTAAGTAACGCCTTTAATACCGTACCAATTCCATTCGTAAGCTTTATACATATCCACGTTTACTTCCTTTACACCGTCAACAATGATAGCGTTAATTGTGTACGCTTCTACTGCCGATATATATAACTTGGTATCTGTATCTGCAGTCAAGGTCAGGATTACACTGTTTGAAGTCTCATAGATATTGTCAACACTTACCGGTGGTGGATGTATGTGTAGAGCTATACCTTTGCTATAGTGGATAAGCCCTTTCACCTCTATATCAATACGACACATATAGACTGAGAATGTATATTTACAGAGAGTTGCTAGAGGTTCTCCAGAAACATTTGTGTAGAATCTATGGCCAGAAACATCGAAATATATTGTAGCTGGTTTATCCATGTAATCCCTCGGAATAAATATTGCCATCCTACCATCAATTCCCAGCCTAGCGGGCCCTATGTATTCTTCACCTACTTTCACCCCTAAATATCCGTTATATATTTTGTGCCCGAGGAAGTTCTTCACATCACCGTAGACTGTGACTAAATTTAACGATGTCCTTGGTAGAGGTAGTACTAGAAGCGAAAGGAAGTGAGGATATAGAGGTAGAGCTACATAGAGTACTAGTGCGAATGAGAGAAGGAATGCACCTGCATTTCTAGCTATCCTAAACGGTATAGCCATTAGGGTTACGCCTAGAGAAGATAGTGTTGCTACACCGTAGTACACAACTACACCTAGGAAATACATTAGCGTTAAGAAGTACAACGATGTTGTTAAGATATTGAGATAAGGGGATACGACTCTACTAAAACCTGGCAGGATCTTAGTTGCAGAAGCTATTGTACTACTTAAAGCAAGTATGAATAGAGATCTGAATATCATCACGCCTTTGACTAGGAAGAAGAAGTTATCCCAATCCCCACCTAGAACAGATCTTATATAGTCTGTAAAATCTATTATGAGTTTTATGGAAGAGGTTAACGCTGCTATAAAGAAAGCATCGTTTATCAGTCTAGGGCCCCATCTCTTTAACCCTGAGAGAGGTATAGGTAGAGCGTATATTAAGACCCCTAGATAAAACGTTAAGATAGCTAAGTAGAAAGCTATTAAGAGCGTAGTCATAGATTATAACCAAGCTCAGTCCATTTTATAGAGTACACATCTTGATTAAGGTAGTTGTGGTGTAGGTGGGTTAGGCATAGCTGTTCCTAGAGCCGAGGAGATGTACGTTATTAGCCAGAATATCGAGGTTCCTATAGCAACCCAGAAAGCTCCCCATATAGCGTCCTCGATAAGCCCTTGCCCAACTCTCCTAACTTTACTAGAGGGTATTGGAGCCCCCTTTATAGCCCATCCTATTATCCACGTTAGTAAGAAGAGTAGCCAAGATACAACAACTATCTTGTTTATCAAGTCTTTTATTAATGCAATGATATCCATATAGCTCCCTAAACAAATACAGAGGTATAAAAAGAGTTCTGTACCTCTAAATCGAAGGACAGTCTTGAAAGTGTCGTAGTAAAGGTCTTAGGAGCCTTCTCAGGTTTACTTCTTCCAGTACTTCCATGTCCGTAGAAAAGTTTTCTCTTGCTCAATTATGTTTAATATTAGAGATTCAAGATTGTACGATTTCGCTAGAACTCTTTTCGCTGTTTCAACACCTATACCTATCCCTTGAAGAGCTATAACTCCTGCAACACCGTGACTCATGACGAAATCTACAAGTTTTTTATGTTTCTCTAGAACCTCTTTCTCTACTGTTAGAAGCTTAGGTTTCTCGAAGTTGTTTCTCTTAATCTTGTCCAAGGCTTTTCTAAGTATCTTGATCTCCTCCTCGTCATCGATTAATGTTATAGCTCTAGAACGGCATTGAGGACATTCTATAGAGCATGCGAATATGTTTTCGCATTTCTCGACTTTTTGAGCTAGCTTAAAACTCCACGTGTAGAAACAAGATGTGCACAAGACTTTTATTTCTTTATCGAGAAGCCTCCGTTTAACTATCTCTATCATCACGTCTTTAGGTATAAAAGATTGCTTGATAAGCGTTCTAAGTATACCTAGAGAAGATATTTCTTCAGCGTAAGGAGAAGGCTTACGGCTTATCACAACCTTAATCTTTAGTTTTTTCGATGCTATGTTTTGTAGATATTGTAGCACTTCATCTAAATCGATTTTCTCTGTCAGAACCTCTCGAAGAGTTTCTAAAGCGACTAGATCTAAGTTCATCAATCCTTCTACAACTCTTCTAATCTCGCTAGACCCTATATCACTGCTTATAACACCCATCTTCTTTGCAACAGATATAAGCCTATGCTTAAAGATGGCTGTATTCATAACCTCTCGCTTTACAATTTCTTTAACAGAATCTAGTTGCTTAGAGATACTGTAGAGACTTTTAATAAGTTTTGCAATACCGTTTTTATCGATTAAACCGTTAATAAGTATAACCGTGCCTAGCTGGTGAGATTTGTAAGCTGTTGAATACCCGAAAAGCTCCTTGACCAAGTATGAGAGAATTAAGGAGAAAGTTTCTGATCCTTTTGAACCTAGGCATGTGTAAAACGTTATCATGGTCTTACCCTCATTTAGAAGATTGTTAACCTCGATCACTAGAGCATCGTCTCTTGGATATACTCTACACAGTTTTTCCCTGTTATTGATTAGGAATTCCTTGAGTTTTTCTCCAACTCTATACTGGTTAAAGAGGTTGGCTAGGCATTCGTGGTCTTTGCAACCACAGAACCTCCTAATGAATGCGCAGACTTCTCTTGATACGTTTCTGTGAACAGGTATTAGCTCCCCTACCCACTTCGGTAGAACAGCAAGATCGGAAGTCTCTATAGGTGCTACAAGAATCTCCTTCTTATCGATATCGATGTTCACGAGTTTCCAAAGTTTACCAGCTAGAACAACTACATCGTCTTCAGAACATGTGAGAGCGAACTCTTCATCTAATAGACCTATAGGCTTGCCATCGAGTATAGATCTTGCTGTATAGTGTACTGTATCGGGTATCATATTGGTGGTTATGTAGTAGAGAAGACCTTTCTTAGTCGATCTGCAAATCTCTTTATCACATTTAACTAGGTTCAACGAGTTTAAAAAATCTAGAACCTTCTCTAATGTTGATATAGTTAAGTTATTGAATGGTGTGGCTCTGGAAATTATGTTGTAGATATCGTTTAACGATATCTCTTCTCTTTCGAGAGTTAGACCGACTACTTGATGTACGAGAACGTCTATGGGCTCTGTATGCGGAACTACAACCTCTAGAAGACCTTCAGATGCTCTCCTAGCTATAACGAGAGACTCAATAATTTCTGTAATTATAGGTGGAACAACAATTATACCTCTAGATTCAGAGTATTCTCTATGACCTGCTCTACCAACTCTTTGAACTAGTTTTACAGCTTGTCTAGGAGATAGATACTGTATAACGAGATCTATACCCCCTATATCTATACCTAGCTCAAGACTTGACGTAGCTACAACAACCTGGAGATCTCCTCTCCTAAACATAGCTTCGACAACTTCCCTCAAGTCTCTTGATAGAGACCCGTGATGCAAAGCTACGTTATTTTCTAGACACTTAGATAGATGGAATCCGAGTTCTTCAGCTGACGTTCTAGTGTTTGCAAATATTAGAACCTGTCTCCCCTGCATATTTTGTAAAACTTCTCTACATATATAGCTATAAACATGTTCTACACTGAAGAATCCTTCAATATATTTATCACTAGTCACTAGAATCTCTACAGAGTACTTCTTCGAACCTTTAACTAAAGCCACATCGTATCTCCTACCGCCGAAAAAGTACCTACCAATAGCATCAACATCGCCTACAGGTGCTGAGATAAGGATTCTCCGGACATGCTTACCGACAACAGAATCTATTCTCTCTAACGCTACAGAAAGTTCAGCTCCACGTTCACTTCCAAAAAGTTCTTGCGCTTCATCTACGATAATAATACGTAAAGTACCTAGTTTTTCCCTAACCTCTTTCTTTATTAACAATATCTGTAAGCTTTCGGGAGTGGTTATGAGTATATCGGGTGGCGTACGGAGTATCCTCTTCCTAGCGTTCTGCGGAGTATCTCCATGCCATATCATAGAGCTGTAACCGAATAGATTAGATATTCTCTCTATCCTTACATGGATATCCCTGTTCAGAGCTCTGAGAGGTGTTACATAGATAACCTTGATACCTTGTCCAGGGGTATAACCACCTCTATACAAAGTGTAGAGCGTAGGTAAAAGAGCTGCCTCAGTTTTCCCACTACCTGTTGGAGCAGATATCACGATATCTAAATCGTGCTTCAATATCTTAGGTATAGCTATAGATTGTATAGCTGTAAATTTTGCGAAACCTAGTTTACTAAGTAGCTCAGCAATATCTTTAATCGCCTCTTCAAGATCATTAACTGTTGCATTCATGCTTAGTTAAACCTTTAATATCATTCTGTGAACAACGATGCCCAGATATTAAGTATATTACGATAAGCTATTTATTAAGATAACGTTTTAGCTCTGAAGCGTTATCAGGTTATCTTAATTAAATACATGTACACATATTTAGTACCTAGCAACCTAAGTAGTCAGTAGTATAAAGTGTGGGCAGTTCATGGTGCCTAGAACCGGTTCTCTCATACTGTATCTATACCCTGTAATTTATGGTGTTGTGGCTTTACTATCTATAAACACTTTACTAGTTAAAGCATCGTTTACAGAGGTATCCGGTATTGCTGGTGGAACAAGTATCTTAGCTGTATTCTTTGTAGTTATAGAAATTCTTCAAAAGAACGTGTATTTGTTATCGATACTGATTATCTTAACCATAGCTGAGGTAGTGAGAGTCGTTGTACTGGATGTTAGAGAGTTAATATTGATCGAGGCTGTTCTCTTATTCATGTATGTTTGGAATATATTCGTATCGTTGATCTACATACTATTCGCATATATTGTGTTAAACATACTTCAGAATTTCATTACGACAAAGATCTACATTGACAACGTTATTATTACAGGTAAGACAGGTACTGGCAATACTGAGGGGTTCCGGGGTCTAGTATTTGTTTCTCTAGGTACAACTATTTTGATGCATATCCTCTATTCATACTTTATACCAATAAAAACCCTATCTCTTCTCTTATACGTAGTAGCATTGATGTTTACAGAATTAGCTCTCTACCGATTTAATTCAACATCTTTAGCGAATCTCTACATGGTTGCAGCGGCCATACCCCCCTTTGGTGTAGTACTGGTTATCCAGAAGATGTTATCGATAGGAAAGCTCGTCAAATAGATGTACAGGAGAGTTTGCAGTATTTGAGTTCTTGATTTTTTATGTATATGGTTAAGCGATATATAAAAATATAAAGCTGTGTAGATACAGTAAAGGACTGCAACGATGTAGTCTATTCAAGGGTTCGGATTCTATGTCTGAAGAAGAAATTGTTGAAGAACCTGCTACAGAAGAGGGTCAGACAGAGGAAGTAGAAGAAGATATATTTGGAGAGGATGTAGAGGTTGAAGGGATGAGTATAGCGGAGGTAGAGCTATTTTTATCGAGAGCTGAGATCTGGGATAACTTACTACAGAACAAGATATCTATTGCGGAGGCTAAGAACATACTATCGTCTATCGAGGCTCAGCAAATTGAGACATCAGTAAAAGTGTCTAGGCGTTCACGTAAGAAGAGATCGAGCTAACATTGTTCTATCTCGATACCGTTGCTCTTCAAGATATTTAAAACGTCGTCTAAAGCTATGGTTTTATCGAGAACTATTTCAACAAATTTCTTGTTATCTTTTCTCACAAGCTTTATCTTATCTATGAGAACGCGTTTCTTTAAGATATCTCCTACATCTTTCCTAGGTGTTAGATACTCCTTGAATTTTCTCCTCATCAAATCATAGAATGTATCGAAATGCTTTATCATCCTCAAGGCATCCCAAACATCCTCACCTCCTCTACCCAACCCGTTGCTCAAAACATCTATTATCTTAGGAGCTTCCTGAGCCTCAACTTCTATAGCTATGTAGTCACCTACGGTTTTAAAGATTTTAATCTTTGTATTCACAGAGATCACCTGAGGTATATCTACATACTCTAGATATGCTGTATACTTTATATATCCGTTAGATAATTAAGTTAATCAACTTCAAGATTATGGATACATATCTCTACTGAAAATAGTGGTGTTAACGAATTGTAGCAATTTTAAATTCTGTAAGGAGTAGTAACTATATGGGTATCTCTATGAGTATTAGAGCTGTGTACCCTACAGGTATTGTTTTTAAGAAAGTGGTTTCAGCATTTAAAGGGATAGTAGACCAGATCCCAATAGCTTTTGAAGAACCGGGATTTGTTATAGAAGCTCTAAGCCCAGACAAAGTAACGATGATTATATTTGAAATCCCTGCATCGAGTTTTGAGGAATACACTATCACATCACCTGTTAAAGTAGTTGCTGATAGAGATGAGTTTGTAAAAGCTTTCAGACGTGCTACGAAACGTGATAAAGTTTCGTTTGAGTATGTTGAGGGTGTTAGAGAGCTCAAGATAAAGGTATTCAATGTAAGATCAAACGTTGAGAAAGAGGTCAGCATCCCTCTGAGTGAGATAGGGTTTGAACGAATCGGGGGTATAGAGCTTAATTACGAAGTACAAGCATCGTTACCAACATCGGAATTTGTAGAGATAATAAAAGATGCTGCTCTTGTAGGTGATGAGATAACATTTATATATTCATCAGAACTTAATGCTATAAAGGTTTCAGCATATGGAGAGCTTGCTGAGTATTCAACTATTCTAAAGCAATTCCAACCTTTATCATATCTCGAAGCATCGATAAGTAGTGCTATAGTTAAGTATGGGGTAGATCATCTGAAAGCTTTAGCTAAAGTTCTCGATTTGGCAGATGAGTGTACTATTGCTTTCGGCCCTGATAAACCTTTGAAAATAACGTTGAATATAGCTGGAGGAGGCAAGATAACGACATGGGTAGCCCCTAGAAGTTAGGGCTTGAATAGCTTTCCAAAGTTCTCCAGGTGGTATGCTGTGATATCTGAAGTAGTAAAAGTGGATGCAAAAGGTAGGATAACTATACCTGCATACGTAAGGCTTCTCCTGAATATAGATAACGGCGGTAGGGTGTTGATGAACGTTGATGAGGATAAAGGGGTTATAATGCTGAAGGTTTTCCAAGAGAATTGGACTAGGTGTTGGGGTGTTTTGACGAAGCGAGAGCTAGTTAAACTGTTTAACGAGGCCAAGGTTATAGCATCTCGGTGTTTTGTTCTAGAAGGTAAACATGATGAGTATAGATGCGATATGGTTATAGAAGGTAAAGAAGTGTTAGGTGAAGTTCTTGGAAAACTTAACTGTTTTAGCGACTAATCTATTTATATAGTTTCTTCAGAATAGATTATTATTGGTGATGTAGAGTGCTGAAGGTTACATTCCTCGATGCTAGACTATGGAGATATGTCTTAAAAGAGCTAGCAGAGTTTCTAGAGACTGTAGGTATAAAATTTAGTCCTAGTGAAGGAGCTAGACTGAAAGCGATGGATCCGAGCCATGTTATGCTCGTAGATTTCTACATACCTCCAACAGCATTTGAAGTTTACAACGTTGAACAAGAAACAACGCTTATAATACCTCTAGAATCTGTTGCAAAAATCCTTAGAAGAGCTAAGAAAAACGATAAGCTTATGCTTGTAAGCGACGGCTCTAAACTTACAGTAGGGCTTATATCTAAAGGAGGTGTTGAGAGGATCTTCACCCTACCGTTGCTAACTGGTAGCTATGAAGAAATACCGGAGCTTTCATTAGAATTCGAAGTGCAAGCCAAGATCTTAGGGCCTACTTTAGCTGTAGCATTGAGTATTCTCGAGGATGTAGGGGATGTACTGAAGATAAAAGCGCTTAAAGAAGGCATATCCTTGATAGCATCTTCTGAACTAGGTGAAGTAGAGATACCATTTACAGTTACTACAGGGACTCTCACAGATTATCAACCACCTACAAGTGCTGATGAGATATCGAATAGTTACTCAATGGAGTATATCGCATCACTAGTATCTCTATCTAAACTTGCTGAGACTGTGTCAATTAAGCTCGGCAAAGATTTGCCTTGCGAAATAAGCCTAGATTTGGTATCTGGTACACAGTTGAAAGTTTATATAGCGCCGAGGACGGAGTAAGGGGTTCTATATAGACATTAAAACGATTAACGTAATTAAGGAGATACTGAGGAAATATTACGAAAATTATGAACCGATACTACCAGCAGATTTCTATTTGAGAGAGATAGCTATACAACCGCTAAACCTAGATACTTACGTAAGACATCTAGCATTTTCAAGTATAGCTGAGTTGAAGAACTATATTATAAATAACATCCCTAGGCATGTATACTACTCTTCAGCTCGATATCAAGAGCCTGGCAACCCTGTTATGGATGAGAAGAAGTGGCTGGGAAGCGATTTAGTGTTTGATATAGATGCAAACGAGATATATGAATGTATTGAGAAAGGTATGGTTGTGCAGCTACGTTTTTGTAAGAAATGTGGATATGTAGTGGATCAGCAAGAGGTAAAGACATGCCCTAACTGCGGTTCTGAGTTATCTAGATTCGAACATGTAGAACCGGAGTGTATTACTATGGCGAAAAACCATGCAGCGAAGCTCATAGATGTTCTTGAGCAAGATTTCGGATTCACTAATATCTACACAGCTTTTTCGGGGAATCGAGGATTCCATATAGTTGTAGAACTTGATGAAGATTACAGGTACATGTCTTCGGATGAGAGACGCGAGATTGTATCCTATATAAAGCTTGATGAGCAACAGATCAACTATATAGTTAGAAATCTAGTTAAAGGTCTTAAAAAAGCTGTTCCTCTGATACCGAGGATCACAGATGGTGGTATAAGGCGTAGAATAGCTCTAGTTTTGGCAAACTATGTTGAAAAAGATGTCAAGGCTTACATAATGGAGTTGAGATCCACTATTAGTTATGCAGAAGCTCGAAAAGCGTATGCCATTCTATTAGAGCACATCGCAGACATCTCGAAAGCGTTATCCATAGCTATAGACCCCAAGGTTACGATAGATATATCACACCTCGTTAGAATGCCCAACAGTATAAACGGTAAAACAGGGTGGATAGCCGTATTCATTAAAAACAACGATCTAAGTAATTTCGAGTTTACATCGGAGATAGTAAAGCCTATAGATACTAAGTTGAAGATTAAGTTTACCGTAGGTATACCCAAGATAACAATTATCGATACGCAGCTAAAGTTCAGCAAAGGCGACGAAGTTGTTTTAGAATATCCATATGCATCTTACTTTATATTTAAAGAAGTTGCACAAGTAGTATCGATAATGAGGTGATGCAGAATTGTCAGAAAAAACTTTTGATAGACTGTACAAACTTATTGAGTATCTACTTGTTAATGAAGAAGTTTTAGCAGAAGAGATTCTAAGAGGAGCTGTAGATACAAATGCTATCTCAGCTATGTTGAGCTCTTGGTGTTTATCTAATATTCAGGAGAAGGTCTACAGCGATATCTGTTCAAAGAGTTTTAATATTATTGACGAAGCTGCGAGATCTATATTCAACTACACAATTCTTAAACAAATAGAAGGTCGAGTAAAGCTGGGTAACGATGCTTTGTCTAGATTGTTGAATCTCTTATCGAGTTTAGCTGATGTATTTAAGAAGTTGATTAGGTATAGCTTGATAGTTCAAGAAGAGAAAGTTCTGTGCAAAATTAAGAAACCTACAACTATATCCTCAGAAAAAGTTGTAGAGAAAGGGTATGTCGCCTTGTTGCCTCTAGACCTAGCTATAGTCTTAACAGTTCTAGGATACGTTGAGCCTATTGTAGCACAGTACGCACCTACGTAATATCTGTATAACGGTTAGCATCGTTACGAATCATAATTACTTATAAGTTTACCCAGTTCAATATATCTTCAAAGTGAGGAAGTCGATAATGTGGTGAACCTTGAAGATCCCGAAGACCATAAACACATACTGTCCGCGATGTAAAACTCATACACAGCATTCAGTAACGATCTATAAACATGGTAAGCGTAGAACTTTGGCCCAGGGACAGCGTAGGTATTTAAGAAAACAGGAGGGTTACGGATCTAAACGAAAACCAGAACAAAAGAGGTTTGCTAAAGTTACGAAAAAAGTTGTACTGAAACTTAAGTGTACGAAATGCGGCTATACTTTGCATAGGAAGGGTATAAGGCTTAAGAAAGCCGAGTTAGCCTAGCATCCGGGGGTACGGCATGGTTAAGAAGAGGAGGATTTTGATACCTGAGCCAAGATCGAAATTCCTTAGAGTAAGATGCACAGTTTGCGGAAATGAACAGGTTGTTTTCAGCCACGCAACGTTTCCTGCTAGATGTTTAGTTTGCGGTACTCAGTTAGTGCAACCAACAGGTGGCAAGGCTAAGCTCATAAATGCTGAAATTGTTAGAGTACTCGATTAAATAAATGTTGTTGCTACGGAGATTATACCTTGCTTACCTAAGGATTTCATGGAATTCCATGGGTAAGAACTGTATGAGCTTAGTACCTTTTAAGAAAAAAGGTCTACCAGAGGTAGGAGAGCTCGTCGTAGCTAAGATAGATAAAGTGATTGAGCAGGGAGCTTATTGCACATTGTTAGAGTATGGTATTGATAACGCCTTTATTCCATGGAGCGAAGTTAGTACTAAGTATGTAAAGGATATTAGGGATGTTTTGAAGGAAGGGCAGGTCGTTGTAGCAAAAGTTATCAGGGTTGACAAGAGAGCTCCTAGAGTTCAAGTAGATTTATCAATAAAAAGAGTTTTCGAAAACGAGAAAAAGGTTAAGATGCTTAGATGGAAAAGACTTCAAAAAGCGCAGAAAATCGTAGAACTAGCAGCTAAAAACATGGGTAAATCTCTAGAAGAAGCATACATAGCTTTATGGTCTAAGATAGAGAAAGAGCTGGATCCTCTATCGGTTCTTGAAGACTGTGTTCTTTTGGGTTATGAACAGCTTGTCAAGAGAGGGGTTCCGGAGGACTGGAGTAAAACTGTGTGTGAAGAAGCTAAGAAACACATAACTATAAAGATGGTTAAGATTAGGGTCATCGTTAGGATAACTACATATAAACCTGATGGTGTTGAGAAAATAAAGAAGATTTTATCGCATATCCAAGACATGCAATTACCTCAGAATGTGAAGATAAGTGTTTATACTATAGGTGCTCCACGTTATAGGGTAGAGATAGTGGCTACAAATTATAGAGAGGCAGAAGCTGTTCTGAACAAGATAGAGCAAGACGTTCATACGTTAGCGAAAGAATTAGGAATAGAGTTTGTAGAAGTGGTAAGGGAAGAGATCGAGAGAGGAGGATAAAGTTTGCACTGGAGGATTAGGAAATGCGTCAACTGCAAGATCTATACAATTAAGGAGGTATGTCCTCGTTGCGGTTCTAAAACCATTGTACCTCATCCACCAAGATTCTCACCCGAGGATAAATATGTTATGCATAGAGTAAGAATGAAGTACCCAGAGCTGATAGCTAAACTCGAAGAAAAGTTTAGTAAAGAGAGTGAAAAAATTCAAGGTCATTAGTAAACATTACATAGTGTTAACGTTGTTATATCCTTATATCCGTATCCATCTAACACCATCCAACGTGATGTCAAAGTAGAACATCTTATCTATTGAGGGCTTGTGTATTCTGAGTATGCGGTAGAATGGATGGTTCCGCGATACGTACGCAACAACATCAGCCCATAGCTGTAAATACTCGTACCCCGGTATCTCCTGTTTTCCATCGATGTTCCTAACTTGGGCGGACACAACTACGTAAACATTGCTCGTGTTTAGCATATCTAGCAGGGTCAGGATCTCGTTAAACAATACTATTCCTTCTGTAGAAATAGATTCTACTCTATAATGACTGTTTATACTGTCTATGATTACGCAGTAAGGGCTATACTTATCAAGCATACGTACTATATCTATCAACATATGTACTAAGTGTAGCTGATCTATAGCTATGGAGATGAACATCTTCTCATTATCTAGTCTAAGTTTACGAAGTTTTTCAATAAATGTAGATCCTTCGGTACTTATGAAGTATATAACTTCGCTCAATTTAAGTCTATTTACCGAGCATTTCAATATATTCAGTAATAGATTAGTTTTACCTACAGCTGCTTCTCCATATATAACGATTTTACTAGGTTTAACAAAAAATATGTGGTCTAGATCTTCATTACATATGCTTAAGCTCATGGACAAGCCTTATCTAATTTGATCAAGTATCAGCCTTTGTATTTATATACCCCTTGATCAATTTCTACAAGACCTTTCTTAGCAAGCTTGTTTAAAGCCTCAACGTAGTACCTATCATCTACTTGTATACCGTACCACTCATAGAAAGTCTTCTTCACATCGTCTAGAGTCCATACATATATTCCTATCTCCTTCTTCACCTCCATCATCATTCTGTTGATGAATTGTGTTATATCTTCTAGCCTTGTCCATGGATACTGGAACCATACCCAATCCCTAACCTCTATATAGTAGTAATCAGGTTTGATCTTAGCCACTGTTGAAATCCATTGTAAAGCTGCAACCCTGAGATCTTTCGGTTTCCACCGCTCTAAGATAAAGTTCTTAGCGAGAATTACAGATTCACCCGTATCAATGATATCGTCTACAAGTAGTGCTCTGTAATTAGATAGATCTATAGTGTACTCAAACTTAATTATAGCTTTTTCACCTTTTTTAGCAGCTTCAGTCCAGTGTTGCGATTGTATAGATATTAAGTTCTCTACACCCAGAAAGTCGCATAGAAGTCTTGCAGGTACATATCCACCTCTCGATATGGCTATAATAACGTCGGGTACATATCCATCGACTTCAATCTTTTTTGCCAATCCCCAACTCCATTCAACAATATCTTCCCAGCTCACCAATTTAACAGGTACACGAGGCATGTTCTTACCCAGATAACTGTATTATGCGCGGTATAAAGCTGTTAACAGGGTAATTGAAAAGAGTTTTTACATAGATTATGTAGATAGAGACTATATTAATTTCGCTAAGTGTTTCACCAGTTATTCCTAGATGATGTAACGTATCCTTGCTGATACATGATGTACGCGAACCTCGCTGATGCACTATAGACGTGGTTCAGGGAAAGTTCTTCGACAAACTTAAGAAACACCTATCGAATCAAGTTTTATAGTTATCTTCAGTAAGAAGCTGAGAAGAGTAATGTAGGTGAAGAAGTGTTTTGGTTTGAGGTCTGGATGTTTAGAGGTGGTGGATATTGTTACGAATTGAAGCTGTAGCAAGTTTTTGATTTTGGGCTTCTTAAGTGTTTGTACTCCATAGAGAACCTAGTTACACAATATATACAAACTCTTCGAACACCATCTAAATCGATAGAGCATTCAGTACAAACAATTCTTTTACATACAGAGCATAAACCTACAGATAAATGTTTAAAACATACGTTACATAAACTTTCAATACATGCTAAACATATTCCTCGATTTTTATCGAAATGATGTTCGCAAACATATCTTCCACATAATCTACATTTATGAGTAGCAGGCATCTCATCGCAGAGTTCGCATTTTAGCATATGTTTATAACCCTAGCTACAGCATATATATGACGGGATGACCTTAGGAGCATTGCTGAGGTGATGATGCAGGTGGAGCGATTGGGACCGCTACACTTCCTCGATATTCATCGCTATCCCTAGACCAGCTATAGTTCTACGTAAATTCTCGTTCCCCGAGGGGATGTAGATATTTTTGCAGTTCTCGCTTACCATAATCTTCTTCAAGTTCTCTATATTGTGCTCTATGTAGACTCTAACCCCTATATCGATGTACTTTGTAAATACATCTCTGTACTTAAATACGTTTGTTGATGAAGTTGATAGGAATACTATACTGATGTAAGGGGTTTTAGATATCCTTGCTTTCTGTATAGCTGTAGCAATAACTTTATCAGTTCTCGCTATAGGTTCGTCATCCAGCACCAGTACGCAGATCATTTTTCCAATACCCATTTACTTCCATCTTTATAGTCTAAAACTTTTATACCTAGTTTAAGAAGTTCTTCACGTATCTTATCGCTTAACTCGTAATCACGTCTCTTCCTGAGTTCAGATCTAACTCTTATGATCAGATCTATAAGCTTCTCCACAAATTCTATATCTACTGGAGTTCTTTCTTCGAAGTATTTATCTAGAACGCCTAGGACTTTGTTAAAGTTGTAGAGTATGGAGTATGCTCGAAACGCTAAAGCGTAGTTCTCTCTAGGCTCTATATCTCTAAAAATTGTAGTCAATAACTTATTGATAGCTTCAAGAGCTTTAGGTGTATTGAAGTCGTCTGACATAGCATCGTGAAACTGCACCTCGATTAATTCAAGAGTTCTAAGTAGGTTAAGTTCTTGTTCACTAAGATTAAAGGTAGCTGTCGAGCTCTTCAGGATCTTCTTGAGGATTTCCGTAGCCATGATGAGTCTTCGGTATAGCTCTTTGAACTGGTTAACAATATCTTCGTTGAACTCTATCTGTTTTCTGTAGTGTGCTGAGAAAACCCACAACCTTAGTGTCTCAGCCCCCCACTTGTTTATAGCCTCTTTAGCGTAGATAACGTTTCCAAGGCTCTTACTCATCTTCTCTCCTTTAATTGTTAGATAACCTACGTGAATCCAATACTTTACCCAAGGCTTGATACCATAGGCAGCCTCGGCCATAGCTATCTCATTCTCGTGATGTGGGAATATAAGATCTTGGCCACCACCGTGAATATCGAACTGTTTACCGAGGTATTTTGAACTCATGACAGCGCACTCTGTATGCCAACCAGGTCTACCTCTACCCCATGGCGATTCCCACCAAGGTTCGCCAGGTTTCGATGCTTTCCATAAAGCGAAATCGTATGGATTCTTCTTTTCAGCTAAGAATTCTTCTTCTTGCCTCCATTCTTCAGCTGTTCTCCTACTAGATAACTTACCGTAGTCTTCCACTGTTGAGAGATCGAAGTATACAGAACCACTTGGAGTAACATATGCGTATCCCTTGTCTATTAGTAGCTGTACGAACTCTATGATCTCCTTGATATGCGATGTCACTGTAGGGTGAAGATTAACTTTAATATTTAATGTATTCAGAACCTCGAGATAGTCTTTAGTATAGCGTTCTGCTACATGGTTCCAAGGAATACCTTCTTCCTGAGACTTCTTAATTATTTTATCGTCGATATCCGTGATGTTCTGTACATGAAATACATCGTATCCTCTTAGCACTAGGTAACGTTTTATAAAGTCGAAAGCTACGTAGGCTCTAACGTGCCCTAGGTGGGTATAGTCGTAAACTGTGGGCCCACAGAAATAGGCTTTAACTATGTATTTAGATAGAGGTTCGAAAAGTTCGAGGTTTTTAGTTAGTGTATTGTATATAACTATAGACACAAAGGTTTACCACCTTTGCAATATTTTCACTATCTACAGAATATATCCTTTACGCTCTTAAACTTATCTTTAAGCTCTCTTAGAATCGGTATTGATCTTAGCTTTTCCTCTGGTAGTAATTCCCAGATAATACCCTTAGGTTTCGGAGGTCTAGGGTTGATGTAGATAACTCTCGTAGGTGTCACTATTATGTCTACGTTGACATCGTAAGGCTCTACAGGTATATCATCATCTACAATCTGGATATCGTGAACAGTTGTAACGACGTATGTATCCTCGGCTACTTTGCACATCATTCTAAGAATAGCATACTCAAGCTCTGCGTAGCCTTCACCTTTACCAAGCCTAGCACCTCCGGTATTTACAGCAACAGACCCTATAACCACGAGATCTATCTTCGGTAATAACCAGGGTTTCACTGGTATTCCATACCTATAGGCTCCAGCTATAGTACTTGCTTCAGCATATTTATCCCTAGGTATTCTAGAAGGATCTAGAACCAAGAAACCATCCTTTATTCTCGGTGTAGGCATAACAACAACCTTGTTCTGAAGCAATGCAAGATATCTAACATGTTTTTGCGGTGAATCGGGGTTCACCTTAACAACTTTAGAATTCTTGAAGATATCCATAGAAGCTAACTTCATCGCTGCCACTTCAGCTCCTACAAAATTTGGTATTCTATTGTATACAGGTCTAGGGAATAGAGCTACATTGGTTTTCTCCATCAAATTCCATATTCGCATCCTTATCCTCTCCTTAACCTCTTTCGAGTAGCTATCTCTTGTCATAGTCTACACGCTAAAGCTCTTACATCTGTATAGAGGTCTACAATTAACTTAAATATTCTGTTCAACTCAAAATATTCTAGAAGGTGTGTTCAGTGTCTATCCATAGGAGAAGATATAGTACACTGCTAAATGGAAGGTTTGAGGGTAGGAGTATTGAGCTTTTTGTGCTGAACGGCGAAAGAATAGTAGGGCTTGTTGATGAGGTAACTATCAACGAAATAGGGATACTAGCTGAAGAGGTTGCTACGATAGTTCCTAGGAATGCCATTCTCTATGTTGTTACAGGTTTAAGTGATATCCATGGCTTCGGAGAATGTTGTGAAGCTGAATACGTTTTAGATGAAGATTTCATAGGCTCGGATATAACAGTTAAGCTGGTGAATGGGGAAGAAATAGGTGGGAGGCTCATCAAGATTACGAAGAATGAAATAGGTGTTGCCCAAGGTAACAGAGCTTTAATAATACCTAGAAGTAGCATTCTGTATATAAAGATAGTGAGGCGCTAGCTATGGAGTTCAATGTGGTGATTACGTACGAACCTGGGGAAGAGAACAGTAACTGGGTTTTCTCTCAAATAAATAGCTGTGTAGGGTCTTCATATATAGTAGTTAAAGTACGTAGCTCTATAATATTGTTAAATGTTCAGAACCCTTATACTTTCTGGTACAACCTTAAGCTATGTCTACAAGGGAAAGATACGCCGATACACAGAATAATACCTGTGGATGCTGTAGTAGATCCTCTATTAGATAGAGTTGTTAAAGTAGCTACAGAGTATGCATTAAGAAGAATACCCGAGAACGAGACGTACAGAGTAACACTGCACGGACATCTATACTCTATCAATGAAAGTGGAAGACTTACTAAAGTACATAGTATAGACGCTGTAAAAGCTATAGCTGAGAACATCTATAGGAAAGTCAGTTTAAAGAACCCTCAATGGGTTGTATACGTGAGGATTATACCAGTTAGACGTTGGCAGATAGTTGCTACAGTAAGTGTTGCACGAGCTTTCGTCTTTAAAAACGTTAGGGTTGGCGAGGTTGGGGAACCTATATAGGTTTACGGATACGATTTCTAAAACTTCTGCATACCTCTATAATACCTACAGCTAGTAGTAGAAAAGATAGTGTTAAAAATACTATGATCACGATTTGCGAATAATTCAAAGGCTTTAATAAGAACTCTAAGATATCGAAGCTTCTACTCATAACAATCGAGGTACTGTTTTGCGTTTCCCAAGGCGGCAAACTCATCTTCTTAAACCATACCTCTCTATTATTGAATGTAGTTTATCAACATCTTCGGTATAGAATCTAAGAGCTTGGCTAGCTTTAACATCGTAAATTTCAACGAAACCTCTTCTACGATCTACATGGACTCTATACCTCTTTTGATCTAATGGAAAAGTAATCCATGTATTTCCATACGATCCTCCGTATCTAATACCTGTTGTATACACCTCGTATTTAGTAATAGGTATAACCATTTTCTTAGGCATAAAAACAACTCTAAGTCCATACATAAACCCCCACATTATGGTATAGAATACTAGATACCGTAAAAATCTCTCAGTGAAAGGCTGATCACCGCTACCAAAGATCATAGAGTTAATCAACGGTATTACTAGAAAGACTATCAACATAGATGCGACTAGCATGAATATCATTCCCCATAACTGCTTATTCAACTCCTTTACAAGTTCTTGATCTCTTAAAATTAAGTCCATAGATACTCTCTCATTAACCTTAAACAGTGTCGTAGTCGTGGTCGTTTTCGGGATCTTTTTCTTAGATCGTAGTCTCTGGATAGAACTTAGGATAGCTGTATACATCAATACATAGGCTATTACAACTATGATCAGGTAGTCCCGAGGTAGTAATGTTGATAGAAACGCAAATAGAACTATTCCTATCAAGCTATTCACTATGTATATGACATCCATAGCTCTACCCAACTTCTAAACGTTAGTGTACACCAGTTTTGTTTTACGTGTACAGAAGTTTATTATAGGAAGCTAAGTTAAAAACGTATTTCAGCTATATTGAGCTTTAGGAGCTCTCGTAACTATTAGTTTACCTCCATCCATCTTAAGTACAATATTTTCATTGACATATCTATACCTACAGGTGTCACATACGTAGATATATCTTATCACTGTCTCTCTATACTTTGTCTCAGATTCTACTACAAACCTTAGACTTCCTTTACATTTTGGGCATATCGGCGGCGTCGCTATCTTTGTCATGTAGTTACACCTCATCTCTTTTAGATACTCAACGATACCTAGTCTTTGTTGAGCTCTCGCCTCACTTCTTAAAATCTACATACAGATTCATAAGCTTTTATATCAATAAAATCTAGAACGGTATTTATGTCTCTGCTAAAAGTTAAAATAGATAAGTTAAGGAGGTATCTAAGAACTCTCGGTATCGATGTAGATATAGCTGTTATCCAGAGTAAAGAAGCTCTTAAGTATATGTTGTCGGAGATATATTCGCCTCCGCCTGAGGAAGTAGCTACCTATAGAATAGTTCTGAATCTAGATAGCGAAGCTTTAGAAATCTATACTTCTCCTCTCGAGTACTATAGAGTAAAGGAGGTGTATGGAGGCGAGAGTGTGAAGGTTTATGCTGTAACAACAAATTGTGGAGAAGTTCCGCTAGACATGAATTGTATAGACAGGAACTCAGCTGATGCAGAGATTAAAGATAAGCTCAAGACGTATAAACACGTTGCGGTAGATGATGTATCCATATGTGAAGATATCGTATGTATAGATATTAGGAACGCCATCAAGTATATTCGGAGGAGTAAGAGTGATGAAGAGCTAGAGATAATGAAGCGTGCAGCTGAGATAGCAGAGAAAGCAATAAACACCGTAGCTTCGATGATCGAGAAAGATTTTAGTGAGATACGTATCGCTTCAATGATCGAGAGTATCGCTAGAGATCTAGGGGCAGAAGGATTCGCTTTTACAGCTATCGTAGCTATAGGTGAAAATACAGCGAAACCTCATCATATCCCGACACGTAAAGTTTACAGAGGTTATGAACCGATACTCATAGACTTCGGGGTAAGAATTCAAGGTTATGTAAGCGACGTCACTAGAATCCTCATACCTAAATCTGTTGATAAAAACTACAGAGAGTTGATAGAGATTATCGATAACGCAAAAAACGAAGCTATATCGGCTATTAAGAGTGGTGTACTATGCAAAGACGTAGACTCTATAGCTAGATCAAGGTTAAGAGAGCGTAACTTAAGCAACTTCTTTATACACGGTCTTGGCCACGGTGTAGGGGTAGATGTTCATGAAGAACCTAGGCTATCGCCTAACTCGAAGGATCGCCTTACAGAAGGTGATGTCATAACAGTAGAGCCTGGGGTCTATATATATGGTAGGTATGGCGTCAGGATCGAGGATATTGTTCAAGTAACAAAAAGTGGTGCAAATATTTTAACTAAAGGTGTTAAGGTGATAGAGCTATGAACTCCTTAGGAAAACGGATCAAGATGTTCGAGCCTGTGATAGAAGATGAGGATATAGAGGCTGTGATCAGGGTATTAAAATCTGGTTGGCTTGCACACGGACCAGAGGTAGAAGCTTTTGAACAAGAGTTCGCCGAATACATAGGAGTAAAATATGCAGCAGCTGTAAGCAATGGAACTGTAGGTCTTATGTTAGCGTTGAAAGCTTTGGGTATAAAGAATGGCGATGTTGTATTAGTACCTGATTACACCTTCATAGCTTCAGCAACGTCTGTGTTGATGATGGGGGCAAGACCAAGGTTTGTAGATGTTGATGTCGAGACTTTCAATATAGATGTAGAGGATCTGCTTAGTAAAATCGACGACAAGGTTAAAGCAGTTATGGTGGTTCACCTCTTTGGTCATCCGGCAGATATGAAGGTGTTGAAAGAGATAGCAGAAGATAGGAAGCTTATTTTGATAGAAGACGCGGCTCAAGCTCACGGAGCGGAGGCCTACGGTAGGAAGGTAGGGAGTTTTAGTGATGCAGCAGTATTTAGCTTCTATGCGACGAAGAATATGACTACAGGTGAAGGAGGTATGGTTGTATCCGATAAGAAAGAGGTTATAGAGAAGGTGAAGCTTCTACGAAATCACGGTCAAATCGCTAGATATGTACACGCAGAGCTCGGGGGGAACTATAGGATGACATCAATTCAAGCTGCTCTAGGTAGAATTCAGCTTAAGAAACTCGATAAACTGAATTCTATGAGGAGATCTGTTGCATATAAATACAATGAATTACTGAAGAACGTTGACTACATTAAAACACCTGTTGAAAAACCATGGGCTAAACATGTTTACCATATCTATGCACTAAAAATCGTTGACTCAATATGTAGAGACTCTCTATACAACTGTTTAACTAGTAAAGGAATCGAGGTAGGAATTCATTATCCATTACCTCTACATAAACAACCGTTATTCAAATCTCTAGGATACGAAGAATGCTGTGCTAACGCTTCATACCTATCCTCTGTAGAACTAAGTATACCTGTACACCCCAAGCTTACTGACGAAGATATAAACATTATTATAGAGTCTATCAGAGAATGTATTGAAGCTTACTGCAGTAAGTAGAGTCATCTTTTTCGTAGGGGCATCATATGAAGTATATCGTGGTAACGCATAGAGATCTCGATGGTATTGCGGGAGCTTCGTTATACATGTACTGCAGAAAACTTACTGAAGATAAGCTAAAACTTGTTTTTATCGAGCCTAGCAACCTTCTTAAGATTTTGAGGAGGTACTATAAGCTAGGAAGACATTTTGTTATAATTGATGTAGGGCTGAATAATGATGCATATAACGAGCTTAAGGATATAGATCTAAGCGGTGTACATATAGAGTGGTATGATCACCATGTATGGGATCAGGAATGGGTTAACGTCCTAAGGGAGAAAGGAGTGTATCTGAATATCGATAGATCAACTTGTGCTACAGGTGTTGTAGCTAAGAACGTCTGTATAGAGGATCAGAATAAGGTTAAACAACTGATCGATATTGTTTGTGATGCAGATCTATGGAGGTTCAACAGATATGAATCAACGTTCTTATTTAGATACACAGACCTCGGTAATTCCGGTAGTTGGCGTATTAAGGTGTTCAACACTATAAAGGCTTTTTTAGAAGGAGTTGTAGAAGATATAGTATCGACTATTGAAGAGGATGTATCTAGGTATGTAGATGAGGAGCTCAAGGTTTTATCGGAGATGAGGAACGAGATCATTCAGAAAGTTGTAGACAGTATGAAGGTATGTATTTATTTCAAAAAGAGGTCAATCCCTTCAACAAGTATTATAGGCAATGCTATGCTAAGTATATGTGATATAGCTATAGTTGTTCATGAATCCTTGAGAAGTTTAAGTTTTAGATCTAGGAGGTGTAATGTAAGGGAGATAGCGAAGCTATTCAACGGTGGTGGTCACCCTAGAGCAGCTGGAGCACCACTAGAGATACCTTTAGTCTATAAGGTGCTTAACAGTATAGGTATAGATTTAGCGAAGAAGCGTATTGTTGAAGATGTTTTCGATAAGATAGAGAGATTTAGGCAAGATCTAAAGAATATGTGTTCAGCAGAATAAGTTTAATGTGTATGATATCAAATTATCTCGCTATCATTTACTACGTACTTCACTATTATACCTTGGTATTGTTCTCCAAACCATCTCAACTGATTCTGGATAGATGCTCGTAGCTGTTCATTTATGTTAAACCTACTTCTAGCCCACAGCAATGCTTCTTCAGTTATCTTTCCTTCACCTTTGCTAGCTGCAAGCCTTAGAAGAGCATCTATCTCCGCATTAGTAAACCAGCGGGTGATACTAGCAATTGTGTCTAAAAGCTCTGGGGATAACGTCAAGCCGTACTTTTTAGCACTTCTCATAGCTATCTGTTTCCTGAACTCTTTATCTGGGTAGCCCATTACTATCACTACATCTATTCTTCCAGGTCTAATCAATGCTGAATCGAGAAGCTCTGGAGCATTTGTTGTTAATATTGTTAAAGGTCTAAACTGTTCCTGTAGATACCTTAGAAGTATAGTTACTTCACTAACATGTGTTTCATGAATAGATACATGCCTCCCCACCAAGAAATCCGCGTCATCCATCAATACCAAGGCGTTTCTACGAGTTTTAATAGCCTTAAGAACGTTCTCAAGTATCTTCTCAGTTAATCCGTACCACATAGATCTGTACAGACTAGGTCTAAGCTCTATTATCTTAAGTTTTAAAGCTGAAGCAATAACCTCTGCCGTAACACTCTTACCTACACCTGGAGGACCTGTTATCAGTATACCTCGTGGAGCGTAAGATGCCCCAGACGCTATAGGCTTTATAACTATTGTCTCGAGATCCCCTCTCAACTTTGGCGGAAGATCTTCTAAAGTCCATTCAGCTGGTTTTATAGGTATTTTCACTCTTACTGATTCATGTAGCTCAGGTACCGTAACCTCTATGTACTTATCATCCTCGGTTTTACTTTCGAATAAGATGAGAACAGTATATGTTCTCAAAGGTATGTAGGGTATATCTATGTTCTTATTCACTTTGAGAATCTGTGACAAGTAGAGCCACGATATTTTATAGAGATTACTTACTTGTAGTACTTCAGATTCTTGATCAGGATTTCTAACTATGGCTATGAATATCGTAGGTCTTCTACTAAAAACTTTAACATCTTTCTTCGTTATCAAGGCTACGCAATGAACTATAGTACCCCCATCTTTCAGATTCTCAAGAAAAGCGATCAGTACTTGCGAATGGCTTTCATACCTACTTAGATATAGAGGTACAACGATATCTGATAACAAGTAAACTAGGTACGCCAACTTCTCTGGACTTATCTTCAATAATTGCGAGCTCTTGATCTTTAACCTTATGTTTGTTTCTAATGGATACCTAAAATACTTAACGATTCTAGATAATACCGGTAGAACTTTTGTGTTAGGTACTACCGTTATATTCTCTACCGCGTATACTTTGTACCCCGGTGCTTTGATAGGTGTAAAGCTGTAAACCTTTACTCCTTCAATGTGATGGCTCACTAGTTTTCACACCTAACGCTAAGTCAAGCGTTTTCATACCTAATAAATGTTGTACCCTACATAACTTCATAATGATTTTTAACAACTAGCTAGGGCTTCTAGTGATTTTGTTGATGATAGGTGCGTAAGTTCTGATGTATGGTTCTCCTCTAGCCATTTTATCAATAAGATCTCTACTCCTAACGTATTTAATTTCAGTAAGAGTCTTCTCGCTATGTTTCTTTACATACTCGTCTAGAGGTACACCGAAGGTTTTATGCGGGGTATCTCTATAGATTTCGTTAAGTATATTGAAAGCGCAGAACGGTATTATCCTTCCATCAGGAAGAGCGTAATGAACAGCACATCTCATGACTCTCGCTACATCGTAGTTCCACTCATCCATAAAATGCATCATTCCTACAAATAAGAACTTATAGTGGAATCTGCCTAAAGCACTATAATCTCTCTTAAAGAATATGTCTAGAAGTATCGATCTCAACTCGCTTTTTATATCCTTAGGAACTTTATGCCATAGAATAAACTTGTTCAAGATGTTTAGAATTGATGTGTATGCATTGAGTTTAGCTATATATCTAGGTTTATCTGCTAAAGACTCTACTTTCTTCTCTAAGTAGTCTAATAGCTCTTCAGCTTTAATAAACTTGGTTACAGGTATAAATCTGTAGTCATTGCCAACCTTTTCAACATATAGATATGTAGCAGCACCGCAAGCTGGGTGGGTAGTAAATTCAGCCCTCTTCGATGGGCTTAGAAGCTCCAAGAATCTAGCTATAGGTACTGCTGCACCTACAGGGAACCAGGAGTTTCTATCAATTTCACCGTTTGTCTGATCCTCGAGAGCTTTAATGATGTCAGGTATCGTGATCCTATACTTATCTCTCTCATACTTTCTCATCATCCCCACAAGGCTAACAGGCTGGAAGTTAACACCTCGTACGATATCCATGTTATGTGCCGCGACTTTCAAGATATCGCTTAGTTCATGATCGTTAACTCCTCTAATTACTGTTGGTACAAAAACTACGCTAGTCATCCCACCTTCTCTAAAAGCTTGGAGTGTGTATGGTGCTTCCCAGTGATTCTTAGGATTTGTTTGAGGTGTCACTCCGTCGAAACTAAGGTAAACAGTGTTTACACCAGCTTCTCTAAGACTTCTCGTATACTCAATAGCTTTCTCTCTATCTTCTAGGTAAAGCTTTGCAAACTTTATTCCATGGGTATTAAGCTGGATATGTCTAACACCAAGACTTCGTAGAAGCTTAACTATCTCTACCAAGTCTTCACGTACAGTAGGTTCGCCACCGGTGATCTGGACAGCTAGTACTATATCCTTTTGTTTCTTTAAGGACTCGATCATGTTCTTAATATCTTCGAGTGTAGGTTCATAGACATAGCCTGCTCGTTCAGCATAGTAAAAGCAGTACCAGCAACTTAGATCACATCTATTAGTTACATCAATATTGAGGAGAGCTGTATGAGTTCTATGCATTGAACAGAGACCGCAGTTAAGAGGACAAGGAGCTGTACTCGCTGTATAGACATATCTAGGACCTTTACCCTCGAACGAGTACTTCTCAAATCGTTTTAGAAGCTCAGAATCAGAGTAATATATCTCCTCGACCTCTCCATGTTCAGGGCATACCCTCCTGATATACAAAGAACCATTTCTTTCGATAACGATAGCTGGAAGAATCCTGAAACAGTACGGACATAGGGAAGATGTGTGCCGTACAAGTTTTTCACCATCCCTTAAACCAGGTATGCTTCCCCCAATCTTTACCTCCTTCTTACCAACTAGAACAACATTACGATCTCTATCATAATTAGCTACAACTAATGGTTTACTACTCATCTAGTGAACACCAGCTCTACGAAGTGTAGGTAAAGCAGTAGTATTTAACGTTACCTATCATGAAAATTAAGTATATAGCTCTTTTTGCTAAGGCTAAACTTCTCAAGGTGTTAGAGCTTTGTATCTCTGTTCTCCTAATCCTGTTGATGTATAGAATATCCAAGACTGTAGAAGTATCTACTAGAGGTAGGGTTCGTTTGGTGCTAAGTTTTAACTAGCTGTGAGCAACTCCAATTATCTTCTACACCTCCTAGTCATCTGCTCTCCGACTTCACATTAATTGCGAAGAGTCTTAAAGCAACCTATACTCTATATCCATCTATACTTCTTCTCAATCCTAGACTCATTCTTTCGAGATCAGCTTTACGAATGAACAGAGGAATCCTTCATAGGTACTGAAAATAATTATTTTACAAAACTTAATAAATAATAGAGATTACCAAAACTGTTTATAGTTAGTTAAAAACTAATTACATATCAACCGATAGATTCAGCTACAGTGAATAAGTGTAATACCTTAAAACATCTCTATTATCGATAAAGTCATAGATTTGGTGTGTAAAGACTTTGAAACCTAGCGTTGTTTTCGGACTTCCTGACACCATGATAAAGATATGGGAGTTTATACCAGATATTGAGGTGATGGTTAACAACATCAGGTGGAGATGGTCAAGACCTAGCGTTAGAAGAGTTTGGGTTGATTCTGGAGGGTATCAGATAATGATTAAGAAGATTAATATAGATATAGTTGAGATAATCAACCGTTACCGCGCAATAGATGGCGATATATTCGTTTCTCTCGATATACCACCCCGAGAACTTTGCTCAGCTTCTAAAGAACTTGTAGAACATAATATAAAGAACTTCGAGCTTATGTATGAAAAGTTAGAGGATAAGAAAATAATACCTGTGGTACACTGTTATGAAAGTAGCATACTCCTTAACGCGATAGATATATATAAATCCTATGGTGTAGACATGATAGCTTATGGAGGGGCTGTTCCCCCATCAATGGCGCGTATGGGTAAAGGTAGTAGAACTTTACCGCTACTCGGATTAGCTATAGTGAGAAAGGCTTTTAATAAATGGATTCACGCTCTCGGTATTGGAGGAGCGCCAGCTATATATAAAGCTTTAACTATTCTCGGTACGAATTCTCTAGACTCCTCGTCATGGAGAACAAAAGCCGCTTATGGTAAGGTAATGATACCAGGTTTAGGTGAGAGATATGTTGGTAATGGGAAAGCGAAGTTCGGACGTAAAGATTTGGCTGAAGAAGACTTCAGAATACTCGAGGAATCACTATACAGAACAAGATTTCCCTATATTGATAAACTAAAAGATCTTCTCAAAACATTTAAAGGGAGAGCTATAGTCAATGCATGGATTATGAAGAATTTCATAGATACGATCTATAGCAATAATGGATTCAGATGGTTAATAGACTATGCATCAAAATACTCAAAACTAAGTTTAGATGAACTCTCATCGTTGCTCAATAATAGTTTAGCAAATCTGAATAAACATCAGGTATAGCGTAGATATATCCTTAAGATAAAACATGTGATACCCAACTAAATCAACGATTATCAAGTCAAACTCTTTGCTAGGGATAGCTGTAGTTATTGATTTTACAAAGTAGAATAGAGGTGTACTAACGTCTAAAGTTAAAGATAGATAATACCCAAAGTTGTAGATAAGATAGCGATAAATAGTGTATCTAAGTTACTATAGAACAAGTAGCTGAACGAAAATCGGCAAAGCCTGTTCCTCAGCATATTTCCAGACTACGTTGTAGATCATCACAAAAGTATTAAAATACTTGCAATGTAGGGCTTTATTGCGATTATGGTTCTACATGTCTTGAGGAGAACCTGTAAATGAATATTCAACATCACTTTACTTATCTTTAACGAATTTTGTCTACCTTCAGAAGCTAAAGCTTGTAGAAGCAATGATAAGATATTTAATCCTCTAAATTACGATCAATTTTGTGTGAGTTTACGTGTATAGGTATCTGCCTATATTTATAACAGATGTAGAGAACGTTAATATATCTCTCGGATATAGAAATGTCAATATCTCCCTACCTTCTCAACAATTAAGCGAGATAATGGAGTATAATATCACTACTTATCCTCAACAACCTAATACGAGTTATGTCTACATAATTCTCTATGCCTTCATAATTCTCTTCTCTATCTTGATAATATATATAATGCTATTATACTTCAGATCACGAGTACCAGGCTCTTCACCATATATATCTATTTACAGAGATAGAGGTTCTGGTATAGATTTGTTTACGTATGGCTATGTATATGAAGGTCTTGCAAAGATGTTAAGAGAACTATTTGTGAATATCAGGGATAGGTTCTGCGGCAGGTATTGTACACCTAGAGAAACAGCTTTAAAACTCTCATCAGCTAGAATAATGAGCTTATTCGCAGAAATATACGAGGATGTTGTTTACGGGATGAAGTTAAGGCTTGATGCTGTGGATATAGTTAATGAGGTGAAGAAGTATCTTAGTGAGAACCAGTAAAACGTATATCGTCCTCATAGCTACACTAGCACTGGTATTAATAGCTCTTTCATCTATCCCTATATACACTGTTCTAGAGTATGATCCACCGTCAGTATTTAATGAAGCTTCAGGTGGTTTAAGTAGGTATTTCCTCGACACTGTTTTCAGTAAAGGTGTAGATATAATCTACAGCTTCTCTGAATTAAGTTACTATGCTAAATCTTCTATGTATGCATTACTCATTGTAGGACCTGATAAAGATTTAACTGATGTTAAATATGTTGTAGAGTGGGTGAGGAGAGGAGGCATGGTCATAGTTCTAGATGAGTACAATGGAAGTCTAAGTCTTCTAAAGTATTTCGGGTTCGATCTTGGTACAATGATTAGTGCAAAAGCTTCAACTATATGTGAGTTAAACAATACAAAGCTTGTAATATATTTGAACGTCTTTCGAGAGGTAAAGCCTTCAACGAATTCAACGGTTTTATGTAGATACGGATACGTACCAATAGCAGTTTCTCTTAATTACGGCAATGGGAAGATAATCGTTGTAGGGGATTCAAGTCTAATTATAAATGAGATCGCGATAAAGGCTTCACAATGGTATAGAGCAAACATGGCGTTCATAGATATGCTCACAGAATGGAGGCATTTAATAATATTTGAAGGTGCTAGGGTTTACAGCCAAGAATTCTCGTACGTAATCCTCCGCTATATCTCTGCAGTCTTATCTATATTCACGAACTTGCTGAAATACGCATTAGATCAGCCTCTCGAGATAAGAGCTTTGGTTATCTTGATAACATCGTTCTTATCAGCTGTCTACACTATGTCTAGGTATGGGTATCCACGTAAACACGAACTCGAGTTTATTAAGTCTTCGAAATCTTATGAACATATATACCTTGTTCTCAAGGACAGAGTCGTACAAGGTGTAGAAGTGTGGAGAAAGACTTTCGAAGAGAGGATCTACAGGATGAGATAAGGATCTATACAGACTTGCTGAACAAAGCTATAGAAGGTGTTCAGAAGAAGATTGTAGGGAAGAGGAAAGAGATAGAGCTTGTGTTAGCAACACTATTCGCAGAAGGGCACGTTCTTCTTGAAGGTATTCCAGGTGTAGCGAAAACCCTTATGGCCAAAACTATAGCATCAGTACTAGGTCTAGACTTTAAGAGAGTTCAAGCAACACCAGATCTTCTACCTTCTGACATCATAGGTGTGCAGATTTACGATACAAAGCTAGGGCAATTTGTTTTCAGGAGAGGCCCTATATTCACGAATATACTCTTTGTTGATGAGATCAATAGAGCTCCGCCCAAGACTCAGAGTGCGCTTTTGGAAGCGATGCAGGAGAGACAGGTAACAGTAGAAGGTGTTACATATAAACTACCTAGACCTTTTCTAGTGATAGCCACTATGAATCCTATAGAAGTTGAAGGAACTTTTCCGTTATCAGAAGCACAAGTTGACAGATTCTTATCTAAGGTTGTTGTAGACTATCCAACAGCTGAAGAAACAGTGACGATTTTGGATAGATATTACGATATAGTTGAATCAGAGACACTTCAGCATATCTTAAGTTTAACAGAGGTTCTCAACATCATCGAGATTGTGAAGAAAATATATGTTGACGCGAATATAAAGAAATATATCGCTTTGATAGTGGAGGCATCACGTAGACACCCTCTTGTTAAGCTAGGTGCATCGCCTAGAGGTGCTATAGCTTTATACCTTTTATCGAAATCCATAGCGTTCATGAAGGGCAGGGACTACGTGACGCCAGACGATGTAAAGTATGTTGCCTACACAGCTTTAGCTCACAGGATAATACTTCGTAGTGAAGCTAGGATATCTGGGGTAACACCGTACGATATTATCAACGATATTCTAGAAAAGGTGGAAACGCCTTGACAATCACCATAGCAGGTCTTGCGCATATAGTTTCAGCTATGGTTATCCTCATCTATTCGTTAGCATATCAAAACCCTATCACTTTATCGATTTCAGTAGCACTTATACTTCTTTTCTACTACGAGTACAGAACATTTGCTGATATACGTAGATGTATAGAGAAGGTACGTGTACGTAGGTTCCTAGATCGGAAGTTCGTTGAAGAGTTGGGAGAAGTTGAGCAGAGGATAGTGATAGAGAATAACTGTGGCTCACCATTACCGAAGGTTACACTTATCGATATCTTACCAAAGTTCTTATCGTCTAAACCTTCTAAACCTATCTTCAATATAGTTATCCCCCCTAAGAAAGGTATAGAGATTAGCTACAAAATTCAGCCGCTAGTTCCCGGAGTTCACGATATTCAGAGCCTCGTTATGGTTTTCTACGATACACTAGGTTACTTTAGTGAAAAGGTTATGGTTGACTATAGGGAGTCGTTAGTAGTTCTACCTCTTTCTGCAAGGCTCTCTATCAGTCTTCAAAGTCTTCAACGATTAATTGGGTTAGCGATCAAGGGTAAATCTATTGGGGGTGCATATGATTTAGCTAATATCCGCGATTATACTCCATCTGATGATGCTAGGAAAATACTCTGGAAAGCATATGCGAGAACAGGTAAGCTTGTAGTTCGAGAAGATTACGGTGAATCTATAGCTAAAATACTTGTCCTGATAGATCTCAGGAAATATATGTGGGATATAGGGTCCCCACCTAATACCTTAGCTCAGATACAGCTCCGGTATGCTAGATCGTTGATAGAGTACCTGGTTAAGAATAGATGTGTAGTAGATATAGCTTTATGTAGCGGATTAGTACCTAAAGTGGTTAGAAATGCTGAAAGAGATGTTATGGGGGCTATCTATAACCTTATGTCTGTATTACCGGCAGGAGAAGGGTGTTCATCACCTATATCTGTTTTCATCGATAGTGTTAAACACCTAGATAGAACATACGAGTTCTACGACGCCGTGATATTGATAACCAATCCTATAACAATAGCTATAGACTATACGCTAGAGGATCTAGAGTCTCTGTTGGAAGTATTCATAAGTAAACTCGTGATAGCTATACCTAGGTTCAACTATGAATCGCTTATGAGTGAACAGAACTTGAGACTGTTGCTAAAGATCATATCATCAATTGTTGAGAGCTCAGGCTTAGGTACAGAAATTTCGAACGACGATTTAAAAATAATTACGCCTAGAGGTGGATCAAGATGAACATCTCATTCTTTCTAACATTAGCGGTCGTGGTTATGTTCATAGTGGATATAATCAAAGGTGCAGATCTGCTACCCCCAGTAGTCTTATCATCGATTATTGTAGCATCCATACTAAACTGTAGCGAATGTTATTACCTAGCACTAGCTCTACCCCTAAGATACCCTATCTACATCGTTCTACAGAAAAGTATAGTGAAGAAATTAGGTTTAAAGTACGTTATTTCACCGTTTATCCAACCCTTAGCATATGTTGTTTCAGGTATTGTAATAGGTTTAGCTGCACAGAAATTTTTAGCGTTACCTCTAGACCCGTGGACAGCGAAAACAATATTCATATTCTGTTCGTACCTAGCTATAAGCTTAACCATCTCGCCATCTTTATCGTCGCTTTCAAGCCCTTTAAAATTTCTACTCATTACAGAATTAGATTCGTTACGAAGAGTGCTGTATACAGTAGCTCTCCTGGTGGGAGCAATATGTATACTCTTCGTACTGCCATACATTAAGTACTACATCGTGATACCTTTGGCTTCAATCTTTATTCTAAGGCTTTTCAGGAATAGAATAGAGTTCATATGGGGACACCTTGCAGTTACTTTATTCTTTATCCAAGTACTAATGCTAAGTATAATCATAACTTCCTGACAGTATTCATGGCGTCGCAATAGATTTTTAAGACCTAAATTCCCTACCCATGTTATTAATGTAGTAACAAGTAATTTGTAGGATGATAAAATGGTTAAGCTTAGTATCGCAAAACATTTGCTATATATATTTGCAATATCTTCAATATTATTCATGTCTATAGCGGCGCTATTCATATACATGGAGAAGTATATTCAATCACTGCTATCCTTTATAATAGGGATTCTATTCCTAAGTAGTACCCTAGCTATACTTCGAGAAGGATTCCGAGATGAAGAGGGTACAGCATCGTAAGATTTGGGTTATACATCTCAACCTTAACCTGTGCTATATATGAACTAGATTTATAAAGTACTCAGGCTAAATTACATTACGTGATGAAGCCTAGCCTCTAGACTGAGCTAGAACATGATGTGAGAATCCCCGTCTGAAAGCTATTCTTAAGCTTTAAGTTTTACATACTTGATACAAAGGTTCAAGTTTTCAATAGATTTCTCAAGTTCACTCCTTATAATGTTAATGACGTCGACTATCAGACTTCGTTTCGTTACAACATTTTCTTCATCTTCTAACGATATCTCATCAGTATACTCATTAACTTTAATACCTATTCTAGGTATTCCGTATAAAGTTAAAGATCTATCGTTGTATGTTATTCTAAGGTAATCACCGGTGAAAATCATTGATAGACCATGTTCTAGTCTTGTTAATGCAATGTTGTTAACATCTTCAACATATACCCATCTAAAACAAGGTCTCCCAACTTTTAGATCAGGGAAATGTTCTTCAACTAATTTAAGTGTATTCAGAAAACCTTTAAAATTCTTGATAAAGGACTTAACCTCCGAGACTGTATTGATATAGACTCTGCTTTTGTCAGCTGAAACAGCTTCATCAACTATCCTAGCTATAGCTCTCTCAACTTTCTCAATAAATGGTTCGCATACAGAGACAAACCTCATTACATTGGCACCTCAGAGTTTTGATACTGTTATTTATGGTCTAAATTTAAAGCTTATTTAGTCAATTGTTTTAAAGTTTTAGCATTAAGTATTAACTTTATATCTACAGCTTTACAAAACTAAACTCCATGTTCTAGAACTGCTATCAAATACGAGTAATGCTGATTCCCTCAACTTTTGAACAACTTTATATTCGAGAGGATCTAACATCTTCTTCAGCTCTTCGTCGTTGTTTGTCCTAATGTTATTCAGTTTTTCAAGTAGTTGTTGCCAGAATTGTGGATCTACAGCGAATCTCTCATCTTTACCTTCAACAACTATAGCTCCTTCGCGTTGAAGTTTCGAGAAAAATGTATCTCTATCCCTAATCTTGCTAGCTATATCTCTTTCAAATATCACCTTCTGCTCCTTCAGTATATCTATAGCTGTCTTCCTAGGTTTTTTAGTTATAGCTTCCTTTGGTTGAACTTCTTCAGATGTTTTCTCTAAACTCTTTACCTTCTCCTCTACACTGTTCACTTTCTCCTCTAGAGTCTCTAACCTCTCTATAATGAACGCTATTTTTCTGCTAATATCGTCGATCTTCTGGGTAAACGGGTTTATAGTATCTAGAACTTTCCTCTCGACTATTGTTAGCAAACGTTCAACTGGAACTGTTTTCTTGGGCTCTTCCCCTCCCTCCTTCACCTCTTTTCCGCTTCTCTCTATAGTTCTCAGAATCAGCGAGTAGATATACTCTGAAACAGTTAGAAAACCTTCTTCTTTAGCTTTCTTAAGAAGTTCTTCGTATATCTCGTTGTCGAGTTTTACTGTTACAATCTTCATGTAGTACTCTCCAATACTATAACTTCACTACTTAGCTTATTAATAACTTTAGCTGGGTATAAAGTTCAGCAGAAGTTCCCTCTATAGCTCGACATATTTAAGCTGATCTAGAACGTACTTCCTTATCTCGTCAACCTTGGGTATATCTATAGTTATCATGCCTCTATCTAAAACTTTGTCTAGCATAGGGACAGCTTCTCTACCATCTTTACATAGAATACTCTTGTTCGGGGTATCTATATAATCTTCAACTATAGGGATACATCTGTAGAGTTGTTTCGATCCTGGAAGTTTACCTCTCTTCGTTATAGGTATCCACCTATTTTCTCTCTCATCGAAAATCTCAACAATGTCCATGCTTATGTCTATAGATGGTGGAAAAGCTATTGAAGTGCCTACGCCGAAGACATCCGCCACATCTCTCAGGTTCGCTATCTGTTCCTCATCCACACCCCCGCTGATCACTATCTTAACGTTTTCATAGCCGTAGAGCTTCAGTGTCCATTTAACTTCCTCTGCTATCAATTTAATATCGCCTCTACGACTTCTAGGAGTATCGAGTCTTACACCCCATAGTTTATCGCTAAGGGTTTGAGCAGCCATTAAGCTCTCAACTCTCTCATCGTAGAATGTATCTACAAGAGCGATTCTAGGTACATCAGGGGGCATTACCTCGTCGAAAGCTTTCCACGCAGCTACAGGATCTCTAAAAACTATTATTAGGGCGTGAGGCATTGTGCCTTTAGGCTTTACCCCTATGGTCTTCTCGTTAAAAGCTCCTGAAACTCCATCGCAACCACCTATATATGCTGCTCTATCTAGTGCTGGAGCTATTGCAGGGTGTTGAACTCTTAGACCGAAGAATATCACCTGTTTATCTCCTGCAGCTTTCTTTATCCTAGCGGCTTTGGTTGATACGCTTGTATAGAACCTCAGTATACCTAGTATAGCTGTTTCAAGCTCAATTATATCGCAGATCTTTCCTTCAACAATGGCTAGAGGATAGAGATCTCTAAATAGCGTACCTTCGGGTAAAGAGTAAAGCGTTACATTCGTACCTTTCAACATGTACAATACTTCTTCTAGACCTGTGTATACAGCCCATTTATATCCTCTAGGAAGACCGTAGGTATGTATTTCGTATCTCACCAACGTATTACAAAGACCTTTCTTTTCGAGGATTTCACGACTACGTATGAAGTATATATCTGTTGCAAGACCTTTCCTAATATCGTCTGCACTCAATATATACATCTTCGGCTCCATAGTTCTTCAAGTTTGGAGAACTGTAACTAGAAATAAAAAGTTTTTTAGGTTAGCCATCGTCAAGAAAAAGTTATTCTACCTTGATTCCCTGTTCTTCCGCTATCTTCTTAGGAATAATAGTTATGATGTTCTTTTCCTCGTCTTTAATTATAACGAATTCTGATCCATATCTCTCAACAACATCTTTAGGTACATATAGATTCAATGATAATGTGTAGTACTCGTAAGTATACACCTTGTCTTTGATACTCTTCTTACCTGTTATCTTTCTTACGGTTACAACTCTTACTCTTTGTTTAACCTGGTTCATTTCATGTCTACCTCTCTATCACGGAATACTGTACTACAATAAGAGATAAAATAAGTGTTTCTGGAGTAGTGCTATAGATGAGGTTATTAAAGTTTTACTCTATGAAAATACCTGGTCTTAAAGGTAGAGCAGCCTTCTTCTTACCACCTTTATCTGGTACAGCAGGGTCTTCAGTGCTATAAACATCTATCTTTACACCCAATGTTTTCGATAAGTATTCAGCTGCTAGTTTAGCTATGTTCAATTCGTCTACATTAAGTAGTTGAGAATATAGATTAACTAATTCCCCTGGTGTACTTGTTGCAACTTCGTGTAGTTGTCGCACTATTTGGGCCAGTTCTTTCTTACTAAGGCCTAGCTGTTCTGCTAACGATGTGATTATATCTCCCAGCTTCATACCTTGTCTATACATCGCTATGACTTTTCGCATAAGCTTTTGCAGATCTTTAGATGCAATATATAGCGTTACATTGTTTATAGTTGTTCTCTTTGTAGCTCTCAAGATATTCTGTATAGATTCTAGCAAGGATTCTGCGTACCTAAATGCTAGAACAGCTTCAAGATCTATTTCGGGTAATACCTTGATCACATACTTCGATACGAATCCTTCTTTAAAAGTTTTGCTCCACATTTCTTCAGCTATGAATGGGGTGTAGATGCTTATCAATGGTATCCATATCTTGAACATCTCAATTATGATCTTGCTAGGTATTTTTACGAGGTCTACATATTCGTTAACGAGCTTCTTAATATCGTAGAAAATCGTTATACCAGCTTCTCTTATCTTAACGTTGTTCAGCAAGTCTATCACCTTCCTAACCTTGTACAAGAACTCGTTCCAGAACAATCTATCTATCGCTGTTAATTCATCTCTAAGTCTATCTCTTTCACTGAATAGCTTAATAATCATGTCGTGGATTGATATCAGTATCTGTGGGTATTCATGTTTACATAGTTTCTCCATCACGTCGTAGTCTATATTTTCATCCTGATATACTTCCGCTCCTAGAGCTATGAGAAGCCTAACGATATCTGATCCGTATTCCTCAATAATGTTTCTTAAAGGTATTATATTTCGTGCTGATTTACTCATCTTCTGCTGTTTTACTAGAACCCAGCCGTTTGCTATAATACCTTTAGGATGTAGAGATTCTGGGAATATAGCGACGTGGTTGAAGATGAAGAACGTTAAGTGGTTAGGTATCAAATCTTTCCCGCTAACCCTAAAGTCTAGCGGGTACCAATACCAGAACTCTTTCTTAATATCTTCTACCACCTCTACAGGTATACCTAGTTTTCTAGAAACAGCTTCAGCCGAGCCTATACCGAGCATCACATAGTCCCAGAACTCTTTACCGAGCTTCTCTACAGGGACACCATACCTCCTTATCTTGTGTATAACGGTGTAGAACGCCATGTATATAGTTGAATCACTTAAACTCTCTATAATCCACCCACTTTCCCAAGGCAGTGGTACACCTAGACCTCTTGTCCGCGCGCACGCTCTTCTTTTAAGCCAATCGATAGTTGCTTCAAATTGAGGTCTAGATTCTTCTGGTATTATTATCATCTTAGCCAGAGCCTCTCTAGTCTTCTTCTTCCACTCTACATCTCCGTAGTTTATGAACCACTGGTTTCTTAGAAGCTTAACAACAACCTCAGTACCACATCTACAGTACACAGGTTTATTCAGCAACTCATAGACTACGAAACCCATCTTCTGATTCAACAAGTAGTTCTTAATTTTTTCTCTCGCTTCTTCAACACCCTTCCCACTTATATTCTCTTCAACAAACTTCTTAGCATCGCCTATGAGAGGTACTTCTACGTGTAGATCTCTAGCCATAACTCCTATACGAAGCTCTAACGAATAGACATACCTTGTAGCCTCATCAAGCTTTTCTTTCTCGTTTTGCGATATTACATCGAACTTCTTTAGAGCTTCATAAGCATTAGCTATTTTTTCCCCGTTTATCTCGATAATTACGCGTGGCGAGATATGTTTTAGGATAACGCTATACCTCGGATCTTTCTTCAGCTCTTCTAAAGCAATCGCATCGTAAGGAGCATGAGCAGGCACACTCATAACAACTCCTGTTGCAAACGAATCGTCAACGAAAGTTGCTGGTAAGATTGGTATCTTTTCTCCTGTTATCGGGTTTACAACAAATCTGCCTAGGATATCTTCACCTTTTACATGTTCTAGAACTGTAAAGCTGATCTGATACCTGAGTCTTTCAGTAGCTCTCGCCCCTACTACCCATATATCTCCAGTATCCAACTTTATCTTAACGTAGTCAGCTAACGGATTGATCCACACATTGGTTACGCCGAATATTGTTTCAGGTCTTAGCGTTGCTGTTGGATAAGCAACTCCTTTATCGTCTCTGAAGAGTATTGCTATGAATTCCCCTACCTCAGGCTCTACATCGCCTTTAGTGTCATGCATACCCACAGGCATCTCGTGTTTAGGACACCATCCTACTGGGTGGGTTCCTATCTCTATATAGCCTTTTTCGTGTAGTTTCTCGAATTGCCAATGTATAAACGATCTGAATTCTGGATCTATAGTTGTGAACTCTCTTCTCCAATCTATCGAAAGCCCGTAGAGATTCATAACATCCTTAGATATCTCGTGGAAGTACTTAGCCATGAAGAGGGGATCTCTCATCTTATCTATTATCTCTGGAGGGACTCTGTATACAGTTGTGAAAAGCTCTATCAGCTCTTTATCGTTTTCAGCTATAGCTTCAGCCATAGCAATTATAGGTGTTCCTGTGTAGTGGAATCCCATAGGGAAAAGGACGTTGTAGCCCATAATACGCTTAAATCTTGCGATAATATCAGCTATAAGGTATGTACGCCCATGACCTATATGTATAGGGCCGTTAGGGTACATAAAAGCAGCTGTTATGTAGAACTTAGGTTTGCTAGGATCAAGATCAGCTTCATAAACACGGTTTTCAAGTAGTATTCTGCTCCATTTCTCAGCTAATTCTACAAAGTACTTGTTTAAGTTCATGATCTAAACCCTGCGATACCCGTATCGGAAACTAAGCTAGAGAGCTAAACAAATAAACGTTTAACACAAACATGAATACTGCTTCAATTTACTAAGTTGAGAACGCAGTAATCTAATCGTGATTTTATACCATATAAACACTATAGCTATAGCAATAGCTCCTAGAATAGGTATTATCAATGCTCTCGGCTCTATGCTTACCATAGAGATGATGTAGAAAATTCCGAGAATCGAGATCATGATCGCTATTATGTAGAGTTGCACCAAGAAGTAGGTTCTAAGTACATCTCTAGTACTACTACACTTAACCATAATGATCCCTATATGCTCCAATACTCTATACATAGTATCTATTTAATATGGCAAAGTTTTTATTCTCTCTAGCGCCTAGTATATAGTGAGAAATGATGTGCTTGGCCTATGCCGATAAACTCTAGATGAGGATAGTGGTAGCCTCTGATATGGGATGAGGATACTTGCCCCCTACCGAGTTGATGAAGAGATTATCGCGAACCGACTATCTCATACCTAAACTTAAGGATTTCCTGGTAACCCAAGGGATTCTGAGAGAGGGTAATGAAAATGTATTCCTAAATACTGCACCCTACACTACCCAGATACCCGTTCCCTATGATGGTAACTTTAAGCTGTTCTACTGTTTAGCTTTAAGTATATGTATCCCCAGCCAAGATGTCTTGCCTGGGTATAGCAATGATATAGAGTTTGCAAACTCTAAGATATTGAGTAGAAGTAGCGTTAACTACGTATATCTGAATCGCAATCTCTACATATACAGAGTATTCAACGAGTTTTTAACTATATTAACACGGTTCAAGATAGAGAAGGTAAAGATTCTAGGTGTAGAGTTGAACAGCCTCGAAATCGATGCAAAGGAATGTGATTCTCGTAGAGGTGTCTACGCTATTTCTCTACGTGGTGAAACGGGGGCATCGCTATCAATAGTCTTTTCAGAGCCTGTGGTTGTCGATGTAATGCAGCAGAAGATAGATATCTTCATTCCCAAGAGTGACCTAATCATTATTTCTACAACAGTTTATACAAAAGTATTCAGAGATGTACTAGTGTATAAAGGGCTTGGCGAAGCTATGGGTAAACTTAGGAATACCCAACCTATTGCAGAGATTCTAGATCCTATAGTTATGGGGTTTGTCGACGATATTGATAAGGGGTGTATAGATATGGTATTAACGAATCCTGAAAATATAGACTTGAACAGTATTATCAAGGTTTACGGATATATAGACGAACTTGTTGTCGATGATCTAGCTAAGTTTAAACCTAAACAAAATATTGTTAG
>Ga0326760_1000127_pt1 | contig 44070 bp, 49 predicted proteins | sample GCREP_S_FD_207668 | JGI IMG/M metagenome (GOLD analysis project Ga0326760, IMG submission 207668) | Hot spring sediment microbial communities from Geyser Creek Basin, Yellowstone National Park, WY, United States - GCR.EP_S | ecosystem: Environmental > Aquatic > Thermal springs > Near-boiling... | reverse complement strand
ACTATCCGACAACGGTCTTCAAGATGGAGGAGCACATGGGGAAGCTGGGAGGGGAACTGAGCCTCGGTAACAAGAGGAAGGTCATGCTGATAACGGCCCTTATGAAGGAGCCCAAGGTACTGATATTGGATGAGCCCTTCTCCGGCCTAGATCCCGAGGTAGCCAGGGTCCTGAAGGAGATCTTGAGGAGGAAAGCTGAGGAAGGAGTAGTTATTTTCTCCACCCACGTATTGGAGCTAGCTGAAGCGGTCGCCGATTATATCACTATACTACGCTATGGTGAGGTAGTGGCTAGGGGCCCTATCTCCGAGCTGAAGGGGAAGAAGGACCTGGAGAGCTACTTCATGGAGGTCACAGGATTATCATCTGAGCTTCAGGAGCTCCTGAAGGCCCTTTAGGTGGTATTATGTGGAAGGTGATAGCTGAAGCTATAGCGAGGGAAGCGAACTACAGAGCTCAGAGGGAGATGAGCAGGAGGAATCTGACTATTATGACAGCTGGCAGCATACTGAGGTACAATATCTTCATAATATTGATCCTCTCATTCATCTCAGGAATGACGGGCCTAGCTTCCTTAGAGGGGAGGGAAGCTGCATTACTCGTCTCCATACCCCTCTTCATCGTCGAGATAATGTTGGGGACTCTCTCAATGGCCCTGAGCCTCCAAGTCATAGTGTCGGATAAGCTACTCGAACCCATTCAGCACTTACCAATTGAGGAGAGGGATCTCAGGAAGGCCCTCTCGCTCCTCGGCATATACTGGGGAGGCCTGGCCCTCCCCTTCGCTATGATACCCGCTGGCCTCATATCATCGATTGTACTCTCCGATCCCTCTATCCTAGCCGGTTACCTCGCTGCATCTATAACTGGGATGATCCTCTCCCTAGCCCTGGGCTACTTAGTTGGATCTATAGCGGGGAAGTACACGAGGAGCTTACCTAGGAGGGCCATCTCAACACTCCTCTGGACTATCCTCATTGGATTCGGCTTCTTCCTTAACGTTATCATGAGGACCTTCAGCCCCATGGAGGATCTGAGTGCGTTGAATTTACTGAAGGCAGTGCCCCCACTGAGCTTCTTAGATTGGAGCCTCACCTCATTGATCTCATCCTCCCTTACCTTCGCATTATCGCTAGCACTACTGGCTTACGGAACCTCCAGATTCTGGAGAGCTGCGATCTCCCCTGGGGAAGCTACTCCAGTGAGCTCGAGTTGGAATCTGAGTTCCGGAGTTAAGAGCATAGTGATGAAGGATATCAGGATAGCACTGAGGAACCCCAGGATGCTGGCTCCACTGATAGTGGATTCAATCGCTCTCCCATTATTCCTAATTAGTTCGATGATCGAAGGGTTTGGGAAGCTCGATTCAACTGCCCCAGTCATCTCAATCTCATTAGGCGTGCTACAAGCTGCATACTCATCGTATTCATTCTACTTACTCGACTCGAGTGGGGCTAGAGCTCTCTACACGCTCCCGATTAGCAGGAGGGAGGTGGCTTCGATGAAGACCCTATCCCTCCTCACATTCAATTCTATCCCATTCATCCTGATCTCGATGGGCCTCATGTACTTAGGGATCTGGGCCTCGATCCCAGCATATTTAATGGCTTTAGCCGGCTCCGGTTACCTCAACTGCTTGATATACGCTAAGATGCTCCCAAAGGAACCGGCAAATTGGAGCGTTGAGACATTCGAGAGATGGACTATAACTATCATTTTGATGATCCAGACGATATTCTTCATCCCATTAGTGATAATATCTCAGTTCTTTCCTATCTTTGCCCTCTGGCTCTCTTCACTATCTCTAGTAGCTGTGTATGGGGCATCTCTATACCTCTCGCATGAGATGAGGGGGGAGCCCCTCTAAAGCTCTTTGAGAGCTTCGCCCCGGGCTTCTAGCGTTTAATTGACGTAACTTATCACTACTGTTAGAGGCATCAAGACTCCATCCAACAGAAATTATTTTAAAGTAGCTATAGCTTTACTCTACGGGATTCTATCTATTATCGTGATATCCTCAAACAATGTCGAGCCTTCAAGTATTTGAGATTTGTCGTGCTGCATCCCCGCTATTAATTAAGATTTTCTAGTGAACAATGATCTTACGCAGAGTCTAATGTCAAAATATTTAATATACATTCCGGTTCGAGTGCTCAAAGAGTTTATTAACTACTACAGTGGGTCGCGCGGGGGTAGTATGAAGGTCAGCGAGGAACCGGTAACTGCCTTCCTGAGGGGCAGCTATAGGCTCCTGATACTCGCCCTACTTGAGCACTCTAGGATGCACGGCTACCAGATATTGAAGCTAGTGGAGAGGATAACGGGTCACAAACCCAAGATAAGCACTTTCTATTCTATATTGAATGAGATGGAGAGGAGGGGATTCCTCAGTTCCCACGTAGAGGAGGATAGAAGGATATATGGGCTCACTGAGAAGGGCAGGCGTTCCCTGAACGAATTCAGATCTAGAGTGGGGGATGGGGCCATTAGGATAATCGATATAATATTGAAACCTAAGCCCTTATAGCCTTCAATGCAGTGAAAATCCCGAAGAGCCCCCTCTTAACATTTAAGACATCGAAATATTCCCCGATTTCCTTAACGAACTCTGAGGATGTCATCATCCTCTCATACGTAGGATATAGCTCCTTCCAGGGGGTCCTGAGCCCTCCATATATCGGTATCGATATTATAGGAACTATGTGCTTGAGGTAGAAGCCTCCCAGTTTTGAGATTACCTTATTATCTGGTCTAGTGACATCCAGGACTAGGAGTTGTCCCCCGGGTTTGAGGACCCTCCTGAACTCCTCCAACGCACCGTAGAAATCCATAGAATCCCTCAGTGAATATGAAGCGACCACTAGGTCCACTGATTCGCTCCTCAACGGTATCTGCTCGAATACTCCTTGGATGAAGTTGAGGGAGAATTCCCCTCTCATGAGCTTGAGCCTATCGAAAGCTGCTTTAAGCATGGAGGGGATCGGATCTAAGCAGTATAGCTTGGCCCTATTGAGCCTGGAGAGCAGCAGCTCAGACATGAGCCCGGGGCCGCATCCAGCATCCAGTATTACCATTCCATCCTCCAAGAAAGCCATATCTGCTAAGACTTTCCTCATCCTCGAGCTGTAGCCTAGGGAAATGACTTTATTTACTAGCTCATACTTCCTCACTGTCCTCTCGAGCGCATCTATCACATCGATCCACTCATCCGGGCTCAGGCCCCTCCTCAAGATAGCACCCTCACGAGACTCCTCGTATAGGGATTTTAACTCAGATCCCTGATTATCTCCTCCGCTACTCTCCTACCTGAGAGGAGCATCCCGCTGAATATGGGTCCCATCCTGTGGAGTTGGTTCAATGCTGCTACTGCCATACCCGTGACGTAAAGGCCTTCAACTACCTTGCCAGTCCTCTCGACGACTGAGAGCTCGCTCAACTCTGAGTAAGCTGATCTCTCCCCGGGGACCTTGATCCCTAGGGACGGGTTCTTCCTCTCCAATATCCTGAGCACCTCCGCATCGTGACCAGTAGCATCTACTACAGCTCTGGAGTGTATGAAGAGGGGATCCACATGCAGACCAGCTAATATGACTGAGCTCCATTGCACGACGACGCCCTCGACCCTGAAAGGATCCTCCCTGACTATAAGGTCCTCTACAGTGAGGCCATGTATCAGCTTCGCTCCGGAATCTATAGCACCAGATGCTAACTTAGCCATTAGCTCCGCGGAATCTAGAACATATAGATCGTACTTCTCGAGGTAGCTGTACCTCACTTTGAAGTCCTCGAGTACCTTCAATGCCCTCCCATCCACAACGATCTTATGCAGTTGCATCCCACCCCCTCCTATACCGCCTCCGAAACTCAACCTCCTCTCGATGACAGTAGTCTTTAATCCGGATCTCGCTAAGTAACTCGCGGCAGTCAATCCTGAAGGTCCGGCTCCGACTATTACAACATCAGAATCGATTATATCGAGCCAATCCTTAGATGTGGATTCCCAAATAGCCTTAGAGATCCTAGATTCGAGCGGTTCCATATGCCATTGAGTATATGACATTAATAAGCTTAACTTATCTTCGCGTCCGGATATCCTGAATCGCAACGCTATCGAAAGATCGAAAAAGTTATTAATTATCTGCGTATGACGCCTTATGGCTCAAGAGATCCTCTACCTTTCCTATAAGGATGTCGAATCCCTCAACATAGAGCTAGATCTAATTATAGCTGCTGTTGAGGATTCTTTCAGGCAGAAAGGGTTGGGATTAGTTGAGATGCCTCCTAAACCTGGGATACATCCTAGGAAGGATTCTTTCATACATGCCATGCCTGCTTATTTGAAGGGAAGTGATGCAGCTGGTCTTAAGTGGATCTCCGGGAATCCTGAGAACCCGAAGAGGGGGCTCCCTTATATAGCTGGGCTACTCATCCTGAACGATCCTGAGACAGGGCTCCCGATAGCTGTGATGGATGCTACTTGGCTGACGGCTTATAGGACAGCGGGAGCTACTGCTGTAGCGGCTAAGTACTTAGCCAGGAGGGAGAGCGAAGTACTAGCTGTCCTGGGTTGCGGGACTCAGGGTAGGTCCAACACTCTGATGTTGAGCAAGATACTGCCGATAAAGGTAGTTAGGGCTTACGATATTAATGAGAGAGCTCTAGCGAGTTACGAAGCTTTCGTGAGGGAGAGAGTGGGAATCGATGTGATTAAGGCATCCTCCCCGAGGGAAGCTATTGAGGGCTCAGATGTCATCGTCACAGCGGGCCTCCTCCTGAAGGAACCTAATCCTGTAATCGAGGCTGATTGGGTGAAGCCCGGGGTCTCAGCTTTCCCGCTGGACTACGACTCCTACTGGAAGTCATCTGCAATAGCCTCTATGGATAAGTTCTACACGGACGATATCGAGCAATTACTCTATTCCATAAAGGGGGGATGGATAAGGCCGATAGAGAGGATCTTCGGGGAGCTGGGGGAAGTGGTCGTTGGGAAGAAGCCGGGGAGGGAGAGCGAGAGAGAGAAGATTATGTGCATGAACTTGGGTTTGGCCTGCCATGATGTAGCCGTTGGGAAGCTCATATACGAGGAGGCGAGGAGGAAGGGCGTAGGGACTCATCTGCCCTGGTTGTGAGGTAGGATCATGTACTTCAGTATAGTGAATGAGTTCATAGACTCTAGAGCGGATGCTTTCTTCGAGATAGCGATTAAGATATGGGAATATGCTGAGCTAGGTTTGATGGAGTTCAAATCATCAGAGCTCTTAGCATCAGTCTTGGAGAGGAACGGATTCTCAGTTAAGAGAGGAGTTTCTGGGATGCCTACAGCTTTCATAGCGAGCTGGGGTGATGGGAAGCCAGTTATAGGCCTTCTTGGGGAGTACGATGCTCTACCGGGACTCTCCCAAAAAGCTGTCCCTTGGAGGGAGCCTCTGGTTGAGGGAGCCCCTGGGCACGGGTGCGGGCACAACATACACGGGACCTCAGCCCTAGCTTCAGCTCTAGCGGTGAAGGAAGCTATGGAGAAGCTAGGCATAAAGGGGACTGTGAGGTTCTACGGGACTCCTGCTGAGGAGAACTTCAGCGGGAAGGTTTATATGGTCAGGGATGGCCTCTTCGATGATGTAGATGCTGTCCTCTCCCACCATCCATCTGATATGAATGCCGCAACTCTTCTGAGTAGCCTAGCTGTGAGATCCTGCAGGTTTCACTTCTTCGGAAGGGCTTCTCATGCCTCCGTGTCCCCTGAGGAGGGGAGGAGCGCTCTAGATGGCGTCGAGCTGATGAACATAGGGGTGAATTACCTGAGGGAGCACGTGATACAGGGGGCCAGGATCCACTACATAATAGAGAGAGGGGGAGAGCAACCCAATATAGTGCCGGAGTACGCTAGGAGCTGGTATTACATAAGGGCCCCTGAGGTAGATCAGCTGGAGAGTATCTTCGAGAGAGTAGTTGATATAGCCAGGGGAGCAGCTTTAATGAGCGGGACTAGAGTGGATGTTGAGATCTTAGATGCTATGTACAACTTGATCCCGAACGGGCCTATCGCTGCTAAGATAGTTGATAACATGAGATCCCTGGGAGTCCCCGAGCTGAGCGAGGAGGAGAGGAGATTCGCTGAGGAGATAGCTAAGACCATTCCGATACAGACGAAGGAGAATGAGCTGAGGAAATCTAAGAGGCCCGGATGGGAGAGGTTGATCGATAAGTTGATCGATGACGAGGTCCCAGAGCCCTGGGGTGATGGGGATTACATGATGGGCTCCACAGATGTGGGCGATGTCAGCTGGAAGGCCCCCACAGTAGAATTCAATACGGCTGCTTGGGTCTTGGGGACTCCAGCTCACTCTTGGCAGAGCACAGCTCAATCCGGATCCCCTCTAGCGAGGAGATCTTTGATCTTCGCCTCAAAAGTCATGAGCTTAACTGCTCTCGACCTCCTCACTGATGAGGATCTGCTAGAGAGGGCGAAGGAGGATCATTCGAGGAGGCTGAGGGGCAGGACATACAAGCCCCTCATCCCGGAGAGCCTAACTCCTCCCCTGAACTTCTGGAGGGATCGATTCAAATTTTAAAATTTTGACGAAAGGGTATCACTCGAGATATTATTATGTAAATTTTCATATATACAACCATTTATTAACTTAATATCCCATGATTTTAAGAATATTTAAAGAATTTCCGATATAAAGTACTTGTGAGAGTGCCTCCGAGGACTGATAGTCACATTTATAAGTAAGCCTAAATTAGATATCGAGGGTCTCCATGAGGAGAGGTATATCGACCCCTGTTCTAGCCCTGCTCCTAATAATAATGCTATTGATCGGTGTGGCAATCGGTTACTTCATCCCGAGGCCAGCAGCAGTTCAGACAGTGACAGTAACTGGTCCTGCGACTACTGTGACAATCACCACTACAGCAGCAGCCCTTCCGAGCGAGATACCTTTCGGAGTGATCGTATCCAGGAGCGGCACTTGGGCCTCCTCAGGCCTTCAGTCGGAGGTCATAGCTAAGATAGCTGAGAAAGACATAAATGATTTCGTGAAGGCGATAGGGCTCAACGTTAGATTCAAGTTCTACTTCGAGGATGATGAGACAAATCCAAGCTTGACTCTTCAGAGGGCCCAATCCCTCGCCGCCAAGGGGATCAAGGTCATATTCGGATCACTGACGAGCAAGCAGACGAAGAGCTTAGCTGAGTTTTCTAACACACAGAAGGTCATAGTCATGTCCTCTGCATCCACAGCTCCCAGGGAGAGGGTGGCTCCTCCGGGCGGTTACCTATTCAGGATTACCGCTGAGTCCTCAATTCCTGACTCCAAAGCCCTGCTCAACGTCCTCAAGACCTTAGGGATAAAGTACGTTGTCACTATAACTATAGATGACGTATACAACTTAGCAGTTAGGGACGCCTTCGTGAGCTTGGCCCCGCAGTACGGAGTCACTGTATTGCTCAATGCAGTGTATCCACCTGATATGAAGGACTTCTCAGCGCTATTGGATCAGATGGAGGCTGCTGCCAAGCCTTACGTTGATAAGGGGGAGAAGGTAGCTGTATTCGACAACGGATGGCAGGAGGACCTCACACTGCTCCTGACACAGGCTAACGCTAGGAAGAGCTTCCTGCTCAATCTACAGTGGATAACTCCAGATACTATATACCCTGCTGATGTCGTGCTCAAGAACGCTGCTGATCTAGCCTCTAAAGTAAGAGTCGTATGCGTGCAGTACACAGCGCCGGATACTCCTCTGAAGAGGAGGATAGTTGAGACTGTCAAGAAGGAGATAGGGATGGAGCCCGACATATGGGCGCTTCAGGCATACGATGCTGCTTGGGTGCTCGCTCTATCTACTCTACTGGCTGGGAAGTATGACGCTGACGCTATAAAGGCTGCTATACCCTACGTGGCCAAGATGTACTGGGGAGTGAGCGGGAACACTGAGCTCAACGAGAAGAACGACAGGAAGTCGCAGAGCGAGGAGATATGGGCTATAATAAATAACAAGATGGTACTTGTGGGTATGTACGACCCAATCTCGGACAGCATAACCTGGTATCACCCCTTAGGCTCTTAAACATACTCTAACATTTTTTAGGTTTTGAATAACCACAACTCGCTTTACATCCCCACAATGGTTTTTTAAAAAGCAGTAAGCTAATCGATAGCGAGACTCTGAGGAGGGTGTATTCATGATATTGAAAACTGATAAGCTCGTCAAGAGGTTCGGGGGATTGATAGCCGTTAATGAGGTCAGCATAGGGGTCGAGGATAGTTCAATAACGCTACTGATAGGTCCGAATGGATGCGGGAAGACCACTTTCGTAAACGCAGTGAGCGGTTATTATAAGCCCGATGGCGGCAAGGTCTACTTCATGGGAGAGGATGTCACGGGTCTGCCGCTGCACAAGATGTATGAGAAGGGCTTCGTTAGGACCTTCCAGATACCCTCTCCCTTCCTCCAGTTATCTGTACTCGAGAACCTCCTGCTGGCAGCGAGAGACCATCCCGGCGAGTCCTTCACGAAGCACTTACTCAGATCGTCGTGGAGGGATTATGAGAGGGAGATTGTGGATAGAGCTGTCCAAGTAATGAAGATACTGGGTCTTGAGAACTATTGGGATAAGGAACCAGCTTCTCTCGATGCTGGAGCTTTGAAGTTAATCGAGATAGGTAGAGCTCTCATGTCTGGAGCTAAGATGATCGCTTTAGATGAGCCAATCGCGGGAGTGAACCCTAAGCTCGCTCATAATATATTCTCGCACATAGTTAAATTGAGGGATGAGATGAGAATCACTTTCCTGATAATAGAGCACAGGCTCGATATAGCCCTAAAATACGTCGATTTCGTATATGCTATGCACCAGGGGAGGATAATAGCGAGCGGGACTCCAGATGAGATAGCTAGGAATGAGCAAGTCAGGATGGTTTATGTGGGTGGTTGATATGCTGAGGATCGAGAATCTGAACTCGGGTTATGGGAAGTTGCACGTACTATATGATGTCTCGATAGATTGTGGGAAGAAGGAGATAGTCGCTGTACTCGGTCCTAATGGCGCGGGGAAGACGACTCTACTGAATAGCATCTTCGGGATCGCTGACATTTATTCAGGCAGCATAAAGCTCGATGGTGAGGAGATCTCGAAGCTACCCCCTCACAGCATAGCGAGGAAGGGGGTCGCATATGTGCTGCAGATGATAAATATATTCTCTGAGCTCTCAGTAGATGAAAATCTGAGGATCGCGATGGCCTTTTCCAAGGACAAAAGTTCGGATATGCTGGATTACGTATACGAGCTCTTCCCAATACTCAAGGAGAGGAAGAAGCAGAGGGCTGGGACTCTCAGCGGGGGGGAGAGGCAGATGTTAGCTATAAGCATAGGTTTAGTGAGGAACCCGAAGCTCTTGCTACTAGACGAACCTACAGCAGGTCTTATGCCCCTCTACGTGAGCCTTATAACGAAGAAGATAGGTGAGATAAGGGACCAGAAAGAGTTGAGCATAGTAATGGTTGAACAAAACGTTCATAAGGCCCTTGAAGTTGCTGATAAGGTTTATGTGATCGTGAGCGGTCAGGTGGTCTTCAAGGGCCTGCCCTCGGAGCTCATGGGCGAGAGGGAGATAATGAAGCTCTATTTGGGGATGGGTGATTGAATGCAAGCTGTTATCTCCTTCGGTACCTTTATACAAGCTCTAATTTGGTCCTCCATACTTTCATTAACCGCTATAGGGATCACTCTCCTTTACAGAACAACTAGAGTTCCTAACTTCGCTCACGCATCCTTCGTAACGACTGGTATATACTCATCGACAATAGCTTGGGTTTTCGGTTTCCACCCATACTGGGGAGTACCCCTAGGTTTCATCTTGAGTGGTTTGGAAGCTGTATTGCTCTTCTACATGCTGGAGCCTCTGAGGAGAAGGAAGGCATCGATATTCCTCCTCATGATAGCAACTCTCTCCTTCGATATACTGATGTACGGAGTCCTCAACATCCTAGCTGATATACTCCAATTTGAGTTCAAGATATTATCAAGGAATATATACTTTGTCCCAATGGATTTTGATATAGCCGGAATTCGGGGAATAGTTTTCATATCACTCGCGGCATTCCTCGCCACGATGGTAGCGCTCCAGCTCTTGCTCTACAGGACGGACTTGGGTGTAGCACTGAGAGCTTGCATGGAGAACCCATCATTAGCGCAGACTCTAGGGGTAAATGTCTCGAGGATGCTCCTGATCTCTTGGTTCATAGCGGGAGCCACTGCTGGAGTAGCTGGGGCTCTGCTCCCATTCTACCAGATGTGCAGTGTCTACACCGGTACCTATTACTTAGCCGAGATGTTCTGCGCTAGCATAGTGGGTGGGCTCGATCACTTAATAGGGGCACCTATCGGGAGTTTCCTCCTAGGATTCGCGAAGATATTGCTTCTCTCCTCCTTGGCCTCAGTAGTAGGTCCCGATATAATAAACTACATGATGATAATACCCCTAGGCATAATGGTGATAACGCTAGCAGCACTTCCAACGGGCCTGGCTCCCTTGATAATGAGGAGGAGGGGTGTCTGAGATGGAGCAGATACTCGAGCAGATCTCATTGTTCGTCACTAGCTTCATAGCAGTATATTCCGTGTACTTGATACTGACAGTGAGCTTGAACATACAGAGAGGGTTCGCCGGGATCCCGCAGTTCGGATTGGTCTTCCCCGCAGCTGGAGCTGCATATATAATAGGGAACCTCTCTACGAGAATAGCCCTATGGGTCCTCGGTATAAAGACGAATTTAGATCCTATATATGAGAGCTCGGGTGTGATAGCTCTGATAAATCCTGTCCTGAGTTCCCAGCCCCTCCTATCTATAGCTCTCTTCATATTATGCTTAGTAATAGGCGCTGTAATAGGCGCGGTCCTCGGGATCATCCAAGTAGCTCCCGCTATAAGGTTGAGGATCGACTACCTAGCTATAACTCTCCTCGCATTCGGGGAGATAATGAATGTAATCGCTAGGGCTTATAGACCATTGATAGGTGGGGAATATGGAGTGCAAGTTCCGTCGGTCTTCGGTTGGGCTGGGAAAAATACTATAGTTGCTACGACAGTTGCCATGCTCATAGTAGCCCTGATCATATACGCTTACGCTGAGTACTTAGGGAGGACGCCGATGGGGAGGACTATGAAGGCTATAAGGGATAATGAAGTCGCAGCAGCTGCTCTAGGCAAGAGCTTAGTGAAATACAGGGCTATAGCTATAGTGATAGGGTCCGCATTCTGCGGGATATCCGGCGTCCTATGGGCCTTCTTCAATGGGAGCGTGATGCCGGGGCAGTTCGTGAGGTTCAACTGGACCTTCCTCCCCTGGCTCATGATATTACTGGGAGGTCTAGGTAATAACAAGGGTGCGTTAGTAGGCGCTACGACTTTCGTCGCTTTAGACAGGTTCATAACTTACTACAAGCATGAGTTCGTCGGCATCCTACCATTCGATGTGATCTGGCTCTATCAGATACTCCTAGGTGCCATAACAGCTCTCATACTGATTTACAGGCCTCAGGGAGTCCTTCCTGAGAGGCCATATATACCTAAGGACGTTAGGGAGAGAGTGAAGAGTAGTATAGCTAGTTCCTCCTAACTCCCTTTTTATTATCCACCTCAATTTTCCAGCTGGTGATACCTTGGAGGTTCTGGCTAAGCTCGGGGGTTGGGAACCGCCAGCCGGCTGGTTGAGGATAACTACTTTAGAAACGCATACTGAGGGCGAGCCCCTCAGGATAATAACATCAGGGATTCCGGCTATCGAAGGGAGGAGCGTGCTTGAGAAGAGGAGGTACTTCATGAAGAACTTAGATCACATAAGGAGAGCTCTAATCTTGGAGCCCAGGGGTCATGCGGATATGTACGGTGCAGTTATAACTGAACCTTCTCTCCCTGAAGCGCACTTCGGGGTAATATTCATGCACAATGAGGGATACAGCACTGGGTGCGGCCACGCTGTGATAGCTCTAGCTAAAGTAGCTGTCCTCACTGGCATCGTCGATGCCACTGAGCCGCTCACTGAAGTGAGGATAGAGACACCCTCCGGCCTAGTCAGAGCTTACGTGGAGGTCAGGAATGGCAGGGTAGGTAAGGTTAGGTTCAGGAACGTCCCTTCCTTCGTTTACGCTCTAGATAAGGAGGTGGAAGTTGAGGGGATCGGGAGGGTGAAGTACGATGTCGCGTTCGGAGGGGCTTTCTACGCTTTCGTCGACTCGGAGCAATTGGGATTGAAGTGCGTCCCCGAGGGGTACAGGGATCTCATAGATGTGGGGATGAGGATAAAGAGGGCTGTCATGAATAGCCTGAGTATAGAGCATCCATTTGAGAGGGATCTCAGCTTCCTATACGGGACTATATTCGTATGCCCACCTGAAGATGAAGCGTCCCACAGCAGGCACGTCACGGTCTTCGCTGAGGGCGAGGTCGATAGGTGCCCCACCGGGACAGGGGTCAGCGCGAGGTTACCCCTCTTACTAGCGAGGAAAGAAATTAGCTTGGGTGAGGAGCTAGTATTCGAGAGCATAATAAATACGAAGTTCACGGGGAGGATAGTTGAGAGAGTGAAGTACGGGCCTTACGAAGCAGTCATACCCGAGGTAGGTGGGGACGCTTATATAATAGCTAAGAACACTTTCCTCATAGATCCCGAGGACCCCTTGAAATACGGATTCTTCCTGAGGTAATCTGGGTACTTACGTATAAGGAAATATACGGAAGGAGGGGATCTCAGCTCCCTTCCCTGGAGGAGCACTATAGCCCCTTTTTATCGTTAAAATTTTTCAAACTATCTCCCCTGCTTAATGTCGAAACACAATGCTTAAATTTAATATAGATCCATAAGTAGAGCCCCGATTTGGGGGGTCTTACATGTCAGGAGAGGGATCTAGTGGAATTGTTCCAAAGGAGGTTTTCGCGAGGAGGGCGAGCGGTCTAGTAAGGGAAGCCAGCCTTATAGATGCCTTCGCTTTCGGCTTCCTCAATCAGGGACCAGCTGTCGCTATATGGACATTGCTGAGCTGGGGGATATGGCTCTTCCCATCCGGGGATCTGCTGAACTCGATATGGATAGCGACTTTCTTCGGCGTCTTCGGAGCCGCCCTGACTTGGGGAGTCTTAGGGGCATCTATGCCAAGGAGTGGAGGTAGCTACGTCTACAATACGAGGATACTGCATCCAGCGATAGGGATGGCAGTCAGCTTCGCTGAATACTTCGTCTGGTGGCTCTGGGGGATAATATTAGCTCCTTGGGTAGCTGACCCCGGATTAACGACTCTCTTCGGTATGCTCGAGATGCATGAAGCGGCTGAGTGGTGCGCCTCCCCACTGGGTATGTTCATAATAGCTACTATAGTGAACTTCCTGGGCTATCTATTCACTTTCTATGGCTTGAGATGGTACCTCTGGCATCAGAGGACGATGATGGTCCTCTCCATAATATTCCTAGTTATCGTAGGTATCATACTGGGCATGCACTCGCACGAGGAGTTCGTGGCAGCTTGGAATGCTATGGCAGCTCAGTACAATTCTCTAGATTATGAGGGTATGATAAGAGCAGCTATGGAGACTGATCCGAGGGTGTTCGCTCCTACAGCAGCCGTAGTCACGGGGACCCTCGGCTTAGTTGTAGTGAACGCTTGGTGGGCTAGGTACGGTCTTGATCTGAACGTCATGGCTGGAGAGATAAAGAGGCCCCAGAGGAACATAATGATAGCTCAGATAAGCTCCGTAATTGCCCCGGCTATATTCGTCCTTGCGTTCGCGGTGCTCTTCCCGAGCGTCGTAGGAAGGGACTTCATGTACGCTCTCTCAGTAGCTGATAACGTGGGGCTCGATGGTTACAACATGCCCTTCCCGCCTAACTTCATGGGAGTGACTAGGGTCTTCCTAGATCTATCTAACCCGCTGCACTACGCTCTAGCTATAATGGCTGCCCTCAGTTTCATAGTATGCGATTACATGTACATCCCTCTGGGTTACGTGGCTGCCAGCAGGATAGCTGTAGCTTGGGGTATGGACAGGATGGGGCCCAAGTGGTTCTCCGAAGTGAATCCAAAGTGGGCATCACCCGTGAAGAACTTGACTTTCTTCTTCATAGCCTCCGAGCTAGGGATAGCTCTGTACTGCTTCGGAGGGGCTGGTCCGATATCCTCACTGGACTGCCCGGCTACGGAGGGCATCTCCTTGTGGGGAGTTACTGCAATAGGTGCTCTCATATTCCCATTCGTCAAGAAGGTCAGATCGATATGGGAGACCTCGCCCTATAGGAACTGGAGGATAGGGCCCCTGCACATAGTGACGATAACTGCCGCAATAGATCTGATAAACGTCGCGATAATAGAGTACTTCTACTACACGACGCCCGAGCTAGAAGGTATAACTCCAGAGGGACTGATAGCCTTCTTATTCGTTTGGACTGGCGGTATGCTCTGGTGGGCATATTGGAGGTGGAAGAACAAGAAGGAGGGCATAGATATAGATCTCGCATGGAAGGAGCTCCCTCCAGAGTGATCCTCCCACACTACATTTTTTATAAGGAGATGATTTGCGGTAGAAGGGTGGTAATATGACCAGGATACTCTTCGTGACGGATGTCCACGGCTCTGAGTATGTATTCAGGAAATTCGTAAACGCGATCCCTATATACAAAGCTGACGTAGGCATACTCCTCGGGGACTTATCTGGTAAGCTCCTAATACCTATAGTGAGGAACCCCGATAACACTTACGTGAGCACTTTCTTCGGGGGGACTTACAAGTTCAAGGAGAAGGAGCTTGATGATGTCAAGAGGAGGATCTCTATAGCAGGCTATTACCCGATAATCGTGACTAAGGAGGAGTTGGATGAGATAGAGAGGAACCATGAGCTTAAGGATAGGCTCTTCATCGAGAACATAAAGGCTAGGTTGAGGAGCTGGATCAAGCTAGCTGAGGAGAGGTTGAGGGATAAGAATGTGAAGATATTCATATCGGCTGGGAACGATGACCCGATGGAGATAGAGGAAGTCCTGAATGAGAGCGATTTCGTGATAAACGCTGGGATGAAGAAGGTCTGGGTCGATGAGCACCATGAGATGATAACGCTCCCTTACTCCAACCCGACCCCCTGGAACACGCCTAGGGAGGTCCCAGAGGAGAAGCTCGAGGAAATGATAGAGGATCTAGTCAAGAAGATAGAGAATATCGAGAACTCTATATTCAACTTCCACGTCCCTCCATACGATTCGGGCTTAGATCTAGCCCCAAAGCTCTCTAAGGATTTAACGCCTTCCGTCAGCGAGATGGTACCCGTCGGCAGCTTAGCAGTGAGGAGAGCTATAGAGAAGTACCAGCCGATGATGGGGCTCCACGGTCATATACACGAATCCAAGGGATTCTGCAACATAGGGAGGACCATATGCTTCAACCCCGGGAGTGAGTACGGTGAGGGGATACTCAAGGGAGTTCTGATAGATATAGAGAGGGGGAAAGTCAAGAGGTATTCATTCGTGTCCGGGTGAGATCATGAAGAGGTTCAGGTTACCTTCCGAGATACCGATAGAGGAGTATCCATCTCCGGAGGAGTTCATAAATGAGGCTATTGCTATAGTAGAGGGGGCTGAGGAGAGGGGAATTACCCTCAGAGTCATGGGTGGGATGGCTATCTACATGCACAGCAAGGAATATGAGGATCTATGGAAGAGGCTAAAGAGACTCGGAGCTAGGGTATTCACGGATATAGACTTAGCTGGCTATTCTAAGGAGAGGGATAAGATAGCTAAGTTCTTAGCTGAGAGGGGATATGAGGTAGATCAGAGGCTCCTCATGTACTACGGTAGGGTGAGGCAGATCTATTACAGCGAGAGGATACCTATGGTCGAGGTCTTCTTGGATAGGCTAGCGATGAACCACACGATAGAGTTCAAGGGGAGGCTTGAGAGAGATCCGTTAACGCTTCCATTAGCTGAGCTACTCTTGGAGAAGCTTCAGATAGTCAGGATGAATGATAAGGACTTCAAGGACTCCATAGTTCTCCTTAGAGCTCATGAGCTCGGTTGGGATGATAACGATAAGATAAACTTGGAGGCGTTCAAGATACAGGGCCTATTCGATGACTGGGGGTTCTGGTACACAGTGACGACGAACCTCCAGTTGCTCAGGAGTAAGTTGGATGAATACGATATAGAGGAATCCCATAAAGTCGTGGTGAGATCCAGGATAGATGAGCTCCTCAAATACCTGAACGAGACCCCCAAATCCAAGAAGTGGGAGAAGAGGGCTAAGATAGGGACGAAGGAGAAGTGGTACAACGAGGTGGAGGAGTGGCATTAGAGAGTGCTCTGAGGGGTATGGAAGAGAGAAGCATTATTGATGAAGCTAGGAAGAATGGTACCTCGGGCCCAGATACCTCCCAGAGGATCCCGCCTAAATATGAGCCGGCTGAGTGAGATAAGCCCGTGAGGATAGTGACGGTACCGAAGGCAGTTGCTCTCCTATCCCTAGCTGTGAGCTCACTGATCGCAGTGCCGAAGGAGACTTCAGCTAAGGAGAAGAGAGCTATGTAGTATAGCGAGATCAGGATGAATGCAGCGTAAGCTCTTGAGAAGATCCATAGCAGGGAGAAGATGCCTGAGGAGACGAAAGATAGTATTAAGCCCCTCAATCCCCCTATTCTCATGATGAGGGAGCCCGCGGCGATGCTCGCGATCGATGTAAGGAGCTGAGCTGAGAAGAACATCCTCTCTATCTCCTCTAAAGAGAAGTACATGAGCTTCTCAGCGTAGATGGGTATTAGGGGGGAGATTATCCCATTGGCTAATTGGAACACTGAGAGGGAGATGAGGAGGGGTATGAGAGTCAATCCGAAGCTGGAACTCTCCTCTATTTTAGGGGGTTCCTTAAGCAGTGCAGCTCTAGCTGCGAGACAGGAGAGGCTCACCACTATCCCTAGTATGAAGAGGGGGTCGAATCCATAGGATGAGATTATGAAGGATCCCAGGAGGGGACCGACAGCCCAGCCCAGGTTCATGAGGAAGTTGTAGAACCCGAATGCTCTAGCTACTCCCAGCTTCTCCGAGGACTCAGCTATCATCGAGCTGAAGGATGGGTTCTGGAGGCCGGCGAAGAAGGAGGATATAGCTACTGCTAAGGCGACTGAGAGCCAGTCCTTGAGCAGGAGCATTGAGATGAAGAAAGGTATGAATGTAGATGTCGATAGCAAGATAATTACCTTCCTCCCGAATCTATCCGAGAGGAGGCCTCCGGGTAGTTGGGAGAGGGCCCAGGCCACATTTACCAGGGAGAAGCTAATCCCAACTTCTGCTACGCTGGCCCCCAGCCTCTCCAAGTAGAGGGGGAGGATCATCCACCACGAGCTAAAAGCTACATCTATCGCGAAGGAAGTTATTGAGAGCACCGATACGTTCCTAGAGCTCACAGCGCATCCCCATACCTACTGGCTCAATCTATTTAACCTCTATCACCCGGGTTCCAAGAACCAGAGAGCTCAACTCGCGGAGGAGATTAAAATAATGGGGACTCTCGATCCCTCAATTTTAAATTCTAGGAGCTACGAGGAGATTTTGTTATGAAGAGAGTAGTGATCATAGCGAAGGGAGAGGTTCAGGGGGTCGGCTACAGGGATGAAGTGGAGAGGATCGCTAGGAAGCTGGGCCTCACTGGCTACGTTGAGAACCTGAAGCCTTACGATGTTAAGATAGTAGCGGAGGGAGATGAGGAGAGGCTTAAACAGTTCATCGAATTGGTGAAGATACAGAAGTTCCCCATATTCGTTGAGAATCTCGAAGTTACCTGGCAGGAGGCGACAGGGGAATTCAGCTTCTTCGAAATAAGGAGAGGGGATTGGACGGAGGAGCTCTTCGAGAGGCTGGACGCAGCTGGGAGGCTCCTCTGTAGGAACGTGGAGCTGAGCGAGAAAGCTGTTGAGTTAGGGGAAAAGAACTTGAAGCTGAGTGAAAAAGCTGTGGAGTTAGGAGAGAAGAATTTGAAGTTAAGCGAGAGGGCAGTAGCACTGAGCGAGAAAGCGGTTGAGTTGGGAGAGAAGAATTTAAAGCTGGGGAGGGCGATTCTGAAGGCGATAAGGGAGGAATCTGAGAAGACGAGGGAGGAGATAAGGTTACTTAGAGGTGATCTCAGGGAGTACATACAGGAGAACCTCAAGGAGATACGGGATAGGATAGTAGAGATAGAGAAGGCGCTTAAGAGGGCCGGGATAATGTGAACTGATTAAAGGGGCATCTTTTAGGAGCCATGGCCCTTCATATTATTAACGCGGATCGAGATGCCCCTTATTCACATTAAGCGACGCTATCCGGAGCTCCGAATTCCCCGATTTTATCCGAAGCGTGAAGCTAGTGAATAGTTCGAGGCTGCAGATTTCAGGCATGATCGATATGAAGCATGGGGTCACCTACTCAAGCTCTCGAGCGAATAGCTTGCTTATAGAGGACGTAAGAGGGGATAGTTGCATCATGCTGCTCGGTCACTAAGGTACTGTACCCGGGAAATTGAGAGTCAGTGTCCGGAAAGGACAGTATCCGGAAGAGGGGCTGTTGATGCTAAGGGCCCTCTGGCCGCGATGCTGGTAGCGGCCTCTTTATCTGAGAGGCCCGTGAGAGTCGCCGCTGTAGTGGGGGAGGAGGGAGATAGCAGGGGAGTCAGGGAGCTATTGAGGGGGAGCTGCCCCCTCACGTGATAGTGGGCGAGCCCACGAATACAGTGGGAGTAGCGATAGAGTATAGAGGAGGGGCCAAGCTCATTCTGAGGTGCAGAGCGAGCGGAGGGCACTCCTCATCCCCCGGGGATTCGGTCATAGAGAAGCTGATCTCGTGCTTGGAGAGGATTCAGGGGAGCTTGAAGGGGATAGAGGGGGTCAGCTCTAGGGTGACTGTGATGAGGGGAGGGGAGTATGAGAACGTGCTGCCTAGGAGAGCTGAGTGCACTCTGGATCTGAGGTTCTCAGTGGGCCACTCACTCCAGGAGATCCTAGAGCGGATTGAAATCGAGGATGGATGCGATATAATCCTGAAGGGATCCGTGGGTCCTGTCTCGGTCAGGCCGACGGATCCTGTCCCGAGGGCCTTAACTAGAGCTATAATAACTTCTAGAGCTAAACCCATCCTACTCAGGAAGCTTGGATCGAGCGATATGAATCATATTTCGAATTACGTGAGGAGCTGCGCAGCTTACGGTTCCGGGGATTCATCTTTAGCTCACACGGACAGGGAGAGAATTCAATTGAAGGATCTGGAGTTCTCAGTAGCTGTTTATAGGAAAGCGATAGAGATACTGAGCGATTCCTTCAACTCAATCGAAGCTACTCACAGCAATTTTTGATAATGTAGTTCTACCTTCAAACGCTCATTTCCTCAGCTTATATTCATTGATTCATTCAAGCGATTTTTCATCAGCATTAGTCTATGCGCGGCATCTATTATCGCTACACTTGGCGGGAATATGAAAGCAGTTTTATACTCGGCCCGCGGGAGATCGAGATGCCTAGGTTCGTCGAGCTCCTCGAACTCAAGAGGGAGCTGAGGGATCAGCTGGAAAGGAAGCTCACTCAAAGGGAGAGGAATGAGGCTTTAGCGGATTCTCATTCGAGGCGAGAGCCCAGGATGTGCGGGCTCACAGTGCATCCCGGGAGGGGCTGCAGTTTAGGTTGCAAATACTGTTACTTGGAGGATATGGGGATAAGGGGGCCTCCCGAGAGCTACAAGCTCAGCGGTTTGCAGTTAGTTTACGCGATACTATCGAACCCATTCTTCCTCCCCTCGGAGCAGGGGACTATGCTCGCCTTCGGCTCCATAACGGAGCCCTTCTTACCCGGTATAAGGGAGAGGACCTTCGAGTACTTGAGGGCCGTGAGCGAGCTCCTGGGGAACCCTACACAGATATCGACGAAATTCTACATAGGAAAGGAGGAATCCAGGATTCTAGGTGAGATAGATCCTAAATTGAGCGTCCTAGTCACGATACCTTGCTTGAGTAAAGCTGAGGTGATTGAGCCATATGCCCCGAGGCCGGAGCTCAGGTTCCAAACGATAAGGAACTTGAGGGATGAGTCCATACACACCTCCCTCTTCCTCAGGCCCATAATCCCGGGAGTAGCTGATTTGGATGGACCTAAGATAATAGAGAACGCTAAATCGGCTGGCGCCAACGGGGTGGTCTTGGGGACCCTCAGGGTGACCCCCAGCATCTTAGAGAGGCTTAGAGAAGCTGGAATTCATGAGCTGGAGGAGCTACTGACTTCAAAAAACATTAAGAGGGGGAGGCAGGTCCCAATAGATACTTCCTCAATTAAATCCTCCTTGAGGAGGGTAGCTCTGAGAGCTGGGTTGAGGGTCTTCCCCGCGGCATGCTCAGCCAATATGGATTCTCATTCCTTAGGTTGTCACGCTTGTTCCTTCGGCCCCTGCTTCGGCGAGCTCCCAGCGGTAGATCCTGAGGACATAAGGGAGGGGCTCATGAGCCTGGGCATAGCTGCGGATGTCGAAGTGGAGGGGGAGCGCCTGATCCTCCGAGTCAGGGGAGGGGTGAGGAGGGAGAGAGTCGCTAAGTACTTAGTGAGGGCTTTCGCCAGGAGGATGGTATCTACGATGAGGACTTGAGCCTTAGGAGAGTATTCACGTTCCATTCATGCACGCTTTTCCTCCTCCTATCTATGTAGATGCCCAGCTTCTTCGCTTCCTCGATGCTTATACCAGCTCTCTCGAGCTCACCTAAACTGAAGCCCCTTCCAACCCTCTTCCTCTTGAATCGCTTCGTCGAGGTGAGCACTAAGGGGCTCAGCGGCCTCATAGGACTACTCGCACCTCATATTAATAAATTTGAAGCCCAGAGTCGGCCTTCTAAATATATAAAAATTTTAACGAATGCTAGGATTCATATAACGATAAAGCTTATTAAGTTCCCCTCCCAAATAACATATGCCGATATACGTAATCAAGAGGGACGGTGGGAGGGAGGAGTTCTCACCTGAGAAGATAGTTGTGAGCTGCCTGAAGGCCGGAGCTCCCCTGGATGTAGCTAGAAAGATAGCTAGGATCATTGAATGCGATTTACTGAAATCAGGAATCAATGAGGTGACTACTAAGGATCTAATGAAGAGCGTGCTCAGCTACTTGAGGCAGGAGAATGAGGAGTGGTACAGGAACTGGATAGTCTTCGATAGGGCTGTGAAGAAGAGGAAGAGCGAAGAATGAGCTATCCCGCCCTAAAGGAGAGATTTTCAGTTACAAAAAAGATTTTTTATAGGATCTCATCCAACTTCACGATTATCGCTCCCTTCCTGACCATCTCCTCCTTAGCTCTCTCCTCATCCTCGGGGGAGATGCCCTTAATCGCCTCCTCCACTACTAGCACTTCGTAGCCTGAGCTCAACGCATCCATGACAGTTGCCCTCACGCAGTACTCGGTCGCCACCCCTCCGACGAAGAGCCTCCTAACGCCCCTCTTTCTAAGCACATCATCGAGGTCAGTCCCCTCGAACCCAGAGTATGCCTCCTTATCCCTCTCCGTTGCTTTAGAAATTATTATAGAGTCCCTAGGTATCCTCAGATCCTTGTGGAACTCAGCTCCCTCAGTCCCGGCGACGCAGTGAGGGGGCCAGGGCCCTCCCCTCTCCTTGAAGGATATGTGATCCCTCGGGTGCCAGTCCCTAGTCAGGATTACCGGGAGCCCCCTGCTCTCGAACCTCCCGATCAGATCGTTCAAGGGCTTAACTACGGAGTCGCCATCTGGCACCGGGAGGGGACCTCCTGGCATGAAATCCCTCTGAACATCGACTATCAGGAGAGCTGAGCGATCAGTTATCGCCGCCCTCATCAGGATCTCCTCCCGGTATATATGCTCTCACTATACCCTTGCTCTCGAACTTCATAAATATCTCTCGAGCCTTCCTCAGGCCCCTCATCAGATTCTCGAAGTACTCCTGGGGGCTCATTTTTAGGAGAGCGGAGGATTCAGCTATCTCGCTCCCTCCCCTGACCCAGACCGTTACAGCTCCCTCATAAACAGCGGCCCTTATGTGCGTAGCTACAGGCAGCCCGGCCGGGAGGAAAGCGTATCCCTCAGCCCTGGGGCTCGCTAGGAAGCCCAGGGCCTCCATCTCAGATATGAGCATCGAGATCAGGTTCTTTATCTCCTTCTGGGGGAGGTAAGCGTACAATTCGACATTGAGCTCCTCAAATCCCATAAGATTCCGGCCGAGATGAAGGATAAAAATGTTTATGGTTTTATTATATCTAGGGCTTTGAGGTTCAGCTCCCTCACTTCCTTCGGTATCGGAATGTAGCCCCTTATGACCTTCTCCTGCCCCTCAGTATTCACGTACTTTATGAACTCCTTTATCGCTGCCACTTTGTCCTCAGGATAGCTTGTGTAGAAGAGCAGATGGCTGAACGATGCTATCGGGTAGGAGAGCTTCCCTGGGGCGTAGAGTATAGCGTCCAGATCTCCACTGAAGTCACCATCGGGGCTAGATGGCAATCTCGCCAGAGCTCCTCTGGCCGCTTCCATTATAGTCGTCTCATTAGCCATAACGAAGTAGCCTTCCCTGTTCTTTATCAGGGCAGTCGGCATGTTGAGCTCAACAGCGTAATTGAGCTCCACATAGCCTATAGAGCCCTCAGTAGTCCTGAGGACTTCAGCAACCCCCTGATTCCCCTTGCCACCTACTCCGTTCCCGAGCTTATCCACGGGCCACTCTATTGACTTGCCCACTAGTTCCTTAGGCCAAACGTTCGGAGCTGCCTTGTGAAGGAAGTTCGTGAATACATCAGTTGTCCCGCTAGAATCAGACCTATGGACAGCTATTATCCTCTTATTCGGGAGATTTATCTCTGGATTCAGCTTCCTGATCCTCTCATCGTTCCAGTACTGTATCTCACCTTTGTATATGAGGGCTATCGTCTCAGCATCCAGCTTCAGTAGTCCCTTGACTTCGGGGAGGTTGTAAGTCATGACGACGGCGCCTATTACGAATGGCATCTGGACGAACTTACCCTTCCACTCCTCCCACTTCGCCTTAGATATGGGAGGATCTGATGCAGCGAAATCCACTACTTTCGTGAAGAACTGCTCCTGTCCAGTTCCGCTGCCAGTCGGATTGTAATTGATCGATATGTCCGGGTGCTTCTTCGTGAAATCATCTATCCAGGCCGCTATTTGAGGGTAGGGGAAGGTAGCTCCCGAGCCAAGCAAACTCACCTTCTTGGCCGGCTTGGTCTCACTCGGCCCTGTCGTAACTGTCGTCGTGACCGTAGTTGTAGCTGTTGCCGTAACTGTCGTCTCTGGCTTGGTCGTCGTCTTAGGAAGCGTGAGCAGGACTATTGCTCCTGCCACTAGGACGAGGGCCAGCAATAATATCGCTATCACAGTACGACTCATATGACCCCCTGAGTTACACCATTTTGGAAATTTTATAAACACTTCGTAAGTAAATTACTTAATCGAGGTCTTCTATATTGTCTATATAGATTTTTGCTCTATTATATAGAGTGGGTATCTGGATGCAAGGTTTTATTTTCCTAAATTACTGTATCTAGGATGAGGATGGGCAAGCTCTACATAAGGAACCTCCAGCTCACCGGGAACGCTACGTACACGGTCTCGGTCCCCAAGGAATGGGTGAAGATGCTGGGGCTTGATAAGGGATCGAAGATATATCTAGAGGAGATGCCGGATGGCTCCCTGAGGATCTACAGCAACCCGGCTAAAGAAACGCCCACGCTATCTAAGGAGATGGAACTGGGGAAAGGAGATGATGTGGAGAGCTTCGTGAGGAGGATAATAGCTGCTTATTTAGCTGGCTTCTCTATAGTCACTCTGAAGTTCGATCCCGAGCTGAGAGATCAGGCCATAAGCGTGAGGAGGATGCTAGAATCATCAGTCCTCGGGTTCGATGTCCTCAGGGAGAGCAAATCTGAGTTCACGTTCTATACTGTGATAGATGAGGATAGCATGAAGTTGAGCGATGCTCTAGCTAAACTTAGGGAAGATACACACTATATGCTCGAGGACACGCATTCTGGGATGCGGAACTTGGATCAGAACGTATTGAGAGGGGTCATAGAGCAGGATCAGATCGTGGATAAGCTTTACTTACTCATAACGAAGCAGATCACCAGCATGCTCATGAGACCGTTCAAGATAAAGGATTATGGACTTGAGAGCGCTGCGGAAGCTCCTCACATATTCCTAGCCGCCAGATCCATGGAGAGGATATCTGATCACGCTGTCCTACTCGCTAAAGAATCCCTCAACATGATTTCAGAGGGGAGGGAGTTCCCCGATTGGATCTTGGGTGAGCTCAGGGAGTCGATAAATCTCTTCGACAGCTCCACGAGGCTCTTATTCGAACTGGATCAATGGGAGGCCGATGAAGTAGCTAGAAGGATAAATGAAGCTATCAGATCCTTGAAGAGCAGGAGCGTGAGCGATAGCTGGCTTCAGATACTGGCTAATAGCATAGAGAGGGTCCTGGGTTACAGTATGAACATCATTGAGGCCGTGATAGACATAAGCTTGATAAGGGAAGCGGTGAAGCGGAGCGAATGATTATAAGGATCCCGGTATCCTGAGGCTAGAGAGCATGAGGTTCGACGGGAAGGTGGCTCTAGTAACTGGAGCCTCTAGGGGGATAGGTAGAGCGATAGCCCTGGCCCTAGCTAGGGAGGGGGCGAACGTAATCGTGAATTACTCTAAGGATGACGCTAAAGCTAGGGAAGTAGTGGATTCCGCAAAGTCCCTAGGGAGCAGGGCTATGATGGTGAGAGCGGATGTCTCGAATCCAATGCAAGTTGAAGAGATGGAGAGGGTAGTGAGGGAGGAGTTCGGTAGGCTCGATATATTAGTTAATTCAGCTGGGATCACCCTCAGGCGCCCCCTGGAGGAAGTGACATATGAGGAATGGAGGAGGGTCATGGAAGTCAATCTGAATGGGGCTTTTTACGTTATGAGGGCCTTCTTCAAGCTCATGGCAGATTCAGGTGGGGGGAGTATAATAAACATAGCTTCAGTAGCTGGTTACATACCTATGGTCGGTTCCGGGGCCTACAGCCCATCTAAAGCCGGCTTGATAATGCTAACTGAACTCGCTGCGGCTGAATGGGCTGAGTACGGGATAAGGGTCAATGCTGTGTGCCCAGGGCCTATCGAAACGGATATGCTGAGGGAGGAGTTCACTGAGGAACAGCTCGAGATAAGGAAGAGGCTGATCCCCCTAGGTAGGCTGGGGAGGACTGATGACGTCGTGAAGCTTGTGCTATTCCTGGCTTCGGAGGACTCGAGCTATATAACTGGAGAGTCCTTCATAGTGGATGGAGGGATGGCCGTGAGCTACTACCTCCTCATGGAGAAGCTCTTCAAGGTAGGGAAGAAGATCTTGGAGCAACTCTGAGCCGCCCCGACGTCCATGAGCGATCCCTCTCGGCGGCTAAAACTCATTAAAATTTAAAGAGCTGCGACTAGTAAATTAAAGTTAAAAATATCTCCCTTTTACTATGAACGTTTTATCCGATGAGGTAAGTGAAAAATTTTATATGTTATTCCCCTCCGCCTTCCCTCAGGTGCGGCATGGAGGTAAGCGATCCGTTCTTCTGGATCCTGTTCCACGGGGTGATAATAACATTCCTGCTGATAGACCTGAGGCACTACCGCCACGTTGAGATGAGCTTCAGGGACAGCTTGAAGTGGGTCCTGATATGGGTATCGATAGGCCTGAGCTTCTCCTTCCTAATATTTCACAATTATGGGGTCGATGAGTTCATAAAATATATAACAGCTTACGTGACGGAGTACCTGCTCTCGATGGATAACGTATTCGTCTTCCTAGCAATCTTCACATACTTCGCGGTGCCTTACAACGCTAGGCCCCTCGTCCTGTTCCTCGGGATAATTTTCGCAGCTCTATTCAGGGCCACCTTCATAATAATCGGGGTCGCCCTGCTCAAGACTTACCACTGGATGGTTTACGTGTTCGGAGCCGCCCTCATATACTCCGGCTATAAGATGGCGAAAGGAGGGGCTGAGAGCGTTGATCCCGGGAAGAATAGAGTCGTGCAATTCGCTAAAAAGTTCCTGCCTCTGACTCATGAATACGAGGGGCAGAAGTTCATCGTGAAGAGGTCCTCCTCCAGGCTCTTCACTCCCCTCATATTGGTGCTGATAGCGATAGAGACTACCGATATAATGTTCGCTTTCGATTCGGTACCAGCAGTCCTAGCCATAACTAGGGAATTCTTCACGGCTTACACATCCAATATAATGGCTATCCTCGGCTTGAGGTCCCTCTACTTCCTACTGGAGCATGGGGTCAGGAAGCTAAAGAACCTGGGGAGGGGGTTGGCGGTCTACTTAGTGTATTTGGGGATAGCGTTCCTACTGACTGCTTTCGAGATAGAAATACCTTCATGGGTCTCCCTAGCTATTATAGGCACTATACTCCTCTGGGCATATCTGACCTCTAAGGGGGAGGCTGAGTAACAACTTTTTATTATTTCTTCATATGAGCTCCCGATGAGGCAGATAGCTGTCGAGGATTTCTGCAAGATATTCCTCCTGGGTCCCCCATTCTTGAGGGGCGATGGTAACTTCTTAGCTTTCAGGGGAGGGAGGGCTCTCTTAGATAGCGATAGCTACGAGTACAGGATATGGGGAGCCCCTATCGGTAGCGAGCCAGTGCCACTGACGAGAGGCCCCAAGGACTGGAACCCTTCCTGGGAGCCTGGAGGGGAGAGGTTCATATTCATCAGGAAGGAGGAGAAGAACAGCTTAATCCTCTGGACCCCTTCGGAGGAGTATAAAGTGCTACAATGGGAGAACGGGATAGAGGAAGTTGAATGGGTCTCCGGGAAGGTGGCTGCAGCTATAATGAGGGAGGGTAAGAGGGATGATGTCAGAACTATAAGGAGCATACCTTTCTGGGAGAACGGGGAGGGATGGACTTACTGGTTCACCAGGAGGCTCTACGGGATAGATTTAATGACTGGGGAGTCCTGGCCAATCTCAGCTGAGGGATTGGAGGTTCTGGATTTCAAGGCATCCCCTGATGGGAGGAGAATAGCTTTCCTGGCCCTAAAGGACAAGGGGAAGCCCCTAAATGTCAGCCTCTTCATCTCAGATCTCCATGGCGATGCTTACGAGCTGGGCGACGGTAGTTGGTATTTGAGTAAGGTGAGTTGGAAGGGGGACTCGAGGCTCGGGGTAGTCGGGCACGATAAGAGGAGGGGGCTTGCCACTAACAGGCACTTATACGAGACTCCAATAGATTCATGGGATCCAGTAGATCAGATTAAGGTCGATAGGAGCGTAGGAAACTCTCTTAACAGCGATGTTAGAGGGGGAATGAACCTCAGGCCGATATGGCATGAGGGCTCCTGGTACGCTGTGATACATGATGGGAAATCTGCTCCTCTCTTCAGGCTGAGGGATGGGGATCTGGAGGTAGTTGGAAGATCCGATATATCGGTCGAGGGCTTCGATATTAAGAACGGGAGGATAGTCCTGACAGCTATGAGTTTCGATAGGCCATCTGAGATATACGTCGTGGATAATGAGATGAGGAGATTGACGGGGATGAACGATGGCTATCTCTCAAGGGTCAAATTGAAGAGGGCTGAGGAGTTCGTGATTAAGGCTTCTGATGGGGTGGATGTGGAGTGCCTCTTCCTAGCTCCCGATGGGGCTCCTCCCTATCCAACTATACTGTACGTTCACGGAGGGCCAGCGACTTCCTTCGGAAATGCATTCATGCACGAGCTCCACTTCCTGAATCAGAACGGGTACGCTCTCCTCTTAGTCAACTTCAGGGGCAGCGAGGGATACGGTGAGGACTTCAGGGATATAAGGGAGAGGTACGGGGAGAGGGATTTCCTGGATCTAATGGAAGCCCTAGATGAGGCAATAAGGAGGGGATACGCTGATCCGAATAAGTTAGCTGTGATGGGAGGGAGTTACGGGGGCTTCATGACGAATTGGATAATAGGACATAGCGATAAGTTCAAAGCAGCTGTGACGATGAGGGGTATCTGCAATTGGATAAGCGATTACGGGACGACTGATATAGGCTTCTACTTCAACCCCGATCAGATAGGCGGGACTCCCTGGGATAACTTCTCCAAGTACTGGGAGAAGAGCCCCCTCGCCTACGTCAGTAATGTGAGGACACCCACTCTAATACTGCACAGCGATGAGGACTACAGGTGCTGGTTGGACCAAGCCCTCCAGTTATTCACAGCCCTGAAAGTACTGGGTGTTGAGACAGAGCTCGTCATATTCCCGGGGGAGAATCACGATTTGAGCAGGAGCGGGAAGCCGAAGCATAGGATAGAGAGGCTGAGGAGGATCCTAGATTGGCTCGATCGGCATCTGAAAAAGTAAAAAATGAATAATTATATCCCTAGATAAGCCCTCCTGACTTCATCCATCTGGATCAATTCCTTGGATGGTCCTTGCAGCACGATCCTCCCCGTCTCAATTATGTAAGCCTTCTCAGATATCTCGAGAGCAGCTCTAGCGTTCTGCTCAGCTAGGAGTATGGTGACTCCCTCATCCCTCATCCTCTCCAGAGTCCTGAATATCTCCACGACTAACTTCGGCGCTAGACCCATCGAGGGCTCGTCCAACGTAGGAGCTCCGGCCTGCTCATGAGGGCTCTGGCTATAGCGAGCATCTGCTGCTCCCCACCGCTCATAGTACCGGCCAGCTGATCCTTCCTCTCCTTCAAGACGGGGAAGAGCGTGAATACCCACTCCAAGCTATCGCTCATCCTCTCCTTGGCCCTAGGGGTGTAAGCCCCCATCTCCAAGTTCTCCATCACAGTCATCATCGGGAAGAGCTGCCTGCCCTCGGGAACTAGAGAGAGACCTAATTCGACCCTCTTGTGGCTCGGGAGCTGGGTTATATCCTCCCCCTTGAATGAGATCTTACCCTTAAACGGTCTTATGAGCCCAGAGATAGCCCTGAGGAGAGTCGTCTTACCAGCCCCGTTGCTCCCCAGGAGGCTCACGATCTCCCCGCTCTCAACATCGAGGCTCACGCCCCACAGGACTTGGAGGTCACCGTAGCCCGCATCCAGATCCCTCAACTCCAGCATCATAATCTCACCTGCTCCCCTAAGTAAGCCTCTATGACTTTCGGATCCCTAGATATCTCCTCAGGAGTCCCCTCGGCGAGCTTCATCCCCCTGTGGAGGACGAAGATCCTGTCAGAGATCGTCATCACAGCTCTCATGACATGCTCTACCATGACGACTGTTATCCCGAATTCATCGACGAGCCTCCTGACTAAATTCGTCAACTCCATTGTCTCCGAGGGATTGAGGCCCGCCACGGGTTCATCCAGAAGTAGAAGCTCTGGATTCGTTGAGAGAGCCCTTGCAAGCTCCATTAGCTTCCTCTCAACTATATTGAGAGTTCTGGCCTCCTGATGGGCCTTCTCCCTCAATTTTACGTATTCTATCCACCTCTCCGCTATCTCCCTAGCTTCCGAGCCTGAAGCGTTCCCACCGTAAAAAGCCGCGGTCATCACATTCTCAAGTACCGTCATCCTCCCAAAAGGTTTCGGGATCTGGAAGGTCCTCCCTATGCCCAGCCTAGTGATCTCATGGGGTCTCATCCCAGTTATATCTACCCCCTTGAAGATCACTCTGCCGCTATCCGGCTTGTAGAAACCTGTTATCACGTTGAAGAGCGTCGTCTTCCCTGATCCGTTGGGCCCGATCAAGCCGAGCAACTCCCCCTTACTGACTCTTAGGGAGACATTATTGAGAGCGACCAATCCACCGAATCTCTTCGTTACATCCCTAACCTCGAGCATGATCCCCCCTCCTCGCCAGGAACCTCCTCAGGAACCCGTATATGCCACCTGGCATGAGTACTACTACTATCAGCAGGACTACACCGTAGAGGAGGACGCTCAGACCCGCTATCATACCGCCGAAGAGGGCATTTAAGTAAAGGGAGACGGGTACTAGTATTAAAGCACCTATTATGCCACCGTAGGGGCTCCCAGCCCCTCCTACGACATCTATCGCCGCTATCTGTGTCGAGAAATCCAATCTGACTAGAGTATCGGGCCTTATGTAATGTATCCATTGGGCGTACAGAGTCCCACCTATCCCGGTGAGGAAAGCGCTTATCGTAGCTCCTAGTACCTTGGCTCTATAGACATCGATCCCCACTGCTTCAGCAGCATCCTCACCCTCCCTCAGAGCTATTAGAGCTACTCCAAATTTAGATCTCTCGAAGTGCTTGAGGAATAGGATCCCGAAGATAGAGAAAGCTAGCATCAAGTAGTAATAGTAGATCTGCTTATCGAACACCATGTACTCGAATCCCACCTTATTGATCATGATGCCCAGAGGCCCCCCGGTTATATCCTTCAGGTAAGTGAGAAGCAGCTGCGTCAACTCAGCGAATGCTATCGTGCCCAGAGCGAAGAAGGGCCCCCTTAACCTGAGGGAAGCGAAGCCCACGAGAGCACCAGCTGCTCCAGCGATTATTCCCGCGATCCAGATCCCTACCCAGGGAATTAAACCGAAGTTCTCCAGGAGGAGTGTAGAAGTATATGCCCCCAATCCCAGGAAAGCCGCATGTCCCAGGGAGAACTGACCTCCATAGCCGCCTATAACATCCCAGGCCATAGCGAGGTAAGCCCACATGAGCATCTGAACTAAGACAGTGAGCGAGAACTCATCCAAGAAGAGAGGGACTATCAGAGCGAGGAGAAGAAAAGCTATCATCAGATATCTCCTCATATCAGACCCTCCTGAGCGCTCTCCCGAATAGCCCCTCCGGCTTAAGGAGGAGTACTACTAGGAATACTGAGTAAACTAGGATATGCCTGAAGGCGTTCGTGAACATTACCGTGCCGATCCCTTCCAGGACACCTATTATGAGACCCGAGAATATCACACCGTATATCGATCCGAGGCCCGCGAATATGACCACGACGTAAGAAGCTATGTCCCAGACGTAACCCGCGAGGGGCCTTATATTAGGATAGCAATGTTGATACTAGCACGCCAGCTACTCCAGCGAGCGCCACCCCGAGTGAGAAGGTGAAAAGCCTTATCCTAGATACATTTATGCCGACTACTCTCGCTCCGATCGGATTTTGAGACACAGCTCTTATCGCTTTCCCCAACCTAGATCTCTTCATAAACTGATCTACCAGGAAAATCGCTATTAATGATAGAGAGAAAGCGATGGCCTCAGCAAGGCTCGTTCTTATCCTGAGGATCTCCAGATAAATCCCTTTGTAGATATTATCATAAGATCTGGGGCTCGGAGACCAGAGTATGAGGGCTATGCTCTCTATCGCCACAGAGATCCCCAGAGTAGATAGTAGGGTCGCCTCGTGCCCCCCAGGTTTCTCTATCACGGGCTCTATCGCTATCAGATGTATAATCCCGCCCAGGGCGCCTAGGAGGCAGAAGGCAACTATTGCAGCTATCAATGGGTCCATCCCGAGCAGTAGGACCATCCAGTATGCTGTATACATTCCAAGCATGAGCAAGTCCCCATGGGCCCAGTTAACGGCCCTCATAACTCCCCATATCAGGGAGAGGCCCAGAGCTGTGAGAGCGTAAACTCCACCTAGGATAGCTATGATATTATGAGTTGACTGTAAGCGCTCCACTCTATCAAAACCGCTCCCCCCTTTATAAAAAAAGGAAGTTTAGGATCTAGATCCCCAACCTGGAGCTGGGAGTACGGGTTCAACGGGTGCGAACTCCAATGGCCAGACTACTCTGAACTTCCCTTCCAATATCTGGGCCATCGCAACAGCAGCCTCTGGGTTCTGGTGATTCGGAGCTCTTGTGAAATCGACTCCCCACGGCATCAGGGGCAGCTCACCAGCTGGTATCTTCAGGCTCTCCAGAGCATCCCTTATAGCTTTCCTGAAGTTTACGAGATCATTCGGATCAGCTCCCGAGTCCAGAGCCTTCTGTATAGCGACAGCTAGCACATAAGTACCGACGTAGTTGAGGCCCGAACTTCCCACCATGCTCCTCCCATATATCTTCTTGAAATCTTCGTCTATCCAAGCCCATTTAGCCAATCTCTTCGATATCAGGAAGTCGGGTTGCCATTCAGTTTGAGTGAAGACGTAATTGGCATCCCCCTTGAGCTGATCTATGAACTCCACCCTCGTCTGCCCTCCTGCTCCAGCCCCTATGTAAGCTTTGGGATACCATCCCAGCTTTTTCATCGTCTGAACGAAGAGCACAGCATCCTTGAGGTAAGCTACGTGAAATAAGACATCCGGATTCGCGGCCTTGAGTTTCGCGACCATATCATCCATACTAGTTACCTGCTCAGCTGGGTAGCTCTCTTCATACACGACCTTAGCATCCGGGAAGAATTTGTTGAGGAACTTCTTGAGACCATTGACTGTGAATACTCCGAAGTCGGAGTTCTCGTATATATAAGCTACTGTCTTTATCTCGACACCCTTGGCCTTCGCCATATCGGATAGAGCCCAGAGGGTATCGTAAGCATATTTGCTGGCATTTGCGCATGTCCTGAAGACATATTTCCATCCTTGAGCCGTTATCCTATCGGCAACTGCCTCTGGCACGACGTAAGGTAGGCCTATCTTCTCGGCCTCGCCTGCTGTAGGATAAGTCACTGCTGAGTTGTAAGCCCCCAAGATCGCGACCACGCCCTCTTGATCGAGCCTCCTGAGTTCAGTCACTCCTACATCCTGCCTAGTCTGAGTATCAGCTATCACTCGCTTTATCTTTTAAACTTTTAGCATGAAGAGGGCCGAGCTTCTTGAAATAAATTTTACGAAAAATTAGAAATTATCAATAAACTAATTAGACTATCCGGGGCTTCTTTGCCCATCATCAGCCCATCTTAGGCTTGAATTTCATCGCGGATGGGCAGATAGCCAATCCCCCCATTGCTGTGCATCTCAGCTCCCACGCCATCATCTTCCCGACTGAGTAGATGGCATCGACTGTCTCATCGAAGGGTATGGGGTTCTCATATCCCCCTATTATCAGATCGGCATTGACGAATGCTGAGGAAGCTGCTATAGCGTTCCTAGTATGACAAGGCACTTCTAAGAATCCTCCCACTGGATCGCAGACCATTCCGACTATATTCTGAAGGGAGATAGCCGCGGCATCGAGAGCTTGTCTGCAGGATCCATTGAAAGCCTCTACTACCATAGCCGATGCCATTGCACCCGCTGCCCCTATCTCCACCTGGCACCCAGCTTCCTCCGCAGCAAAGGTAGCTCTCTTCCCGATTATTAGACCTGCAACACCAGCTGCAAAGAGAGATCTAGCTATCTCCTCCTCCGATAGGCCGAATTCCTCCTCTAGAGTCACTGATACTCCTGGGATTGTGCCAGAAGCCCCTCCAGTTGGGGCAGCTACTACTAAAGCGTTGGAATTGCAAGCGTGCATTACGGCCATCGATAGAGCTGCAGCTTTAGTATGAGGACCTCCTACAGCTAGCTCACCCCTCTCGAGCTTCCTCAAGATAGTGCTAGCTGAGGGCTTCAGCACCTTCAAGCTCAGTTCACCCCTCAGCCCCTCCTCTATCGCTCTCTTCATTATCCTGTACCTCTCGATCATCATCCTGAGCACATCCCCCTCGCTCATCCCGAGGAGCTCTGCTTCATAGCGTAATCCCGCTTCCCCTAAGCTGATACCCTCCCTCTCGCAGAACCTCTCTACCTCAGATCCGCTTGAAAATATCTCCTCACCTTTCATTGGCAGGAATACAGGTTCTATAACTCTCTCGCTCTCTATGGGGAGGGGCTCTGCGCTCTTGACTATCCAGATCCTCCTCCCCCCAGATTCGAAGGAATGAGAGGCTCCCTCAGGCTCTCTTCCCTCTACCAGATAGATGTACTCCTCCCCAGTCAACTTGACCGGGCTGCCGTTAAGCTCGAGGAACTCGAACATCCCCCCTCCTATGGACCTAGCCCTAGCCACTAGCTCCCTCTCCCTGCCCCTCATCTCTATGACCACTTCATTCGGATGGGCCCCCTCACCTAGGTCGGATAGGGAGAACTCTACCCTAATCCCGAGCTCTTCAGCTAACTCTATGGACCTCTTGAACCTCTCATCCGCTAAATCCAATCCCAATAAGCCTGCGACGAAAGCTAGATCGCTGGCTTCCTGCCTATAGACCCTAGCGTAGGAGCCCTTAACATCGAATATTATCCTAGCCTCTAAGAGGTCATCTGAGAGCAGGGCCCTAGCTAACTTCCCGATGAAGTAAGATGCCCCAGTGTGGGAGCTAGAGGGCCCCCTTATCACAGGGCCTATGACGTGATTGAGGATGCTCAGCTTCATAAGGGCTCCACGATACTCCAGCTAAAATTCTTTTCTCACCCTATATGATAGAAAGAGTTTTATTGGGCTCTCTAATCCCCAGCCCCATGAGGCTCCCTGAGGAACTCCTCGAGAGGGCGAGGGATATACATTCTGAGGCCCCTTCCCACAGGATAAAGCTAGATAGAGTTGGGAGCTTCGGTTTAAAAGTCCCGGTCGAGTTCAAGGGCTTCCTCTTACTCGCTGAAGCTGATGTCTGGGTGAGCTTACCTGAGGGGAGGAGGGGCGTCGACCTGAGCAGGCAGGTTGAAGCTATATATGAGCTCTCAAATCCCCCAAAAGATCCTTTCAGCCTCTGCAGGGAAGCTGCAATCTCTCTTTTGGAGAAGTTAGATTACGCTGATTCCTCCGGCGTCTCCATAAGGTTCGATGCCCCCCTCCAGGACGGTGAGTCCCTGAAGTATTACAGAGTTGAGATAAGCTCTATAGCTTCTGATGAAATCATAAATAAGATTAGAGTTGAAATTCTTGGAATGACAGCTTGCCCATGCACTGCTGAACTCATAAGGGCTTACAAGAGTTCGGAGATTGCTGCAACTCACACTCAGAGGAGCTTGGGTATATTGGAGGTGAGCACTAAGGCCGAGCACCCGGATCCCGATAAGTTAGCTAGCATAATAGAGAGGGCCATGAGCTCCCCGCTCAGGACTTATACGAAGAGGCCCGATGAAGGGGGCCTAGTGATCCGATCCCTGAGCAACGCTAAGCTAGCTGAGGACGTAGTGAGGGAGATGATACACCTCTTCCTGGAGGAGTTCGGGCACCTGCCTGAGGACACGCGTATACTAGCTGCCGTCAGGAGTATGGAGAGCGTCCACATGCACGATATATACGCTGAGAGGTCCTTCAGGTTGGATGAGATTAGGAAAGAGATATCATCCCATTAAATTGGATAATGCATCCCTGACATCTCCGAAGTCTTTCGAGAGGCTCCCCCCTATCTTCGAGTTCAGATCCATCTTCTCAATAAGCCTCTTGAGTTGCTTCAAGTTCCCTATTATGACTAAATCCACCCTCTCCTCCCCGAAAACTATGGAGCTGGATGGCAGTGCGGCCTCCCCTCCTGATGCCAGCATCTCCTGCTTCACGACTAAAGCCACCGGGTTCCTGACTCCCCTCATGTATATTATTCTCATCTCAGCTTTCTCAGACATCCTTTTTGCTCCCTGAGGATGAGAGCCTATTTCGATGAAGAAGTCCTCCATGTCCTCAGCCCTCAGATCGAAACTGAATTGATAGGCCTCCACATCCCCTACTCTCACCTGATCTACCTCCTTCCTGATGAACTCAGCTACTCTCACAGCTTGGACAGTTTCCTTGACATCGTGAGTCCTTATCAGACTGGCTCCATTGTAAACAGCTATTGCTGTAGCTGAGAGGCTCCCGAAAAGCCTCTTCTCAGGATCTTCCTCACCCGTAATCTTCCCTATGAATGACTTCCTCGATACTCCTATGCAGATAGGCCTACCGAGTATTAGGAGGCTCCTAAGCCTCCTTATGACTTCAGAGTCCCTGATGTACCAGGGCTTCCCCTCCCTGAAGAAACCTATCAGTGGATCTATAGCTATTTTATCCTCTCTTATCCCGATAGCCCTCCTAAGAGCTTCCCTCAGGAGCCCCCTGATCTCCCTAATAGGATCCTCGCCCTTAACGCTCCCCCTAGCCCCTAGGATCAGGGAGAGGTCCATAGACGCTATGAGCTCCGCTAACCTGGGATCTGAGAGGCCGGAGACATCGTTTATTATCGTGGCTCCAGCCTCTACAGCGGCTGAAGCTACCTCATACCTCTGAGTATCTATAGAGATCGGGACACCCAAATCCTTCAACTTCCTCAGGACGGGTATCACTCTCCTCTTCTCCTCCTCAGGGCTGACTCGAGTCTCCAGGTATGGGGCTGTGCTCATACCACCTACGTCTATTATGGAAGCCCCCTCCTCCACCATCCTCTCAGCTCTCCTCAGGGCCTCATCGGGATCTTTAGCTACGGATCCCTTGTAGAAGGACTCTGGGCTCAGGTTTATCGCACCCATCACTTTGACCGGCTCACCCAACCCTATCTTGACCCCTGAGAGATCTGCTCTGAGGAACAACATATCCCCCGAAGCTTAGCTAAGCTTATTTAAAGTGAATTCAATTAGCCCCCGTGAGGGAGATAGACTTAAGCTTCTGGATGCCGATCTACTTCAAAATAGCTGAGAGGCTGAAGCTAGATGTTGAGGAGGATAGGAGAGCTACTAGAGTCATGGATTCCCTCATGATAGGGAAGAAGGACCTCTCAGAGGAGCTGGAAGATCTGATAAAGGGAGAGGATGTTTTAGTCGTGGGGAATGGCCCCTCTTTGAATAGGGGGTTCGATTTCGATGGCATAGTCATAACAGCTGATGCTGCTTCACTCAGATACTTGAGGCTCTTCGGTAGGGAGCCTGAAGTCATAGTGAGCGATCTGGATGGGCCTCCTGAGATACTATCGATGAGATCCATCAAAGTGCTCCACGCCCATGGGGACAATATCGGGAGGATCCTCGAGCTCGTCCCCAGGGTAGAGGAGTTAGTAGCGACGACGCAAGTGGAGCCGACAGAGAGGGTTCATAACTTCGGGGGCTTCACTGATGGCGATAGATCGGTCTTCCTCGCTTGCATCTGCGGGGCTAAGTCCATAAGGCTGGCTGGCATGGACTTCGATTCTGTGAGCGAGTACGATATAGCTGCCGGCAAGGACATAAGGAGGAAGATGGAGAAGCTTAAGATAGCTAGGGAGCTACTGAAGTTATCTATTGAGATGGGATGCCCGCTCGAGGTGGGAGGATGGAGCTAATAGCCATAAGGACCCGTAAGATAGTCGAGGGAGATGATATAGTCAGCTTGCTCCTCTCCCTCTACGATCCCCGGGATCTGGATATAGTGGCTGTTGCCGATAAAGCTCTAGCAGCAAGCCAGGGGAGGTTCGTTAATAATGACATAGAGCCATCTGAGGAAGCCATGAAGTTAGCTGAGGAATCGGGTTTGGAGCCCGGTTTCGCCGAGCTAGTCATAAGGAACTCCGATCTAGTTTTGGGGACTGCCGAGAGGACTATATTGACTGTCAAAGATGGTATATTAGTTGCTAATGCTGGGATAGATCATAAGAACGCTCCTATAGGTTTCGCAGCCCTATGGCCGGAGGACCCGAACTATGAGGCTAGGAGGATAAGGGAGGAGATAGCTAGGAGGACGGGGAGGAATGTAGGAGTTATAATAGTAGATAGCAGGCTCTCACCACTCAGGATGGGGACTACTGGATTCGCTCTAGGGATAGCTGGCTTCAGGGGGATAAGGGATTACAGGGGGAAGAGCGACGCTTACGGGAAGAGGATATTGGTGACCACTCTCAACGTGGCCGATGATCTGGCATCGGCAGCGCACCTCCTCATGGGTGAGGGGGATGAGCTGGTCCCCTTCGTGATAATAAGGGGTGCTCCCGTTGAGTTCGGGGATTTCGATCCAGAGGAGCTTAAGATAAGCCCAGATAGATGCGCTTACTTCAGGCCGATTTACGGTCGCTTGTATGAAAAGTCTGGAAGAATATCGGGTCGGCGGAAGTAGCTTTCATTTCCTCTTCCAGTCTTTCGCGGATGCCCTTCTATCGGCTTAACGCTACTCTGATCATGAATGCATTTCAGGAGGCGAGATTTAAAGCAAATGAGTCAATGGTTGGAAGGCGAGAGTATAGGGGAAATACTAGCGGAAGCTCAACGATCCTCAGGAAGATTCGCCGGAGGAGATTGTCGACGCTGTGAGAGCGAATCCGAGGAGAGCTCAAGGGCGGGAAGACCTGTGAAAATACTGGAGAGGATCCCTTGAGCTGAAATCGATCAAATACTCGCTTTTCATCGAGGGATTTCGTAAAGCTCTGGAGGACCATATGATATGTTACAACCGAAAGCCTCGCCCTTCAGGGCGGGGATGGATAGAAAAGCTTATAACGCAGACCTAGTAGGAGCATACAACGTACTCATAACCCCGAGTCCCGAGAGGGATAGGGGTAATGGGCCGGAGACCCGGCCCGGGATTAAACCCTCAGGAAGAGGGGATGTAATCCCAAACCCCCTCGCTCTAGGGGAACCATCGCACTTCAGGGCGGGGAGGAGGTCAGTCTCCGCTCCGATGAGGGGACTGGGAGAAATTTAAAAGGGAGGAAGTACTCATGAGTTGATGTCCTCGGAGGAGTGGGAGTTAATAGATGGGGAGCTCAGGGAACTGAGGAGGAGAGAAGCCGATTGGGATTACATAAGGGGCTTACCTCCTAAGCTCAGGGAAGCGATAGAGGTTTACATAGAGACTGGGGATCTCTGGATATCAGCTAAGATAGCTGGGATGACTGCCGATGAGTTCAATGAGATCAGGATAAGGGCTGGGATCCTCCATTGAGTTTACCATCTACTTGCGTGCTCGATGCCTGCTTCATAATAGATTGGTCCCGCTGGAGAAGGAGGCATCTAATCAAGGAGATATTCAGCGCGGGCTTTATGCCCGAGATAACTCTCAGGGAAGTGATCACAGAGAAGCCATTGAGAGCTCTGAGGGAGCTCATCTTAGACGGTTGGCTCACTGTCTACCCTCATTCCAGGGAGCTTGAGGAAGAGGCAGTGAGCTTGATATTAGATGCTAGGAGGGACCCGAGGATCCCGAGGATAGATCCTCCGGAGGCTTTATGCTCTATCCTAGCTAGACGCTTAGGTTCAGCCCTGCTCACTGAGAATAGAGGGATAATTAGAGCATATTGGTTGATGAGAGAGAAGTTCTCACCAGCTATCGTCCTGAATTCCCTCAGATTACTGGCTTACATATGTGCGAGGGGGTTAACTCCAGAGACTAGCTTCCTCGAACTAATCGAGGAGTATGAGAGGGACTCGAATCACTCCTTCTCCCCCTCGGAGGTGAGAGCTGTTGCCAGAGAATTCGGAATCGAGTGACCTCATCGAGGAGTGGGAGTTAATAGATGAGGAACTCAGGGAACTGAGGAAGAGGAGGGCTGATTGGGATTTCATAAGGAAATTATCTCCCGAGCTCAGGGAAGCGATAGAGGTTTACATAGAGAGGGGGGACTTGAGAGAGGCTCAACATGTCGCTGACGCCCCGCTCGATGAGTTCATAGAAGTACTGAGGAGAGCTAAAGTCTGGACAGGTTAATTAGATCTCCAAGCTCTCTGTAGTGAGAGATCATCTCAACTACGAGACCTCTAAGGTGTGATGCGATAAAATTCGCCGGATTTCGATTTATTTGGATCTCCTTACTGTCTTTACTCCCTCAGCTCACTTATAATCTCGAAGGATATGATAGCACTCCATCCGGATAGCTACATCCCGGCTCGGCTGATCCCCCTCACTACTATAGCCGGCTCGAGCGTTCCCTTACGATGCTCCCAAAACAGATACGCCTTCAATGCAAGGAAGCGAGTGAGCTTCCAATATTGAGGCTATGCCTCATCCCTTTACCGCCTCATGGCACCCGAATCCCCTGTCCTCCCTCCTCCCTATGTTGTAAAGCATATCCTTGAGGGAATTCATAGCTTCATCCGAGCTCTTGAAAGTGCCCAGCCATATGTAAGGGGTCGTCCCCCTCTCATTATCCCTCTCAACTATGACAGCTATCACTTCAGGAGGATCCGAGAGTAAGTAGCCCTCAGCTCTGTACTCATCAACTCTCTCCGCTCCTCTGCACACCATATCGATCCTGCAGATTACCTTGAGCCTCCTCATAACGCTGGAGGTGAGGCCAGCTTATAAAGAAATCGAGAACCTCGCCTTCAAAGGCGGGGATTTTGAGGAAAATTTAAATATAAAAAGCTTAAATGTCCTTCGGGATGTTCCCTCGCAGGAGGATGTAGATGCCTTAATGGGAGGCATGGGGTGGGGGAGTTCTGAGTTCCCGAACCGGCAGATGAGGGGAAAGGCGTGAAGCCTCTCTTAACGCCGGAAGCCTCGCTCTTTAGAGCGGGGCAGCTCACAAGCCTCACTCCCCAACGCTACTCTCACTTATGAGGAGCAGGGCCCTCCTCACTAAACTATCGGATTCCTTACCGAGCCAAGTAGGCCTCTCCAGGAGCTCAAATACTTCCTTAATATTAGATAGCTTCTCATGTAGCTTAAGTCCGAGCCTCCCATTCCTCCTGAGCTCTAAATCTAGCGATAATCCCTTCCCATCATCCCTGAGGCTCACCTCAGCTGTCAGGTCCCCTTCCCTCACTTCCATAAGTACCCCCAGCTAATGCTCGCTGACCTCCTCCCCGCCCTGAAGTGCGATGGTTCCCCTAGAGCGAGGGGGTTTGGGATTACATCCCCTCTTCCTGAGGGTTTAATCCCGGGCCGGGTCTCCGGCCCATTACCCCTATCCCTCTCGGGACTCGGGGTTATGAGTACGTTGTATGCTCCTACTAGGTCTGCGTTATAAGCTTTTCTATCCATCCCCGCCCTGAAGGGCGAGGCTTTCGGTTGTAAATATTTAAATGATCGAGGTCCTCGAAGCGGCAATGGAAATAGCTCAAGCTCTCATCCTCGGGATAGTCCAGGGACTGACTGAGTGGCTTCCGATAAGTAGCTCGGGCCATCTAGTCTTACTTCAGATTATCTTATTATCTAGGAGCTCAGCTGCATTCATAGCTTTAGTGCACGCTGGGACTCTGCTGGCTGTGATCGTGGCCTTCGGGAGGGACGTATTTAAAGTTATTAAATCCTTCTTGGAGGGCATCTCAGAGCTCCCCAAGGGTTCAGCGTTCTCCTCTCCTGAGAGGAAGCTCCCCCTCTACATATTGATAGGCACGGTCCCTGTAGCCGTTCTGGGCTTGGCTTTAGCTAAATACGTCGATGAGATATTCGGGAGCTCGAAGATAGTTGGGGTAGGTCTCCTGATCACAGCTGCCTTACTCTATTCCACTAAATGGGCCGGAGGCGAGAGGCTCCTGGATCTCAGGAGGGCTCTCATAGTTGGATTAGCTCAATCTATAGCTATATTCCCCGGGATATCTAGATCTGGAGCAACTATATCAGCTGCCCTCCTGAGCGGTTTGAAGAGGGAGGAAGCTGTAAGGTACTCATTCCTCCTCTCAATACCCGCATTAACTGGATTCCTCATCTTAGAGCTGATAGTATCTCCAGTTCAGGAGATATTGAATCCTGAGAATTTGGTGGGCCTCTTGAGCTCATTCATCACTGGCTTGATCGCGATAAAGTTCCTCCTCTCCGTTATAAGGAGGGGCGAGCTTCACCTCTTCTCCTATTACTGCGTTATAGTAGGAATCGCTATCCTATCTCTCCTATAGGCCCCGATTTTAAGCGGAACTAAACGCCCATCACAATGTTTTTAAGCGGGTGATGTGACGGATGATTTATGGAGGGGAAGGAGGGGGACGAGATCCAGGAGGCTGCATCCCTCTCCCTCAAGTTGAGTAAGGAGATTTGGGATTGCCTTTTGTTCGCAGCTTCTATATCCGAGGATTTCTCAGCTAAGTTCAGATCGGGCCCCTTCTCCCTCGAGATAAGGAAGAGGTACGATGGGAGGGTGGAAGTATCTTACTCCGTCAGGAGTATGGATGGCACCGAGAGGATAATCAGGAAGGTTTACTAATAACTACCTTTTATTGGCTTAATTTTTACCTGGCTTCCGGGAAATTTTTAATTTTCTTCTTAGAACAACTATCTGGAATGTTGGGATCTCGCCCCTCGCTAGTGCTTCCTCTACCCTCCTCGGCAAGTATCTCCTCTTCATTAAGATAAGCATCTTCGTAATATCGTCGAATGGTAGAGATCTCATGAGTAAAGTAAACTATTCGGCAGCAGTGGAAAGAGTATATTGAAAATAGCACCTCTCAGGATCTGAGTAAACAAATTGAACTTTCTCTTCTCTTCGTTGTATCGAGCAGACATCCCTGCCTGCGTAAGAAGTTTGATTATAGCGATCTTATTGAAAGCAGTGCCGAGATGGTCCACTATAGCGAATCTTGTTTCATCTTCAATGAATCTCCTCAGCTCGGAGATAGTCATTTCATTGATGTGATCCTCAGTGTAGGCGAAGAGATCGTAAGTATACTTCTCGGGTGTCGATATAATGAGGATTCCGTCCTCTTTAAGTAAGTACTCCATGTTTTCGAAAAATTTCTTCACATATTCCCTAGGTAGATGTTCTATTATCTCTGAAGCGATTATGATATTAAAAGATTCCCTGTTGAACTCTCGCATGATATTATCAGAATCTAGGATATCAATTAATTTAAACTCGATTTGTGGTGAAAATTTTCTAGCAAGGCTCAGGATATTATTAATCAATATCTATTCCAACAATCTTAAATTTCCTCCCTTTTTTTGATAATAAGTGAGACATTACACGGCTCCCATATCCAATATTGCACCCTACATCCAATATGAAGAGAGGATCTTCTAAACTTTTGGCATAATAAGAAGCTAAGATATATACATTTATAGGATGTGCTATATAAAACTTTCTGGCACCTAACTCGCTTAGTATACCGCATTCCGCTAGATCACTGAGAACTTCCCTGAGCTCGCTTGAAGAGAGCACAAGGTATATGTAACTAGATAATTTTAAGTCTTTCTACCTACTATATCTAATTTTACTTTTGCCATAAAAGAGTTCGCTTCACTATACTATAGTCTTTGAGGGTGGAATATCCTTATGATATTGTCATGGAAACAGGGAACAAGCATTACTCAAGGCTTTTAAAATTAAGCTGTTACTTCGCGACCGATGACTAAGAAGACAGAGGGCAGAATCCTGATGATCCTCTTCGATAATTACTACCCACGCGACCCTAGAGTCAGGAAGGAGATCTCTACTCTAATTGAGCGGGGGTTCCATGTGGATCTAATAGTTAAGAGGGGAGAAGATGAGCCGGAGAGGGAGGAGAGAGATAATCTCACCATAAAGCGTGTGAGCTTCCCCCTGGAGAGGAGGGGAGGGACCCTATATGGTATATTATACTACGCGATCTTCAGGCATTCAGCTCTCTTAGAAGCTTTGAGAAGGAGGAAGATTAATTATAGTTTAATACATGTCCATGACCTTCCGGCAGCATTTTCCTCAGTAATCGCTGGAAAGATCTTGAGAGTGCCTGTTCTAATCGATCTCCATGAAGACTGGCCGGATTTAATGCTTTTATCGGCGAGACCAGATTCCATCCTCTCGAGATTTCTATCTAGAGCCCTCTACTACCTCCTCAGGATTGAGGAGAGACTAGTCATAAGGTTGGCTGATGGCATTATTACGATAAGTGAGACCTTCAGAGAAGATGTAATCAGTAGAGGGGCTAAAAGTGAGAAAGTTGTGAGTATCGAGAATGTAGTAGATCTTAATGAGATGCGGAGAGTTGAGGAAGCGATAAAGAGGAAATATGAGAAAGGGGGGAGGTTCAGGCTCGTCTATGTAGGAGGATTAGCTCATGATCAAGGGGTTGATGTACCCATAAGAGCGGTGAAGGAGCTTGAGGGGAGTCTGGACCTCGAGTTCATCGTAGTTGGCGACGGTATGGAGCTCCCGAAGTTGAGAGCTTTAGTTAAAGATCTGGAGTTAGAGGATAGGGTCATTTTCACAGGCTGGCTGCCGTTCGAGGATGCCATGAGCTATGTTGCCTCCGCGGATCTATGCGTACGATCTGGTAAGAGGAGTAAGGAACTTGAGATAAGTTTGCCGAAT
>Ga0326760_1000123_pt1 | contig 44481 bp, 43 predicted proteins | sample GCREP_S_FD_207668 | JGI IMG/M metagenome (GOLD analysis project Ga0326760, IMG submission 207668) | Hot spring sediment microbial communities from Geyser Creek Basin, Yellowstone National Park, WY, United States - GCR.EP_S | ecosystem: Environmental > Aquatic > Thermal springs > Near-boiling... | reverse complement strand
CCTACCTGCTAGGCCTCCCGATACTAGCATCCCTGCTACTCTCGATAGTGGCGGCTGGAGCCGCCCTCGCAATAATAGGATTCATAATCGCCATCTCAGCGAACCTGCCAATCAAGAGAAAGATCCTCGAGATGATGTTGGCGGGATTCGGGTCGGCAGCCGCGACATACGCCCTAGGAAGAATATTCTCCGCGGTATTCGGGATAAGCGTTGAGTGATTGGATCAGGGCGCTAACCTCCTAGGCGGGGCAAAGCTTATTCATCAGATGATTATATCGTGTTCTTGAGGGGGAGGCAAATGCCAGTATATGCTTACGTCTTGTTGAGGTGTTCGAGGGCTAGGCTCCACGACGTCTTGGATCAGGTGAGGCGGATGGAGGGTGTCAAGTCGGCATCGCCGATAACGGGTAGATTCGATGCCGTCGTCGAGGCTGAGGCCGAGGATCTCAGAAAGCTGGCCGAGCTCGTGGTCGGGAGGATACAGGCAATAGAGGGCGTCGAGAGGACGGAGACACTAGTTGCGGTGGGGTGAGGGAGGGGATGCCGGCCCGGGCATATGTCTTCATAAGGGCCTTGAAGGGAAACGCGGCGGCGGTCGCGAAAGGCCTCGCGCGCATAAAGAATGTCAAGTCCGCGAGGATCGTGAGCGGCAGATATGACGTCGTCGCACTAGTCGAGGCGGAGACGATAGAGGAGCTGGGAAACATAGTCCTTAAGAGGATACAGAGAGTACGGGGAGTCCAATCCACCGAGACGGCATTCATCACCGAATAGCCGGCACATCAAAACCCTCCATTTTTTTCTGTAGCAATTCGTTATGCTGGCTGGGCAAGTTTTCCTAGGAGAAGTATATATAACTGGAGCGACCAATCTACCGGTAGGGTTGTCAATCGAGCGCCAGAGGCTTAGGCTTATTGATGCTCACTTCTTCTCATCCCTCTATGATGCTCTACGTAGGGGTGAACCTGTAGAGTTTAGGCCTAGGATCAGGCAGGGCATGGGGATAGTCTATGAGTTATTCGGCATAGAGGTCCCAGAGGAGAAAATGAGGGCCTATTATGAGAGAGGCTTATTAGAAGCTACTGGAGAGATCTCGTTCCCATCATGCGCAGTATGCGGGACGGTCTGCCTCCACGTAGTCCTCAAATGTCCCGAATGCCATTCTAGGAATATTGAGAAAAGGGAGCTCATGATTCATTATGACTGTGGATACACCGGGGGGCTTGAGGATTTTCAGACGAGCAGCCCGGGAGTATACCGATGCCCGAAATGCGGCAAGGAGATGAAGAGGGTTGGCATAGATTATGGGAGGCCTGGGCTCGGATTCACATGCATGGATTGTAAGGCCGTCTTCCAGGTGCCACTCGTGGAGATCGAGTGTGAGAAAGGACACGTGAACAGGATTCAGCAGCTCGATCTCAGGAAATACCCGGTATACCGATTATCGGAGGATGCTAGGAGGATCTCAGAGGTCCTCAGCGTCGTAGAGGAAATAGCGCGGAGGCTGGAGGCCTTGGGGCTTGACGTCGCAACGTTCACGCGGATAACCGGGTCAAGTGGCGTGATCTACAACGTGCCACTATATGTTAGAGGAGATCCATCTATCGTGATCGAGATCGCGCCGGAGAGGATCGTTGACGAGACCTACCCCATATTGATGACGCTGAAGGCAGCGGACATCCCTAACTCCATAATGATTATAATATTGCCATCAAGCTTTAAGCCGGAGCTCGAAAAGATATTCAACCCGGAGAAGATAAGGATAATCAAAGTGGACGATATCTCGAGCTCAGCGAGCAGGATAGCTGATGAGATTGCCAGGATAATTGGTGCCATAAGCTATGAGGAGAGTTAAGCCGGCGATTTTCATAGCATCCCTCGCCGCGATAATACTCTCGCTAATCATCTACCCGAGGCAGGTGCTCCTATTCATAGCATACGGCCTGACAATAATCTACATTTTCTGGGGTATCTACCACATGATCATACTTGCGGCCGGCGTGAAGAAGCCTGTAAACCCGGGCACGAGGCCTAGAACGTATCCGAGGATCTCCCTGATAATCCCGGCTAGAGATGAACCAATACTCCCAAGAACGATCGAAGTATGCCTAAACAGTGTAGAATATCCATTAGACAGGAAGGAGATAATAGTTGTAACTGAGGATCCGATTGGTGAGAGAGTTGCGACTTGGTATGCCCAGCTTTATCCGGGGAGGGTGCTGCCGCTAATCAGGAGGGAATATTTCCCTACGAAGCCGAGCGCGCTAAACGACTCGCTAGCACTCTGTAGGGGAGACGTGATAGGTATAGTTGACGTCGAGGATATACCTGACGCTGACACATTCCTAAAAGTCGCATCAGCAATTGAGGATCACGGCATGGATTCCGTCCAGGCAATACTCAGGATAAGCAATGAGGCTGATAACTGGATAACGAGGATATTCTCCATGGAGTATGCCGGGTGGTTCAGGGTCATGTTGAATGGCAGGTCGAGGCTGGGTTTCTTCACCCCGCTCGGCGGCACGGGGAACTACATAAAAAGATCGGCAATAAGCGAGGTGGGCAGATGGGATCCATTAAATCTTGCCGAGGACGCCGAGATCACGGTCAGATTCTACTTATCCGGGAGAAGGGTGTTCGTCATAGATGCGAGGCACTGGGAGGAAGCCCCAACAACATTCAAGGCCTGGCTAAGGCAGAGAACGAGATGGTTTAGAGGATGGACTCAAAGTCTCGAGAAATACGCTAGGATACTCTTGAGGCCGCCCGTGATAAGGAGGCTCGGCCTTTTCAGATCCCTATCAATAATCTCGATGCTCATAGCGCCCATAATAGTTGTCTTAAACTGGGTGGCATATTCGCTCACTATATACTGGCTCCTAGAATATCTCGGGATAATCCCGCTCAACCTAACCGCGAACCTGTTCCCATGGTGGGCGATACTCCCTCTAGCATTCAACGCAATCTACTACTATACTTGGATAAAGGGGGCCATGCTCGAGGGAATGGGAACAGCGAAGACCCTTGTCAAATACCTGCCACACATGATATTCTACATGAACTTCATGATGCCCCTCGCGGCGATAAGAGCATTCTACCAAGAAATATTCAGGGACGTATACTGGGAAAAGACTAAGCACGTCGGGAGAGGGGTCAGATGGGCAGCGGTGGAGAAACCAAGATAACCAACATACCAGGCCTCCCCAAGCACGATCACTCCACATAACTATATATTCCTCTCGGGGAATGCAGAGCTACAGGGTTGGGCCCGTAGCTCAGCCAGGATAGAGCACCGGGCTTTTAACGACTTTGGAAGAGACCCGGGGGTCGCGGGTTCAAAGCCCGCCGGGCCCGTAAAGATGTTTACCTAGAAATATGGGTGCATCGACTTTTCTCGTGACGATGATTTGAGTCCGGCTTCTGACTCGATGATGAGGCTTGAAAGGGATGAGTCGTCTTGCTAATTATTTAGAGGGCTGTGATAGCCTCCCATATCAGCTTCTCGGGGCTTTTTCTAAGGAGCCTCGACCTCGCCCTAATGAGCCTAGCCAGTTCACCCCTCAGTATAATAATGTCCTCCACCGGCTCCGCGTAGTTCAGCAGATTCCTCGAGACATTCGCGAGCCTTGCTCGATCAAACTGGACGTTATCTATGACCCTTATTCCCTCGAGCTCTAGGTCTCGCTTCACGTCTTCCGGGGTCCCGCATCTCGTTATCAGCAGCATCTCCTTCGGCCTATACAGCCTCATGTACATCTTCACGAGCTCGGGCTCCCTCAATCGCATCCTTTCATCCTGATCGACTTGGATCTCCTCTGGCCTTATCCTCGCTCCAAGCTCCTTTCTAAGTCCCCTCCAGAGTCCTTGAAGCGACATCCACCTCCACTCCTCGGCTGAGAGGGGCTTGTCGCATCTTTTCAGCTCCCGAATCCTCTTATGCCAATTCTCAAGCTCCTTGTACTCTATTATCACGTCCGGTCTCCTTATTGGAGGGTCATTCTCCTCATTCAGTATATTCATGATCTTCCCGCTGTAGACGAGTATGTCGGGCCTCATCGCCTTATAGAGCCTCTAGGCCCTCCTTAAGTCTCCAGTATCCTCCCACGCTATCGGCCTCGGCGCCTCTAGGAAGAAGCTCAGGTCTCCGCGTCCCGTCTTTATTATCGCGTTCGGCGGTATTGATGCCAGCCTTTGCCTCCCATTCCGCTCCAAGCTCAAGCACCCGTGCTCCGGGTAAATCAGATGGCCGCCATCGAGAGCCAGTTCCTCAAGCATCACGAGAAAAACCCATGACTGGTATATGCTTCTCAAATTGGTTTGCAGCGAGATTTGGATAGCACGTTGAGCCCTCTCCTCGAACGACTTTACACCGATCCTCCTCCTAGCGAGGTCCATGGCATAGATGAAGAGCTTCTTTCTCAGGTGATTCTCCGGGTCCTCTAGAAAGCTTTTGAGCTCCCTCGGGAATATTATCTCCAATAATCCAAGCCTCCTCCTAATGCTATCAGAGGCTTCCCTCAACCTCATACACCATTCATGAGCCTTGGTGAGCTCGCCCCCAGCAGCCTCTCTAACAAATAGTCTCTTCAACTCATCGAGCTTCCCGGCAGCCTCCTCCGCGAGCTCCCTGCTTATCCTGCCCCCCTCGGGGAACCATCTTGACAATATCCCTATAGATGCTTCTCCAACCCCCTCCTCCATCCGAGGAGAAATAGATGCCATTATGGGGATCAATGGTTTATGGCCAAAGTATGCCCGCTAATATGGGGCGCCGCGCCTCCCGGGACCGAAATGCCCCATGCTTGTCTGGACTATGACGGTCTTTAGGCCCCTCTCCTCAAGCACTTTCTTCACATCGAGCATCATGCTCACGGTGGGCCTTCTAAGATCCCTCCTCCTAAACGCGGGGAAGTAGTCAAGCACGGTCACCTGAAGCCCCGGATCTATTGACGCAATCCTATCACCTATCTCCGCAACCTCCTCGAGAGACATCCATTCCGGGTTATAGGCGAAGCCAGCCCCAACATAGACCCTGTCAGAGTAACTCGAGATAATATACTTGAGAATATCCCAAGAGTTTTCAAGATACATCCTCGCGAGCTCCTCATCTCTTATTCCGGTTATCATCATATATGTCTCCAGCCTGATGGCCTTGGGCTCGATCCCGATATTATTGCACCCGGCTTCAACCAGCTCATCAACATAATCCTTCGTCAATATCGTCCCATTACTGTCTAAGTGAAGCCGCGCCCCCGGATTCATATCCCTAAGAATCTTGAAGAATTCTATCAGCCATCTCCTGTTGAGGGTTGGCTCCCCGCCGCTTACCGCGAGACCGGATGTATTGTAGCTTTTTCTGCACTCAGTCAATCTCCTAGCAGCCTCAAGCGGCGTCATCGGCCTAGTCGAGTTATCGTACGTGACGTGATAATTCTGGCACTGGGGGCATCTAAGATTGCAGCCTGCAAGCCAGATCGCCGCCTCCACATATCTCACCCCATTCACCTCCCACCATGGCGTGGCCTTCCCACCAACCCTATGCGGCTGGGGCCCGTGAACGATCCTAAGCGGCTCCACATCCTCCACGTCGAGCTCAACCCTCATGCCACCTCTAACAGGGGTTATGCAGGTTCTCTCGAGGTTGCCATCTATCAGGACCGCGCACGCCCAGCATCCCCCTAGGCCGCACGGGGCAGTTAAGCCCCTCGATCCCGGTCTCCCAAACACGATGCCGACACCCTCCAAAGCCTCCTTAACACTAACACCATCAGGGACAGAGTACTCAACCCCATCAACGATTATCTTAACCAGCCTGCACTCGGCCTCCTCGAGTCTCAGAACCCTGGCCTCATAAGGGCATGCATAGTAACAGGCTAGACAGCCAATACACCTCCCGCCACCATGGCATACGTTAACATTCTCGCAAAAGCCGCATTCAACACACCTTTCATGATCTATGGACACCATCCTCCTGCTAACCCTAACCACGTATTCATCGTGGAAGTAGTGGTCTTCTATTCTTTTCGCAAGATTTCGGCTCCAGCCCACTTATAGCCGGACTCACACTTATTAGGTGGTGGCGGAGTATGGTTTATGTCTTGTCTACTAGGGAGCCTTCCCGCGGGAAGATGTCTAAGAAGAAGGAATCCCCTCCGCCCGAGGAGCCCTCAATCTTGGAGCACTTCCTGGTCCCCAAGCACAGGGTATTATCTTCGGAGGAGGCGGAGCAGGTTCTGAGAAGGTATGGTGTTAAGCCGCATCAGCTTCCGAGCATACTGGCCTCCGATCCCATTGTTAAGCTTCTCGGCGCCAAGCCTGGTGACATAATCGAGATCATAAGAGACTCGCCGACCGCGGGTAAAGCGGTTTATTACCGGCACGTTGTCCCAGCAGAGGAATAGGGCTCATGGAAAGAGTTAAAGCTAGGGGATGGAGGAGGGAGTTGGGAAAGTGGCCGTCTCGGGTATAATATTTATGGAGAAGAGAATGGGGCTAGGGGGGATGTTGGATGCTTAAGCAGGTTGAATTCACTCAGGAAGATCTATGGAGCGTGATCCGCGCATACCTAGAGGATGAGGGCTTAGTACAGCACCACCTAAGATCATATAATTGGTTCATCAAGGAGGGCTTAAACGAGCTGATAAAGTCCCTAGGAGATCTGGAGATCCAGACAAAATATGGCACACTTGTTCTCAAGATGAGGAACCCGGAGGTCGGCAAGCCGGTCTTCGAGGAGGTTGACGGCACAGTTAGGGAAAATGTAACTCCGATGGAGTGTAGGCTCCGGAACCTCACCTATGCCGCGCCACTCTACGTTGAGATGATGCTCTACTTAGATGGCAAGCCGGTAATCCCGAAGCCGGAGAAAGTCAAGGTTGGAATAATCCCGATAATGGTGAAGTCCGAGATTTGTCCACTCTCAAAGATGAGCGATGAGGAGTTAATGGAGATTGGGGAGGACCCGAAGGACCCTGGGGGATACTTCATAATAAACGGCTCGGAGCGTGTTATAGTCGCGATAGAGGACCTCGCGCCAAACAGGATACTGGTAACGGAGAGGGAGACTGATAGCGGGCAGCTGAGCGCGATCGTGATATCAGTCGCCTATGGCAGACAGGCAAGGACTGAGGTGACATATAAGCCGGGCGGCCCGGTCAAGGTCTTCTTCTCCAGGATTTACAAGGGGATACCGGCCATAATAATGCTCAGGGCTCTCGGCATGACGAATGACCGTGAGATCCTCAGCATGGTATCTAGGCTGGATGAGGTCCGAGAGCTCCTCCAGCCATCATTCGAGGAGGCTGCCGGCATAGACACGGAGCAGGAAGCCCTCAGGTACATCGGGAACAGGATAGCATTCGGCTACGCGGAGGAGTATAGGATCCAACGCGCGGAGCAGCTCATAGACAACGTCCTCCTGCCGCATATCGGCACGAATAAGGCAGCGAGATATCAGAAGGCAATCTTCCTCTGCGAGATGATTGGGAGGCTTTTAGAGACAAGCATTGGGATCAGAAAGATCACGGACAGGGATCACTACGCCAATAAGAGGCTTAAGCTAGCCGGCCCGCTCCTAATGGAGCTCTATAGAATGGCCTTCATGAAGCTCCTCCGGGATATTAGATATCAGATCGAGAGGGCTGCAGCTTCCAGATACCCAATAAAGATCTCGACATTCGTCAGGCCCGGGATAATCACGGACTTCGTGAAGCATGCTCTAGCCACGGGAAACTGGCCTGGCGGGAGAGTTGGGGTAACACAGCTACTGAATAGGACTAATCACTTGGCGACCATAAGCCACTTGAGAAGAGTCCAATCCCCCCTGAGCAGGAGCCAGCCGCACTTCGAGGCGAGAGACCTGCATGGAACCCACTGGGGGAGAATATGCCCAGCCGAGACGCCTGAGGGGAGCAACTGTGGCCTCGTCAAGAATCTCGCCCTAATGGCTGAGATAACGCATCCCGTGAGGAAGCGCGAGCTCCTTGAGAAGCTCTACTCCCTCGGCGTGATTCCATTATCCGAGGCGATAACTAGGAAGAAGACTTACCCGACGAAGGTCTTCGTTGACGGCCTCCTGATAGGTTATCACGCGGACGGCGTGAAGCTCGTGAAAACAATGAGGGAGCTGAGGCGGAAGGGCGAGATAAGCCACCTCGTGAACGTCGCGTTATACGAGTATCCACATGTAACCGAGGTCTGGATAAACACGGATGAGGGCCGCGTAAGAAGGCCCCTCATAGTCGTCGAGAACGGCAGGCCGCTGCTCACAGCCGAGCATATCAAGGGGCTGAAGGAGGGGACGCTCAGGTTCAGAGACCTCGTCTCGATGGGCGTGATAGAGTTCCTGGATGCCGAGGAGGAGGAGAACGCGCTCGTCGCGCTCAGGCCCGAGGACCTAGCCGAGGAGCACACCCACCTCGAGATATGCTCATATACCATGCTCGGGGCAGTCGTGGCGATAATCCCGTATGCCGAGCACAATCAGTCGCCGAGAAACATCTATGAGGGCGCTATGGGCAAGCAGGCGCTCGGAATATACGCGATAAACCATCACCTGAGGGTTGACTCGAGATCACATATCCTCGTCTATCCCCAGAAGCCCATAGTAATCACCAAGGCCATGGACCTCCTCGACATGTACACTAGGCCGATAGGGCAGAACATGGTGGTCGCGATCCTGACGGGCCAGGGATATAACATGGAGGACGCCGTCGTCCTCAACAAGTCAGCGGTCGAGAGGGGGCTCGCCCTCTCTCTAAGCTACAGGGTCTACGAGGTGGAGGCTAGAACATACATAGGCGGCGAGAAGGATGTCATCAGGATTCCGGAGCCGACAGTGAGGGGGTATAGGGGGGAGCACGCCTACAGGGTTCTAGACGCCGATGGCCTGGCCCATGTCGAGGCGGATGTAGCTGGTGGCACTGTGATAGTCGGGGTCCAGAGCCCGCCCAGATTCCTAGAGGAGTATCAGCGCGCGCCAGCCAGGGAGCTGGTCTGGAGAGATGCCTCGGAGATTGTTAGGCCGTCGGAGGCCGGCGTCGTCGACACGATCTTCATAACAAAGAATGAGGAGGGCAATAAGCTGATCAAGGCGAAGGTTAGGTCATTCTGCGTCGCGGAGATAGGGGACAAGTTCGCCTCGAGGCACGGCCAGAAGGGCGTCGTTGGAATGGTTCTGCCGCAGGAGGATATGCCCTACACGGCGAGCGGCGTGGTGCCGGACCTGATAATCAACCCGCACGCGTTCCCGAGCAGGATGACTGTGGGCCAGCTCCTGGAGAGTATAGCCGGGAAAGTCGGAGCATTAAAGGGCGAATTTATAGATGGGACGCCCTTCATGGGCAAGCCGATAGAGGAGCTCAGGAGGGAGCTCGAGGCGCTCGGCTTCAAGAGCTCCGGCAAGGAGATAATGTATGATGGCTTAACCGGGAAAAGGTATGAGGCCGAGATATTCATAGGCGTCGTCTACTATCAGAAACTCCATCACCTCGTCAGGGATAAGATTCACGCGAGGGCTAGGGGCCGCGTCCAGATGCTAACCAGGCAGCCGACGGAGGGCAGGAGTAGGGGAGGAGGCCTCAAGTTCGGTGAGATGGAGAGAGACTGCTTGATAGCACATGGAGCAAGCTTCCTCCTGCTCGACAGGCTACTAGAGCAGAGCGACAAGTACACGGCATACTTCTGCAAGACATGCGGCCTCCCAGCTTATTACGACCTAAAGCAGGAGCGGTTCATATGCCCGATCCATGGTAAGGATGCCGACATCGCGGTTGTAACGCTGCCATACGCCTTCTACCTGCTCTTGGAGGAGATGATGAGCATGGGCATTTACCCCAAGCTCTTATTCGGGGAGGAGGTGTAGGGGGATGGCGGCATCACTTGAGACCCTTGTCGGCGTGAAGTTCGGCATACTGAGCCCAGAGATGATAAGAAAAATGTCGGTTGCCGAGATCTCTAACCCCGACACCTATGACGAGGATGGAATGCCGATCCCGACGGGAGTTATGGATCCGAGGCTTGGGACCCTCGAACCGGGCCAGCGGTGCAAGACATGCGGGAACACTTATCTCGGGTGCCCCGGCCACTTCGGCCATATCGAGCTGCCGGTGCCGGTAATTCACGTCGGCTTCGTGAAGCATATCCACCTCCTCCTTAGGGCAACATGCAGGTCATGTGGAAGGCTTAAGATACCGGAGGATGAGATCAGGAAGCTCTGGGATGAGCTTGAGGAGCTGAAGAAGCTCGGCAAAGTGTCTGAAGAGTTCTACTACAAGGTGGCGCAGAGGGCGATAGCGAGCCAGACATGCCCATACTGTGATGAGAAGCAGTATAGGATCGAGCTCGAGAAGCCCGTGACATTCATAGAGGTCGTCAACTCCGAGAGGAGGAGATTAACGCCGCAGATGGTGAGGGCGAGGCTCGAGAGGATCAGGGATGATGATCTAAGGTTATTGGGCTTCGATCCCGAGGTGGCTAGGCCCGAGTGGATGGTCTTAACAGTGCTCCCGGTGCCGCCGGTCTACGTGAGGCCCTCGATAACTCTCGAGTCGGGATTCAGGTCTGAAGACGACCTGACACATAAGCTCGTCGATATACTCAGGGTGGTTCAGAGGCTTAGAGAAAACATTAACGCGGGATCGCCGTCGCCGGTCATAGCAGAGCTCGCCGACTTACTCCAATATCACGTGACGACATATATCAATAATGAGGCCCCGGGGATAGCTCCGGCGACACATAGGAGTGGCAGGCCCCTCAAGACCCTCGTTCAGAGGCTGAAGGGGAAGGAGGGGAGGTTCAGGCTAAACCTGAGCGGGAAGAGAGTGGACTTCTCGGCCAGGACCGTCATATCACCTGACCCGAACATCAGTATAAACGAGGTCGGGGTACCGCTCGAGGTAGCGATGCAGCTGACGGTCCCCGAGAAGGTCACTGAGTGGAATATCGAGAGGCTTAGGCAGCTCGTGAGGAATGGGCCGAACAAGTATCCTGGAGCAAAATACGTGATAAGGCCCGATGGCAGGAGGGTCAGGCTCTCATATGTCCAAGACTTGGAGGAGGTGGCTAATGCCCTCGCGCCGGGCTTCATCGTGGAGAGGCATCTGATGGATGGTGACATAGTCCTCTTCAACAGGCAGCCAAGCCTCCACAGGATATCCATCATGGCCCATGTGGTCAAGGTTCTCCCATACAAGACGTTCAGGCTTAACCTCTGTGTCTGTACACCATACAACGCCGACTTCGATGGGGATGAGATGAACCTCCACGTCCCGCAGAGCGAGGAGGCCCAGACGGAGGCCAGAATACTCCTCCTAGTCCAGAACAACGTTCTATCCCCGCGCTATGGGGCGCCGATAATCGGGGCGATAAGGGACTTCCTCACAGCGGCATACCTCCTCACCCGCGATGACACATACTTGACGAAGAAGGAGATGTCATATCTCTTGGCGGCGATAGGATATGATGGCGAGCTCCCGGAGCCGGAGATAAAGGAGCCGGAGCCAAGGTGGAGTGGTAAACAGCTCTTCAGCCTACTCCTCCCGAAGGGCTTCAACCACAGGTTCAAGGCAGCATTCTCACCAGAGATAGAGGTCGTGATAGAGAATGGTAGGCTTGTCAAGGGGGTAATAGACAAGAACGCGATAGGCGTCGAGAAGGCAAATAGCATACTCCATAGGATGATGGTCGAGTATGGCCCCGACGCGACGAGGGAGTTCATGGACAAGCTCGTCAAGCTACTCAACACTTATCTCAACCTCAGGGGATTCAGCTTCGGTATAGATGACCTCGAGATACCGAAGGAGGCCCATGAGGAGCTTGAAAGGATCTTTGATAAGATGAATAAACTCTTCGAGAAGCTTAAGGCAGACTATGAGAAGGGGAGGATAGAGATTAGGCCTGGAGAGACCCCGGAGCAGGCCTTTGAGTCAAACATCCTGCAGCTAGTCTCCGAGACGAGGGAGGAGGCTGGCAAGATTGCGAGGAAGCATATCTCAAGGGATAGCTCGGCGGTGATAATGGCGAGGACGGGTGCTAGGGGCTCGCCGCTGAATATAGATCAGATGGTCGCGGTCGTTGGACAGCAAGCCGTAAGAAGAGAGAGGATCAAGAGGGGATTCACTGATCGAGTTCTAACATTCTTCAAGCCTGGAGACGTCTCGCCGAGGGCTAGGGGATTCGTCTACTCCTCATTCGCGAAGGGCCTCGACCCAATAGAATTCTTCTTCCACATGGCCGGTGGGAGGGATGGGCTTGTGGACACCGCGGTGAGAACGCAGCAGAGCGGATACATGCAGAGGAGGCTTATAAACGCCCTCGAGGCGCTCTACGTCGAGTATGATGGAAGCGTAAGAAGCATGGATGACGGGAGGATAGTCCAGTTCCTATACGGGGAGGATGGGGTAGACCCGATGAAGAGTTATCATGGTGAGGCTGTGAACGTGGACATACTAGTTAACAGGCTCAAGATCTCCGCATCGAGCACGCCGGCCTCCGAATCAGCGCTTAACGAGCTCGTGAGGCAGTATGAGGGCAAGCTTCCTCCAAAGGTCATCGAGACCCTTGTGAAAGCGGTCCAAGAGCGCCGTATATCCGCGGGCGACGCCGAGCTCCTCTTCAAGGAGGCATACAGGGAGTATCTGAGGAATAGAATAGAGCCTGGGGAGGCTATAGGAGTAGTTACGGCCCAGTCCATAGGCGAGCCTAGCACACAGCTCACCCTGAGGACATTCCATTTCGCGGGAGTCCATGAGGCCTCGATCCTGAGAGGGCTCCCGAGGCTGATAGAGATAGTTGATGCTAGGAGGACGCCTTCAACACCAATGATGAGGGTGCCGCTCATTAAAGAAATTGCGCAGGACCTCAAGGAGGCCCAGCGGATAGCAAAGCAGATAAAGTGCACCTACCTCGAGGAGATAGCCTCGGACGTTGGCTTAGACCTCCGGAGAAACGCGGTGATAATAGTCCTCGATGAGGCTACTATGAGAGATGAGGGTGTAACGGTGAAGGACGTAGACCAGGCGCTAAAATCGCTGAAGCTCAAGTTCGAGAGATCGGAGAAAACGATAACAGTCTACGCGGATGAGAAGGAGAAGGATCTCGAGCGGTTAAAGGCGAGGCTCATGTCGCTTAAGGTCAAGGGTATAGAGAGGATAACAAAAGCGATCGTGAGATATGAGGACGGGGAATACGTGATCCTGACGGAGGGATCGAACCTAAAGAAGGTTATGCAGGTCCCAGGGGTCGATTATAGGAGGGTCTGGACGAATAATATAAGAGAGATAGCCTCGGTCCTCGGGATAGAGGCGGCGAGAGCGGCAATAGTCAGGGAGCTGAAGCACGTGCTTGATGAGCAGGGCCTCGACGTGGATATACGCCACCTGATGATAGTGGCGGACATGATGACGATAAGCGGGGCCGTCAAGCAGATTGGGAGGCATGGTGTCGTCAGACTAAAGGAGAGCCCGCTTGCGAGGGCGGCATTCGAGATAAGTGTCCAGACGCTGATAGACGCCGCGGTGAGAGGCGAGGTCGACAAGCTTAGGGGGAATGTTGAGAGGATAATAGTTGGAAAGGAGGTCAAGGTTGGAACAGGAATAGTCTCGCTCCTGATGAGCTATCCAGGCATCGCGGATGGATCCGGGTCGAAGGAGACTGGCGAAGCTAAAATTGAGGGGAGAGGAGGGGGCTAAAATGCTGAGGGAGGAGATACCGGCCACAGAGGTCAAGGATCTTAGAAGACACCTAGAGGTGATCTCGAGAACCGGGAAGATGATCCTCGGGTTTAGGCAATCCCTCCTCTCAGTGCTACATAGGAAGTCTAAGCTAGTGATACTCGCGGGGAACTGCCCGCCCAACTTGGAGCGCGAGATAGTTGTAGCCTGCAAGATGACGGGGACGCCATTCCTGAAGGTTAAGGTGCCCGGGACCGAGTTGGGATATCTTGCTGGAAAGCCTTTCCCCGCGGCGGTTATCTCGATAACCGATTTAGGGAGCTCAACAATACTTGATGAAATAATGTCCAAGCCGGAGGAGACAGAGACTTAGCTCCTAAGAGGGGTGAGGGAGGGCTCGAACATTGAGTGAGGGAATAAAGCTGACGGATAAAGAGATGCGCTACATCTCCCTTCTCGAAGCGGCTACAGGGGCGAGCATCATCGACTGCGTGGAGCATGGGGACATGGTTGTCTTCGTGGTTGGCGAGGGGGAGCTTCAAAAAATCTTCTCCAGCAGGGAGTTCAGGATACAGGACTTCGCGAAGCTCATCAAGAAGAGGGTGAAGATTGTCGAGTACTCGCGTGATCCGGCGAAGTTCATCGAGAACGCCCTCCAGCCCGCTAAACTCCTAGAGCCCGTCAGGATGGCTGAGAGGCCTGATGGGCGGAAGATCGCCGTCGCCTCGGTGGATCCAAAGTATAAGGCCATGGCCATCGGGAAGGCCGGGAGAATGATTGAACTGGTCCGCCTATTAGCAAAGAGACATCACGACGTGGACCATGTCATAATCCGATGAAGAGATCTCTATCATCGGGGAATATTCATTAGCTGGCTCATCCCGCTTGAAGGCCGGAAGAGGGGGTGTGTTAGGTTGGCTAAGGATAAGTCCCGGGCCCTAATACTCTGGTTCGAGGAGCTGGGCAAGGATGATATACCCCTAGTCGGCGGGAAATGCGCCAACTTGGGAGAAATGATTAACGCCGGGATACCTGTTCCACCGGGCTTCGCGGTAACCGCATATGCTTATAAGAGGTTTATCGAGGAGACTGGGATAGCGCAAAAGATCTACGACATACTTGATGAGACCATAACGGATCCGGGAAACCCGGCCCAGTATGAGGAGGCCTCGAAAAAGATCAGGAGAATTATAGAGTCCACGCCAATACCAAAGGATATCCGCGACGCGATAGTCGAGGCGTATCGCGAGCTTTCAAAAAGGGTTGGCTTGAAGGATGTTTATGTCGCAGTCAGATCCTCGGCCACCGCGGAGGACCTACCCGGGGCATCATTCGCCGGCCAGCAGGAAACCTACTTGAATGTCAGGGGAGAGGAGGAGGTGCTCGAGTCCGTTAGAAAATGCTGGTCAAGCCTCTTCACGCCCAGAGCGATATTCTATAGGACTGAGAAGGGATTCAGGCATGAGAAGGTTCTCATTAGCGTCGCGGTCCAGAAGATGGTCAATAGTAGGTCCGCCGGCGTCATGTTCACACTACACCCCGTAACCGGCGACAGGAACATCATAGTAATCGAGTCAGTCTGGGGGCTTGGAGAGGCTATAGTCTCCGGAGCGGTAAGCCCGGATCACTTCGAGGTCGACAAGAACACCCTGAAGATTGTAGTGAAGAACATCGTGAAGAAGGAGGTTGAGTATGTCAGGGATCCGAAGACTGGTAAAACCGTGCACGCGAAGGTTCCACCGGAGAGGCAAGAGGCTCCAAGCCTGACAGATGAGGAGGTTGTGGAGCTCGCGAAGATAGCTAAGAGGATTGAGCAGCATTATGGTACCCCACAGGACATAGAGTTCGCGGTCGACAGGGATCTACCCTTCCCGCAGAACCTGTTCATCGTCCAGTCCAGGCCTGAGACCGTCTGGAGCATGAAGGAGGTGGAGGTGGCCGCGTCCTCAGGCTCATCAGCAGTCTCTGTCGCCGAGGCGAAGATGGTCATAAAGGGCCTGCCCGCGAGCCCCGGGGTCCACGTGGGGAAGGCCAAGATAGTCTTCTCGCCTGAGGAGGCTGCTAAGAAGATCCAGAAGGGAGACATCCTCGTCACGAGGATGACGAACCCGGACTGGGTGCCATACATGAGGCTTGCGGGCGCGATCGTGACGGATGAAGGTGGGATGACCTGCCACGCGGCCATAGTCTCTAGGGAGCTCGGAATACCGTGTATAGTCGGCGCGAGGGATGCCACGAAGGTGCTGAAGGATGGCGAGACATACACCGTGGATGCCAGGTCTGGGGTCATCTACGAGGGCGCGGTCGAGGAGCTTGTTAAGCCAGCTAAGGAGAAGGTGGCGGAGGTGGCCGTCGCAGCCCGCGCTCCAGTGATCACTGGGACAAAGATTTACGTCAACATAAGCATACCCGAGATCGCCGACAAGATCGCGAGGGAGACCCAAGCTGATGGCGTCGGCCTGCTAAGGGCGGAGCACATGATGGTGAGTATCGGGAAGCACCCGAGGCTCCTCATCGAGGAGGGCGGAGAACAAAAGATGATTGACGCGTTCGCCGAGGGGATAAGAAAGGTTGCTCAGGCATTCTATCCAAGGCCTGTCGTCTACAGGTTCCTAGACTTCAAGCCCGATGAGTTCCTCGCGCTACCCGGTGGAGAGAAATATGAGAAAGAAGCTGGGCACGTCGGCCCCAACCCGCTAATAGGCTACAGGGGTGCATTCAGATACATCAAGGAGCCGGACATATTCAGGCTGGAGTGTAGGGCTATTAAGAAGGTTAGGGAGGAATATGGGCTGAAGAACGTCTGGGTCATGGTGCCATTTGTCAGGAGGGTCGAGGAATTCATCCAAGCCAAGAAGATAATGGAAGAGGAGGGCCTTATCCAAGGACCAGACTTCAAGGTGTGGATAATGGTTGAGGTCCCGAGCACAGTCCTGTTAATCGACAAGTTCATCGAGGCTGGGATAGATGGCGTCAGCTTCGGGACAAACGATCTAACAATGCTCATCCTCGGGATAGATAGGGATGACGCGGCGGTGCAGGAGATATATGATGAGAGGAACTTGGCTGTTAAGAGGGCGATAAGCCACGTCATAAGAGTTTGCAGGAAGCATGGCGTGACGACGAGCGTCTGCGGGCAGGCGCCATCCAACTACCCGGACATCGTCGAGTTCCTCGTAAGGGAGGGTGTCACGAGCATATCCGTCAATCCGGACAAGGTTATCGAGACGAGAGAGATGGTCGCTGCTATCGAGAGAAAGATCATGCTGGAGAGGCTAATGGAGCTTGAGGAGAGGCTCAACAATCTTGACCGAAGGATGCGAGAACGCGGAAAGATATTTGAATGGTCACCCGAGCTCGACTAACCCGCCAGCATATTTTTCTAAGACGACCCCCTCCCTACTTAGGATGGGGAGGTTTGGGCTACATCCCTCCTCCTGGAGGTTCAGCCCTTGGCCGGGTCTCCGGCCATTACCCCTACCCCTTTCGGGGCTCAGGGTTACTGGCGTCAACAGTATGTTGTATGCCGCAACTAGGTCGGCGTTAAACACCTTGTTCATCGTCGTGCACTTAAATAATCCCCTGCTCATCCTGACGCCGCATCCGTCACCATGCCATGGGCATCTCGATGAGGTACCTCTCTCATCAACGTAGATCACCTTTATCCCATACTCCTCCGCGACCTCTCTAATCCTCCTCAACAGAAGGCCATAGGTCCAGACATGATTGTTATCGAAGTCACCGTTCTCCTGCGCGATATACTTCGGGTAGCCAACCTTAACCGTGGATACCCCGATGTCATAGAGCCACTCCACAGCCTCCCTCACCTTGGCATTTATGTAGTTCTTTATTTGACCTCTCCATTTCGCGTACATCCGCCTAAGCCTCCTAGACGTCTTCAAGCCATACCCATTTAACATGGACTGATACTCGGAAATCTTCTTCCCCCAGTAATATGATATCGACTTTAGTGGTTTGCCATTGACGAGCTTCGCCAAACCATTCTCGACATAAATGGCCATTAAATTGTTTATCCCAATGTCTATGCCCGCGGTCAAGTTGCCCTTCGGCTGTTGCGGCACCTGCCTCCATTTACTCCTCACCATTTTCTCAGAGACCTCGAAGGCTATATGAGCATACCACTTTCCTCTATCGGCGTCGTAGCGTATCTTGAGCTCTCCACGCTTGCCTCTCAGATATATTGGGCCCTCGTATCTCACTTCTATCCAGCCAACCGCGCCAAGGCCCTGAAGAACAATCCTATCACCATCCATCTTATACTGGTCTTTTCTAATTACAGTCCATAGCGCCCTAGACCCATTTCTTTTGCCGAATCCCGGCGGACTAACCTTCGTCATGAATGGCGGCAGCCTCCCCTCCCTCTTCAGCTCCAATAGCCTGAAGAAGGCCTTCCACGCCTTACCGTTCCTCAGCAGGATCGTCTGGGCCGTAACAGCGCCTATCAGCGGCTTATACTTTTCATAGAACTCCTTATATGTCCCATCAAAGTCAATAAACTTCTTCTCCAGCCACATCCTCAACCTAACATAATTAACCTCGTTCCACAGCTTCGAAGAAAGGTCGCAGAGCTGTCTCAGCCTCTTCTCAGCCTCCTCATCAACCACCAGCTCCACAGTACAATTCCTCCTCATCTCTTATTCACCTCCAAGGACTTCATAGAGTATGCTTCTCAGCTCCGTGCGGACATGGTCCATCACCTTCCCAACGTGTCCGCAATACCTCTTGGCGAAATCATCGAGCATCCTGAGGCCATCATATACAAGCGTCCTAGCAATGACCGATGGCGGCCTATACCTCTCAACAACGGCAAGCGTCGAGTTAATGCTATCCAAGACCCCGACGAGCTCCCTCAGGAGGCCGGCCTCCTCGAAGGCATTCACGTAACCAATCATGCCCCCACAATACCATCTTAATACATGCCTGCCCTTATTTCTTGGGGACCTGCCTGAAAATGGAAGACTATTATGATGACGTCGAGATGCCGGGAAGCCGGCTAAACATAAGATTCCATGACGATGAGAAGACCCCGGAGCAGACACTCATAATACCGTTCATGGAGGGGGATGGAGTCAGGTATTTCGTGGCCAGGGGCGTGAGGGAGGGCGACAGGCGCATAACAAGATGCGACATAATCAGGATAATGAACTGGGATCAATTGATCGAGTATCTCGGGGACGTCTGGGAGGAGATGTGGGACGCAATGCTATTCAAGCTGAAGACCGCCGAGATGAATATGCCGTAAAGTGGAAGACCATATCACAATACCCCACTTTTTATTTTTCCTCCATTTTCAGGATAGGTCCCAAGAAATAAAGGCATAAAGGCAAGTCCCCTTATTCTTAGATATGTAGGGCCATGAGGGGGTTATAGGACCTTGGAGGAGGCCGTCTCAATGTTTAAGAGGTATGGGGGGGTGGCGACGGGTACCGATTCTGATTTTTTTCTAAGATAGCCCACCTAATCTCAAAATTATACCCGAGAGCTAGGAAGATAATTGAGGTCGGAGTGGGTCGATCACCCTATACGCTGCTGCAGCTGAGATTTCTATTGCCTAATGCCGAGATAATAGCAACGGATATTGATCCTGAGGCCGTGAGAGAGCTTAGCGAAATGGGGGTAAAATCTCTTGTTGACGATATATTCGAGCCTAATGAGAGGATTTATGAGGGCGCAGATCTGATCTACTCTATTCGACCGCCATCCGAGATTATACCAAGGCTTGCCGAGCTCGGCAGCAGGATTGGCGCGGACATCCTTATAATACCCTTATCGGAAGACGCATATTTCTCCAACCTATCTGGATGGGAGCGGATAGTGGAAAATGGGCTAATAGTATATCTCCTGAGAAAGTCTAGGCGGTAAAAGATTATGTGGAAAAGGGCTTGAGGATGCGCGGCCTCTATGTTTGCGCCTCCTCGGCGATGAGATCGAAGGCGGGCTTCAGGATTGGATAGAGCTTTTCATATACCCTAAAGAGCCTCTCATACTTCTCATGATTCTCCGGGTTATAGTCATTCTCATGTATTATCTCGAGACTTTCAACGGCATCCTCGAACCTCTTCCATATTCCTATCCCGATCCCAGCCAGCAGCGCTGCGCCCAGGGAACCGCCCTTCTCGCTATATTTCAGCACCCTCACCCTCACCCCAAATACATCCGCGAATATCTGCCTCCAGATATTGCTCAAGGCCCCGCCGCCGGAGATATACACTTCCCTTATCTCGCTCCTTGACTTTCTCCTAAGCATGTCGCCTAGGCTCCTCAGGCTATAGGCCACACCCTCCAAGACACTCCTAACGATATCGGGCTTCCTAGTACTTAGACTCAGACCTATGAATACTCCCCGCGCATTGGGGTCGGTGTGTGGGGCTCGCTCGCCAGCCAGGTATGGTAGAAAGAAGACCCCCCTAGACCCCAGTGGAGCCTGCTGAGCTTCTTCGGAAAGTATATCAAAGGCTGATCTGCCGCATAATCTCGCTACAGCCTCCTCACTGTCGGCGAGAGCCTCCCTGAACCACTCTAAGGAGCCGCCGGCGGCCAGTGTACATCCAAACACCATCCATCTTCTAGGCATAACATTGCAATAGAATTGTAGTATCCCTTCGCTGTTCTCGAAATACTCGTCCACGGTCAGTCCAACAACCCCAGAGGTTCCTATTAGTATGCATAGCTTGTTTGGGCTTGTTGAGCCGGATGCGGCTAGCTGGAGGACGGCATCACCCCCGCCCCCCACAACCGCCACCCCGCCCCCGAGTCCAATCTCGCCAGCGACCTTGTCAGTGACGTAGCCCGTCACCTCGCTTGACTCCACAACTCGATCCGGCAATATCTGCTCAGGTATATTCAGGGTCTCTAGGATCTCGCGACACCACTTCCTATTCTTGACGTCGAACATATGCGTCCCAGAGGCGTCACTCACGTCCGTGGCATAGTCCCCTGTCAGCCTGAACCTGATATAGTCCTTGGGGTTCAGGAACTTCGTGGCCTTGGCAAATATGTGCGGCTCATTCTCCATAACCCAGAGTATCTTACCAACGGTGAACCCGGGCATTATGCCATTATTGATTAGCCTTACGACGTTCTCAAGCCCGCCCAGCTTCTCTATCGCATAGAGGCACTGCCTATAATTCCTCTGATCATTCCACATTATGCATGGCCTCAGGACCTTGCCATGCTCGTCAAGCAGCACTAGCCCATGCATCTGACCTGTCAATCCTATCCCCGCTATCTCATACCCCTTAGTGCGCAGGTCGCCAGCAAGCTCAGCCAGCAAGCGCCGCGCAACATTCCACCAGTCATCTGGGTTTTGCTCGACCCAACCCGGTCTAGGTATATACGTGGGATATCTCCCGGACTTCTCGCCAACAACCTCGAGCTCGCGTGAGATCGCAAGAACCTTGCATCCAGAAGTCCCCACATCTAAGCCGACAACACATTCCTCCATAGGGCCTCACGTCAGAATTACCTGCCAGAACATGATAAGAATTTCGCCGCCCCATTAAACTATATATCTCGTACCCCCTCGCTGGAAGATAATGGTATGAGCGTGAGGAAGACCCCAGCTGGAGAAAAGTGGAGGCTCCTCGAGGTTGAGCGGCCTGAAGACCCATACTATAACTTGGCGATTGAGGAGGCTGTGGCTAGGACGGTTGGCGAGGGGATCGCGCCGACAACTCTGAGATTCTGGAGAAATGATAATGCCATAGTTATAGGAGCCTTCCAGTGCGTGAGCCTCGAGATAAAGCTTGAGGAGTGCGTGAGGTATGGCGTGAAGGTCGTCAGGAGATTCACTGGGGGAGGAGCAGTATATCATGATATACGTAACCTCAATTATGCGATCTCATTTAGAAGGCCGAGCCCGATACCGGGAGACGACGTCTTGAACGGGTATAGGTTGGTAGGCGAGGCCGTGATAGCGGGCTTGGAGAAGCTCGGCGTGAAGGCCGAGTTCATCCCGGTAAATGATATACAGGTTGGGGGTAGGAAGATCTCAGGCATGGCCGGAACACTCATGAAAAACTTCCTATTCATTCATGGATGCTTACTCGTGGGATCGAATATCGAAATACTCTCAAGGGTGCTTAACGTCCCGAAGGAGAAGCTTGAAGCCAAGGGCGTGGGGAGCGTGAGGGCGAGGGTTACGACTCTGAGAGATGAGCTCAACCGCGAGATAACGATGGATGAAGTTAAGACAGCTCTCCTGAGGGGATTTGAAGAAGTATTCGATGTGGAGCTTATCCCCGGTGAGCTGACGAGCTGGGAGGAGAGGATTGCCGAGGAGCTCTACAGGAACAAGTACATGACAATAGTGTGGAATCTGGGCCCATGTAGGGGATGCCCAGACAGGGATAGGGACGCGTTAATACTAAGGAGGGTTGGGCTTGCAGGCGGAGATTAGGAGAAGCATCGTATATAGATCTGAAAGGGGGAAGACTGTGAGGCTATGCATATCCGTACGCGGCGACAGGATAATGCATGCAACCTTCACCGGGGACTTCTTCGGAGAGCCGGCGGAGGAGCTCAATAAGATCGGAGAATCCATCGTAGGTCTGAGTATCAAGGAGAGAGACAAGCTACTTAGCAGGCTCGACGCATTCCTAAGAGAAAGGGTCGAATGGATCGAGGGAGTATCCCCAGAAGACTTTAAGCAGGCGTTGGTCAAGATCCTTGAAAATCTATAGCACATGAATTTTTAAAAGCCTTTTATACCCGGTACATGATAATATTGCTGCATGCCAGCTCTAGAACAAGCAAGGCTTCTAGGAGGCATTGGATCCATCCTAATGCTCTTGGCATTCGTCCCCTACGCCGGCCCCGTGCTAAGTATCATCGGCTTCATCCTAGTACTCATCGCGGTTAAGTATATCTCGGATCATGTAGGTGATCGCACGATCTTCAATAACTACTTGATCGCCATGATAATAGGGATAATCTCGGTTATCGTGGCGGCGGTAATGGGTGTTGCGGGATTCCTCGGAAGCATGGGTCTGCTCCTGACGGGCGGGCCCATAGCCACCTTCGCTGGAATGATCATGACCCTGATAGCCGTGCTCGTCGTCGTCTGGATCCTCGGGATCATAGCCGCCATATTCATTAGGCGAAGCTTCAACTCGATAGCCACAGCCCTGAACGTCAAGATGTTTGCCACAGCAGCCCTCCTATATCTCATCGGCGCTATATTGACAATAATCATCGTGGGCGCCATAATCGCTCTCGTCGCAATAATCCTCCAGATAATCGCGTTCTTCCAGATACCCGCTGAGAGGGCCCCGCCTCCACCCCCACCGCCTCCAGCATAAAAACACCGATAACACACAACATTTTTTATCTCGCGAGCATAAACAGGTTATCAGCTAATGAAGATTAGGACATGGATTATCCTAATACTAATAATCACGGCGGCATCATCATTCACATTCTCATATCTCCTCTCCCAGAGCCAGGTGGCGGCCAAGACCATAACGGTAACGGAGACGATCTTGGCCTCAAAGCCGGAGACCACGGTAATTTCGGACAAGCAGTATGAGGATGCTATCCATGAGCTCCTACAATATGTGAAGGATTGGGTTGAGTCGCGCCGTGGGCTAAGCCTCAAAGAAGATGTTGAGATAATTGTCCTCACGAGGGAATGGGTTATGGAGCACTGGGGCGTGGGAGGCCTTAACATCACAGAGGTCAGGATCGAGGAAGCTGTTCTAAAATCCCTCTTCATGATTCCTGATAACTTCAATTTGACAGAGTTCAAAGTTCGAGTAAGCGGCTACATGATAGCTGGAGCGGCCGACCACACGATATATGTCGTGAAGGAGTTTTTCGACCCATCCCACAAGGTTGAGTCAGGCTCGATCCTTGCTCATGAGCTGATGCATATCCTCCAAGGTGAATACTTCAGCTTGCCTAGGCCAAGCTCCACTGATGAGCGGAACGCGTTGAGTGCTCTTGTCGAGGGAGAGGCTGGCCTGCTAGGTTCCCAATACCTATTGGAGCATGGTGTTAGGCCACGCGGCTCATCGCCAGAATCGAGCCTCGAGCCGCTTGAGGCTCTCTGGCTCTTCCCATATATCTATGGCGAGCCCTTCGTGAGGTATATCTATGAGCGGGGTGGATGGAGCATGGTGAACACGCTCTACCGCGACCCGCCGCGGTCTACAGCTCAAATTCTTCATCCGGAAAAGTACCTCGATGGATGGAAGCCCATTCAAGTCGATCCACCGCGGTCTCCGGGTGAAGGCTGGAGCCTCATTTACCAAGACGTCATGGGTGAATTCTTCATCCGGCAGGTTCTTAGAGCACACCTCGACGGCTTCTCCGCGAATAAGTCGGCTGAGGGCTGGAGGGGCGACGTGCTCCAGTTCTATGAGCAGGGCAACAGCTACATGTTACGATGGAAGATACTCTGGGAGGATGAGAAGGAAGCCGCGGAGTTCTTGGAGGCATTTACGAGGCTGCTCAAGAGCATTGGCGCCGAGAAGATCGGCGAGATGGCTTGGGCCGCCGGGAACAGGCTTGTCGAGCTCCAAGCTGAGGGCCGGGTTACGTTGATAATAATAATATCTCATGCCCGGTGCGCTGTTTGCGCCTGAAGGTTTAAAAGCTGGAAGACTTGCTTTGGGCTGGGATGGGTAACGGCGAATTCGCTGCAAGGAAGCTCCGGCTGAATAGGAAGAAGTTCAGGTGGAGTCAGAGGAGTTATCGAGTTAGGATGCTGAGGCTCAAGGAGAAGGTCGATCCGCTTGAGGGCGCACCCATGGCCCGCGGTATAGTGATCCAGAAGGTTGGGATAGAGTCGAGGCAGCCGAACTCAGCTGTAAGGAAATGTGTTAGGGTCCAACTGATAAAGAATGGCAAAGTTGTAACAGCCTTCTGCCCGGGCGACGGATCCCTAAATGTGATAGATGAGCACGATGAGGTAATAATCTGCGGGATAGGCGGAACCCTAGGCAGGTCCATGGGCGATCTTCCAGGAGTCCGATACAAGGTGGAGCTCGTTAATGGGGTCCCGCTCAAGCTCCTAGTGCAGGGTAAGATACAGAAGCCGAAGAGGTAAACCCACCAATAAATCGGGGAGGCTTCAACCTCTAGTCCTTTTCAGGAATGCCATGACGGGATCCTCGCCCAAAGCCTTCTTAAGATAAAAGCCCAGAGCCCTGAAGCAACTTCTCCCCAAGGCCGTCTCGATAATTGCTCTAAGGGCTTCCTGAAGATTACTCCGCCTACCCCCGCCATCCAACATTGCGCAATAATATGCATGCGCTTGGTTTAGCCTTTTTATCTTATCCCTAGTGCTGGCGCCATTATACTTTGCGGGATGCATGCATCTTTTGGGGCATTAAAGTTTATATTTGTGCACTAATGCCTATTTTGCATGAACGGTGGCTGTCTTTGGCTCTAAATATCATGCTGAGAGGCAGCTTAAGCTTATAAGACTCGATCTGGGGCTCACCCCTCTTCAAGTTTTCGGGGCCATAAGAGCTGCTTGGAGGGATGCCTTTCTTCTAGAATCTCTAACGGGCCCCAAGAGGCTCGCAGAATACAGCTTCATCGGTTTCGACCCTAGGCTTATCATCGAGTGTTATGAAGGGTTCTCGAGGATCCATGAGCATGGCTCTGTCGGTGAGGTGGATGGCGATCCACTGGATCTGCTAAGAGGCATAGTCTCGCCGATCGCGAGCGCCTCCTCCTCACCTAGGTTTATCGGCGGCCTTGTAGGCTATGTCTCCTATGAATCCTCATTCCTCTGGGAGGATATCCGGCTATGCGAGAAACCGGGCAGTATCTTCCCACTCATGAAGTTCGGCCTATTTGAGGATGCGCTAATCTATGATCATGGGAGGCGGGTATACTACTATTCATGCGCGGGGGATGGCAGGCTAGACGAGGTCAAGAGAATTCTGAGAGATGTTGGGCCACTGCCTGACAATCACGGCCCCAGATACACAAGCCCGAAGAGTAACATGAGCATGGGTGAGTTCATGGATATCGTGGAGGCTGGAAAGAAGTATATTGAGCGTGGCGACATCTTCCAAGTAGTTCTCTCAAGGAGGCTCGAATTCGAGGTCGAGGGAGACCTACTTCCATTCTATATCAGGCTTCGCGATCTTAATCCATCACCTTACATGTATTATCTCAGGCTCGGGGATGATGAGATTGTTGGAGCAAGCCCCGAGATGCTGGTCAGGGTTGAGGGTGTCAGGGTTGAGACGTTTCCAATAGCCGGGACTAGGCCGAGAATGAAGGACCTAGGGCTTGAGGAGGAGTCTGATCGCGAGCTCCTCTCCGACGAGAAGGAGAGGGCGGAGCACGTTATGCTCGTTGATCTCGCAAGAAATGATCTTGCCAAGATAGCAGAGCCCGGATCAGTAGAGGTGAAGGAGTTCATGACGCTGGTCAAGTATAGCCACGTCAAGCACCTAGTCTCAAGGGTTGAGGCAAGGCTGAGAGATGGGGCCACGATGTATGATGCCTTCAAGGCTGTCTTCCCGGCTGGAACCGTCTCCGGGGCGCCGAAGCCTAGGGCAATGGAGATAATAGAGGAGCTCGAGCCTATTAGAAGGGGCCCATACGCGGGGGCGGTTGGATACTTCTCGCTGAACGGCTGCTGCGACTTCGCTATCACAATAAGGACCTTGATCAGGAGATCATGCCTAGCCTACATCCAGGCGGGCGCTGGCATCGTCTGGGACTCTATTCCCGAGCGAGAGTGGAAGGAGACCCAGCATAAGATGATGGCGCTCGTGAGGGCATTAGAGGAGGCTGGTGAAAGATGCGCGTACTAATTCTGGACAACTTCGACTCATTCGTCTACAATCTCGCCGACTACGTTGGCAGGCTGGGAGCTGAGGCTATAGTCGCGCGAAGCAACAGGATCACCTTGAATGATATTGAGGAGATCGATCCTGATAGGATCATAATCTCGCCGGGCCCCGGTCATCCATCCGAGAAACAGTACACTGGGATCTGCGAGGATGTTATCATGAGATTCTCGCGTCATACACCAATACTGGGAGTATGTTTAGGTCATCAATTGATAGTCCACGCGTTCGGCGGAAGGGTGGTCAGGGCTAGGAGGGTCGTGCACGGCAAGCCGAGTCTCGTGAGTCATGACGGAAAGGGGATATTCATGGGGATTGAGAACCCACTCGTGGCCGGTAGATATCACTCGCTCGTCGCCGATGAGAATAGCCTGCCCGACTGCCTCGAGATATCTGCGAAATCACTTGATGATGGCGAGATCATGGGGGTCAGGCATAAAAGCTTACCTATCGTGGGCGTGCAGTTCCATCCAGAATCCATCCTAACCACCAGCGGAATCAGGATTCTCAGGAACTTCTTGGGGGGCATGATATGAGAATAGTCGAGGCGATAAGGCTGCTCGTTGAACGTGGGAGCATAGAGCCAGGGCTCGCGGCGAGATGTATGGAAGAACTGATGAAAGGTGAGGCGACACATGCTCAGGCCGCCGCCTTCCTCATCGCCCTCCGCATACGGGGCGAGGATCCAGCCATAATAGCCGCCATGTCGGAGGTCATGAGAAGGTTTGCGACACCTATACGTGTAGGCCCCATGAAAGGAAGACTGATAGATACATGTGGAACTGGCGGCGACGCTGTCAAGACTATTAATGTCAGTACAGCATCCGGGCTTGTAGCCGCCGCTGCTGGATGCCGGGTCGCAAAACACGGCAATAGATCGTTCACGGGCTACTGTGGTAGTGCGGACTTCCTTGAGGAGGTCGGTGTGAGGATAGACTTGGAGCCAGAGGTGGTTTCAAGGTGCATCGAGTCGCTGGGCTTCGGATTCATTTACGCGCCGAGATATCATCAGTCCATGAGGAATGTTATGCCTGTGAGGAGGGAGATCGGGATAAGGACGGTCTTCAACTTGCTGGGCCCTTTAACAAACCCGGCACCGGTGAATGCTCAGGTTCTTGGGGTCTTCTCCCGCGAGTTCGTGGAACGCATGGCTGAAGCGGTCAGAATCCTTGGAAGAGAAGAGGCCGCGATAATTCATGGGGATGGCGGGATAGATGAGGTATCAATATTCTCCGAGACGACGATGATCTGGATCAAGGACGGGGAGGCTAGGCGGGTGATACTCAGCCCTGAGAGCTTCGGGCTCGAGAAGGCGAGAGTTGAGGAGATAATCGTGGAAAGCAGGGATATGTGTATCAGAAGAACCTTGGAGGCCTTGACGGGGGCTCTCGGAAGAAGCCATCCATTAACGAGGCTCCTCCTCGCAAATTCATCGCTATCATTAATGATTGCCGGATTGGCTGATGACCCGGCTGGTGGCGCTGAGATGGCTTGGCGCGTAATAGAATCGGGGAAGCCGATCGAGCTGTTGAGGAGGCTCGTGAAGGAGACCGATGGTGATCAAGATAAATTCGAGTCGTGGATGAGGGTGGTAGAATGAGCTTTCTCGAGAAAGCATGTGCACAAGCGAGGAGGAGGGTTGCAGAGGGGTATTATAGCTTGGATGAATGCAAGGCGGCGGTGAGGAGGCCGAGCATGCTTAAGGCCTTGGGTAAGCCGGGGATCTCGTTGATATGCGAGCTGAAGCTCCGATCACCATCCATGGGTCGGATCAGGGAGGAACAGGATCCGGTAAGCCTCGTAATGGAGATGGAGGATGCTGGGGCTGATGCTCTCTCGATCCTAACAGACCCTGACAACTTCTCCGGATCAATAAGATACCTTGCGGAAGCCTCGGAGATCACAAGCCTCCCAATCTTAATGAAAGACTTCATAGTTTCTGAGACCCAGATAGAGGCCGCCCATAGGGCGGGCGCATCTGCAATACTCCTAATTTTCCCGGCCTTCTCGAGGGGCTACACGGAGCTCGAGCTGAGGGATGCGATAGAGCTCGCCCATGGCATGGGGCTCGAGGTCCTGCTTGAATCCTACACGATTGGGGACTTCAAAGCATCGCTCCATTACGATGTGGACCTCCTTGGAGTGAATTCTAGGAACCTCGACACGCTCGACCTCAGCCTCGACCGCGCTTATGAGATCATCGCGGCGCATGGCGGCGATTGTGAGCGAATAGTTCTTGAGAGCGGAATAACCTCGGCATCTGACGTGAGAAAATTCTTAGAGGTCGGTGTGAGCAAGTTCCTAGTTGGCACCTCGATCATGCGGTCTAGGAACATTGCGGCAAAGATAAGAGAGCTTAAGGGGGCTCTAGGCGATGGTTAGGGTGAAAATCTGCGGGATAACGCGTGAGAGCGATTTGATGGCAGCTGCCATGTATGGCGCCGACGCGGTGGGTCTGGTGGTGGGCTTCCCGAGATCGCCAAGAAATCTCACGATTGAGAGGGCGAGAACTCTCAGGAGGATGGCGCCACCATTCCTCGACGTGGTCTTAGTAGTTGATGGGAGTGATCACAATATGCTGGCTAGGGCTATCCGCGAGATAAGGCCCGACGCTGTCCAAGTATATGGCGATGTTGACCCAGATCAGTTGAGAGAACTTGGAGCCAAATGGATTATTAAGCCCGTTCAGGCAAATCTTGACGCGGTGCTCGATTGCAACGGCTTCGATGCGATACTTCTTGACAGCAGCATGGGAAGGGGCTTGAAGCCTGACTGGAACATCTGCAGGAGGATCCGGGAGATGTCCAGGCTTCCCGTTATACTGGCTGGAGGTCTCAGCCCGTCAAATATCCGGGACGCGATCCGGATAGTCAGGCCATATGGTGTTGATGTCTCGAGTGGGGTCGAGTCATCTCCCGGGATAAAGGACGCGCATATGATAAGAGAGTTTGTTAGGAGGGTTAGGGGGGCCGAGCTTGATGAGGTATAATCTTCCGACGAGTGATGGGAGGTTTGGCAGGTTCGGTGGGCGATATGTCCCCGAGACGCTGATGGAGGCGCTAAGCGACCTTGAGGAGAGTTATCTCAGGCTGAGGGATGATCCGAGCTTCAGGCGCGAGCTAGATTATATGCTCAGGGAGTATGCTGGTAGGCCGACGCCGCTTTACTACGCGGAGAACCTTACGAGGATGGTGGGTGGGGCGAAGATATACCTCAAGCGCGAGGACTTGCTTCATGGGGGCGCTCACAAGATAAACAACACGCTAGGCCAGGGGCTGCTCGCTAAACGGATGGGGAAGAGGAGGGTGATAGCTGAGACCGGGGCCGGGCAACATGGTGTCGCGACCGCTATGGCCTGCGCGGTCCTCGGCCTGAGATGCGAGATCTACATGGGCGAGATAGACATGGAGAGGCAGAGGATGAACGTGCAGAGAATGAAGCTTCTTGGGGCCGAGGTCCACCCCGTCTCATCCGGATCGAAGACGCTGAAGGACGCGATAAACGAGGCGATAAGGGACTGGGTGACGAATGTCGAGACGACGTATTATCTGCTCGGATCATGTGTCGGCCCACATCCGTATCCGATGATTGTCCGGGATTTCCAGTCCGTTATAGGATTGGAGACAAAGAGGCAAATTCTTGAGAAGGAGGGAAGACTTCCGGACTACATCGTGGCATGTGTCGGCGGCGGGAGCAACGCGATAGGAATATTCCATCCATTCATCGAGGATCATGAAGTCAAGCTAATTGGCGTCGAGGCCGGTGGGGAGGGTGAGGCTCTCGGAAAACACTCAGCATCACTCGTAAGAGGTCTCGAGGGAATTCTACATGGCGCGCTAACATATGTCTTGCAGGATGAGGATGGGCAGATAGCCGGAACACATAGCATAGCAGCCGGCCTAGACTATCCCGCGGTCGGGCCGGAGCACGCCTACCTCAAGGAGACCGGAAGAGCCCAATACTTCACGGTAACAGATGAGGAGGCTCTCCAAGCATTCCTAGCGCTATCAAGGACTGAGGGGATTCTGCCAGCGCTCGAGTCCGCCCACGCACTAGCATATGCAATGAAGCTTGCTGAGAACATCGGGAAAGATGAGATAATAGTCGTGAACCTCTCAGGCAGGGGGGACAAGGATCTCGAGACGGTTTTAAGGAGGCTTGGGGGATGAATGGGATCGAGGAGAGGTTTAAGCGAGCGAGGAGGATAGGCCGATCACTCTTCATACCATATATTACGGGCGGATACCCGGATATGGAGACATGTAGGAGAATACTTGAGGTGATGGCGGAGGCCGGGGCGGAGATAATTGAGCTGGGGATACCATTCTCTGATCCGATAGCGGACGGTGTAACGATCCAAGAGGCGACTTTTAAGGCGCTTCAGGCCGGGACGACCCCGAAGAAGGTCCTAGAGCTCGCCAAGGATATCTCATCAAAACATGATGTCTCGATCGTGATCCTGACGTATCTTAACCCCGTCTACCGGATGGGCTTGAGGAGGTTCATGGAGGAGGCCTCGAGTCATGGAGTCGGCGGAGTAATCATACCAGATCTACCCCTCGAGGAGGCCGGCCCCGTGAAGAGGATCGCTATGGAGCATGGCGTCTCACTTGTGCTCCTAGCAGCGCCGACGACGAGTGATGAAAGGCTCGCGAGAATCCTAGACGAGACTATGGGCTTCGCCTACCTCGTATCCCTCACCGGGACGACGGGTGAGAGAGAATCCCTCCCGCCGACAGCGATCCAGCTACTCCGGAGGAGCAGGGGCCTGAACCCTGAGAAGCCGGTGGCGGTGGGCTTTGGCGTCTCGAGGCCGGATCAAGCGGTTGAGCTTGCCAGGCTTGGTGCCGACGGCATTATAGTCGGGAGCAGGATAATCTCCGAGATAAAAAGAAGCACTTCGAATCCGGAGAAAGCTGTTGAGAGGCTTGTGAAGGGATTTGTGGAAGCGCTGAGTAATTCTGGCCAACGGCCTCCTCCCTGAGTAGGATTTGGTCGTCGGAGTGGAGAATTTGCGGAGGAATCTTTATAACGAGACTGGTATTTTCCGAGAAAGGGCTTCGTGGCCCAAGTTCCGCGTGGAAGGTCTCCGAAGAAACTTTGGAAGATCTCTAGAGATAGGCAAAGCAGGCTGATAATTGCCCTAGATCTCCATGATAATTCGGCAGGCAGACAACAGCTCATAAAGAGATGTATTAACCTTCTTGATGAAGTTCGAGAACTTGCTGTCGGGGTGAAGATCGGGCTACCGCTAAGCCTCTCGATAGGGTTCGATGGTGTATCTGAAATTCTAGACCGCTTCAAGGGAGAGTTTTACATGATCGCGGACTTCAAGCTCTCAGATATACCAAGCATAGTTCAGGCCGCACTTGAGGGCTTCTGGAGGATGGGATTCGACGCCGCGATAGCGCACCTGTTCCAAGGAGGGGTCAGTGAGGTGAGGCGTAGCATAGACCTCTTCGGGGTCGTTGCCATGAGCCATCCACAGGCACAGCTAATCCAGCAAAACTTCCATAGGCTGTTGGAGGAGGCTAAGGCGGCCAGCGTGGATGGCATAATAGTTGGGGCGACGCGGGGCGAGTTGATCACGGAGGCGAGAAGAATTCTCCCGGAGATGACCATCCTCTCGCCAGGCGTAGTTACACAGGGCGCAAGTCCGGCGCATGCGCTGAGAATGGGTGGAGACTTCGAGATAGTTGGGAGAGCACTAACGATGGCGGAGAAACCCCTTGAGACAGCTCGCATGATAGTGGAGGCTGAAAGAGATGTCCTATGCGTGTGAGGTTGCTGAGATATTGAGAAGCGCCAACTGCGTGAAGATCGGGAAATTCATCCTAAGCTCCGGCGGCGAGAGCACGATATACATAGATCTGAGATCCGTTATCTCACATCCAAGGGAGTTCAGGATGCTGGTAGAGCTATGTGCCCGGAGGATAAGGGAGCTGGACTTCGAGGTACTCGCAGGCGTCGAGTCGAGCGGGATACCACTTGCAACGGCGCTCGCGCTAATCATGGAGAGGCCGATGATTTATGTTAGGAAGGAGCAGAAGACCCATGGGATGCGGAAGCTGATCGAAGGCGACTTTATGCCTGGAATGAAGACCCTCATCGTTGATGATGTCGCGACGACTGGGTCATCGCTAGAGAAAGCCGTCTCAGCGCTGAGATCAGAGGGTCTCGTGGTCGAGGATGCGTTCGTCGTGGTTGATCGGGAGGAGGGTGCCGGGGAGAGGCTGGAAAAGCTTGGCGTGAGGCTATATTCCATGATAACGCTTAGCCAGCTAACCTCGCTACTCGAGGTAAAGCGGGGAGGTGATGCAAGATGCTGAGGGGTAGAGACATAATATCTGTGAACGATCTGAGTAGACATGATTTTGAGGAGATCTTCAGGATGGCTGATGAGATCCTCGAGGCACCGGATAGGTGGTCCTCTATTCTCAGGAGTAAGATAATGGCGACGGCATTTTTCGAGCCCAGCACTAGGACTAGGCTGAGCTTCCAGACAGCTATGCTGAGGCTGGGTGGAGAGGTGATAGACTTGGGCGAGGTTGAGAAGAGCTCTATAGCAAAGGGCGAAAACCTCTCTGACACTATAAGAATGCTGGATTCATATGCCGACGTGATAGTAATAAGACACAGGCTTGAGGGTGCGGCGAAGCTTGCAGCAGAGATCGCTGAGAAGCCGGTGATAAATGCCGGGGATGGTAGCAGAAACCACCCAACACAGGCAATGATAGACCTCTATACGATAAGGAGGCTCCACGGGAGGATAGATGGATTAACGATAGGTGTCTTGGGAGACCTAAAATACGGAAGGGCGACGAATTCCTTCATAGCTGCCCTGACGAGGTTTAGGATAGGAAAGCTCTACCTGATCTCGCCGCCCCAGCTAAGGGTCAGGGATGATACTCGTGAGCTCCTAGTGGAGGCGGGCATAGAGTTCAGGGAAGTTGAGAGGCTCGAGGAGGTGGTGGAAGACCTTGACGTCCTCTACGCGAGCAGGATACAGAAGGAGAGGTTTCCAGACCCAAGCGAATATGAGATGGTGAGGGGAAGCTATGTGATAACAGGGGAGAGCCTTAGAGGGGCCAAGAAGAACTTGGTCATACTTCACCCGCTACCAAGGGTGGATGAAATAAGCTTCGAGGTTGACTCAACACCATATGCCAAGTACTTCGAGCAGGCAGCCCTCGGGGTTCCCGTGAGAATGGCCCTCCTCAAGCTAATACTCGTGGGGTGATGTGTGATGGCGGAGAAGCCCCTGCTCGTAGCAAAGATAAGAAATGGGACGATCATAGATCATATCCCGGCGGGCCGAGCTCTCAGTATATTGAGGCTCATGGGGATAACTGGTAAGGAGGGATTCACGGTAGCGATTGTCATGAATGTCGAGAGCAGGAAGCTCGGCAGGAAGGATATAATCAAGGTAGAGGGGCTAGAGCTAAGGCCCGAGGACACGGATAAGATCGCCCTCCTAGCCCCTATGGCGACGATAAACGTGGTAAAGGACTACGCGGTCGTTGAGAAGAGGAAGGCCGTTCCGCCCAAGATTGTTGAGGGATTCCTCAGATGCAAGAACCCGAACTGCATCACGAATCAAAAGAATGAGCCGGTTAAGCCAAGGTTCATAACCGCGAGCTATGATCCGCTCAAGCTCGTCTGTGACTACTGCGGCCTAGCCCTAACATTCGACGACATCGCGCGGCAGCTGGAGTCGAGGCCATGAGCTACATTACAGGAGTGATAGAGAGGATAAGAAACCTGACCAAGAGCATCAAGGAATACGAGATCTTCTTGGAGGATTGCGTCAAGCCCGAGCCCGGCCAGTTCATGATGCTCTGGATACCCCGCATCGGAGAGATACCATTAAGCTTCGCCGACGCAGAGGATAACATCATCAGGTTCATAGTGGCGAGGGTTGGAAGGGTCACGGGCTATATGCATGAGAGGCTCATGGCCGGTGATAAGGTCTTCATCCGAGGGCCTCTTGGAAGGGGGTTCAGGTGGGCTCCGAGCGGCCGCGCGCTCCTAGTCGCCGGCGGATACGGCCTCGCCCCACTACACTTCCTGGCGAAGAAGCTGAGGGCCGCGGGATGCGGTGTAAAGGCGCTCCTAGGCTTCAAGTCCGATGATGACGTATTCTATCGGGAGGAGTTCGAGAGGCTCGGCGAGGTTGAAATCTCGGTTGAGCATGGGTCATCCGGCTATCGCGGAACTGTCCTCGACCTATTCAGAAACGTGATCCAGGGCGAGATCTATGACATGGTTTATGTCTGCGGGAAGGAAGAGCTGAATCTAGCGGTGATGCGAGAATGCTTGATAGCTGGGCTGCCGGTTGAAGCATCGTTCGAGAGAAGGATAAGATGCGGTGCCGGAATATGCGGCTCATGCTCCATCGAGCCGCTTGGGCTTAGAGTCTGTAAGGATGGTCCGATCTTCGACGGAAGGATGATTATGCCGATGCTGGGGGCTGATGAGGATTGAGGGTTGATCTCGTGATTGAGGGTAAGGCGTATTTGGATGGCAGGCTGATCGAGGCAGCGGTCGCGATAGATGATGGTGTGATAGCGTCGATCTCGAGCCCGGCTCTCGCCCCAAGCTCCGATGAGAGGGTCGTGATGAGGCAGGGCCAGATAATGCTCCCAGGAATGGTGGATATGCACGTGCATATAAGAGACTTTAGCCAGGCATATAAGGAGGACTGGTATACCGGGACGCTTGCGGCCCTGCGTGGAGGCGTAACATTGGTCGCCGACATGCCGAACAATGACCCATTCATAGACTCTCTCGAGAGGCTAATGGAGAAGCTCGAGATTGCAGCGAGAAAAGCCCTTGTAGACTTCACACTTTACTGCGGCGCGCCTAGGGACTTGCGCGAGCTACCTGAGATCAGGAAGATAGCGTGCGGCTTCAAGATATACCCAGAGGATTATGGTAAGCTGCTCAGCATAATCAATCACCTCGAGGGGGATCTCGTTGTCGTCCACCCGGAAGACCTGGAGACGATAATGAGGGAGAGGAGGTTGATCGCCAAGCCGACAATCGAGGATCATGGGAGGATAAGGCCGAGGATAGCCGAGATAAGGGCTGTGGAGAACATGCTAAGGATCGCTGGGAGCGGGCGCATAAGGCTTCACCTCACCCACCTGACGACCAGCGACTCGATAATGATGATAGCGTCATCAAAGCTCCGTGGGGCAACTATCTCATGCGACGCAACCCTGCATCATGCGCTCCTATCATCGGATGCTATGAGGCGATTCGGCGGGATAGCAAAGGTGAATCCGCCCCTCAGGAGCAGGGAGGATGCGGACGCTGTTCTAAATGCGATACGGCTTGGGCTTGTTGACGCGATAGTATCGGATCATGCGCCGCACCTGCTCGAGGAGAAGCTCCGCAGTAGCTATGACGAGGTTCCACCCGGCTTCCCTGGCCTAGAGATCTATCTACCACTAATCATGACCCAGATAATGGATGGTGTTATGCCGCTCAAGACCCTAGATCTCTATTCCCGCAGACCTGCGGAGATCTTGGGAGCTCGTAAGGGCGCGCTCGAGCCCGGCATGGATGGCGACGTAGTGATCGTTGAGCTTGGAAGAGAACATGTTATAGATCCCTCGAGATTCGCCTCGAAGGCCAAGTATTCCCCATTTGAGGGCTGGGTGGTGAGAGCCGAGGTTAGGATGGTTTTCCTGCGCGGCGTTATAGCGCTGGAGGATGGTGAACCTCGGATCGGGATGGGGTTTGGGAGACATGTCGCCGGATCTTGAGGTGGAGCTCGCTAGGCTCAGGCTGAGGAACCCGGCAATCCTCGCATCAGGGATCCTCGGATCATCTTATGGGCTGATGAGGAGGGTTGAGGAGGCTGGCGCCGGCGCGATAACCACTAAGACTATCACGCGTGAACCGAGGGAGGGCTACTTAAACCCGGTATTCGTGGATCTCGAATTCGGCTATCTCAACGCGATGGGGCTGCCGAACCCGGGGATAACAGCCTTCAAGATGGAGCTAAGAAGAGCTGCGGAGAACATCAGGATACCGGTGATCGTGAGTATAGGCGGCAGGGATGAGAGCGAGTTCATTGAGGTCGCGGAGCAGGCTCTGGATGCTGGATGTAACGCGATTGAGCTCAACCTCTCATGTCCACATGTGGAGGGATATGGGCTGGAGATAGGCTCAGACATCCGGCTCGCATGCAACATAATAAGATCGATCAGGAGCATATCGTCGAGGCCCGTCTTTGCGAAGATCTCGGTCTATCAGGCCAGGCCGGATATAGTCTCCCGCTATATCGGCTCTGGGGCTGATGGAGTGACGGCGATAAACACGATCCGGGCGGCGGCGATAAGCGTGGAATCCATGACGCCGATATTATCCAACATCTTCGGAGGCCTCTCAGGGCCATGCATCAGGCCCATAGCCGTCGCGGCCGTATACGAGATTAGGCGGGAGATCCCGGATGTGCCTATAATCGGCGTCGGCGGTGTGGATGGCTGGAGGGCCGCGCTAGAACTGATCCTCGCGGGAGCTAATGCTGTCGGGGTGGGCTCGGCGATAGCTAGGAAAGACCTCGAAATATTCAGGGAGATTATCGAGGGATTAAGGGGCTTTCTCGCCTCGAGAGGATTCAAATCCATCAAGGAGTTGGTGGGGTATGCTCAGAGATTATGAGAAGCATTCCTGGGGTGGATGAATTATGAGCGGCTCAAACACGAGATTCATCTTCGTCACTGGCGGCGTCTTGAGCGGCCTCGGAAAGGGCGTCGTAACAGCCTCGATCGGAAAGCTCCTTCAATTCAGGGGGTACACCGTCGATGCTGTGAAGATAGACCCGTATCTTAACGTTGATCCGGGGACGCTTAACCCCGTAGAGCATGGGGAAGTCTTCGTTTGCGAGGAGGTCTGGGAGTTCGAGGCCGCCCCCGGATACAGGTTCAGGATAGCCGAGATAGATCAGGACTTTGGGACCTATGAGCGCTTCCTCGAGATGAACATGCATCCATCGAATAACATTACCTCGGGCCAGGTTTATCTGAGCGTGATATTAAAGGAGAGGGTCGGCGAGTTCCTCGGAAAAACAATACAGGTCATACCGCATATAACTGATGAGATAAAGCGGAGGATACTTGGGGCCTCGCAAAGGCTTAAGCCAGATGTCCTGCTCGTCGAGATCGGCGGGACGGTTGGCGACATCGAGGTTATGCCATTCTTGGAGGCCCTGAGGCAACTAATGCTCGAGCTTGGAAAGGAGAGGATAATACTCGTGCACGTCACGCTCGTCCCGTATCTTGAGACTGTTGGGCAGCTCAAGACCAAGCCGACCCAGCATAGCGTAAAGCTCCTCCAGAGTATGGGCCTTCAACCAGACATCATAGTTGGAAGGAGCAGGATAGAGCTCCCGGAGGAGATCAAGGAGAAGATAAGCCTCTTTTGCAACGTGCCGAAGCATGCCGTGATCTCGGACCCGGATCTTGAGACGCCCTATGAGCTTCCTATGATCTTTGAGAGGCAGGGGCTTGGAGATCTGATATGCGGCCTCCTAGGACTTCCGAGGAGAAGGCCGGATGATGGGGCGGTGAGCGAGTGGAGTGAGCTGGTTAGGAGGTTTAAGGAGCCCTCGAGTTGTGTCAGGATAGCTATGCCGGGGAAATACTGCATGATCTCTGATAGTTATATCAGCATAATCGAGGCTCTCAAGTCATCTGCTGCATGGCTTGGACTGAAAGCAGAGCCAATTCTAATAGAGACCGAGGAATTTGAGCAAGATCCCGAGAAGCTTAGAATACTTGATGATGTTGATGGAATACTCCTCACGCCGGGGTTCGGTGCTAGGGGCGTTGAGGGAATGATAATGGCCGCGGAGCACGCGATAAGAAAGCAGATACCTCTACTCGGAATATGCTTCGGGGCCCAGCTCCTATTCGTCGCCCTCTCAAGGCTCATCCTAGGGCTGAGAGATGCCCACTCTACGGAGGTTGACCCAAATACCCCTCATCCAGTAGTGGATCTTCTTAGCGAGCAGCGGGAGATGAACCTCAAAGGAGGAACGATGAAGCTCGGCGGAAGGCCCGTGAAACTAGTCGCCGGGACAAAGCTACACCAGGCATACAAGTCGGAGAGAATCATCGAGAGGTTTAGGCACAGGTATCACATAAGCCCGAGATACGCGGAGCTTGCCGTGGAGAAGGGTCTCATGATCTCGGCATATGATGAGCTTGATGGAACGATATGCGGGATAGAGTTCAGGGACGCTTGGATAGTTGGAGTCCAATTCCACCCGGAGTTCAAGAGCAGACCGAGAGAGCCATCACCACTCTTCATAGAATTCATAAGAGCATCATATGAGAATCGGAGAAAAAGGGGAGATGTTATGGACTAACCTCTTATCAGGGCTTTGTCTTTAATTGGCCCGGCGGTGTTACTGGCGCGCCCCTTTCCTTCTCGCCCCGCTGAAGCTCCCTTCCAGGCGGAATCTTTTCCGGGCCATGTTTACCCATCTTCTCGGATGCTTTCTCGATGAGCTTCTCGGCATGTTTGATTAATCCCTTAGCAGAAGCGGCGGCGCCAGCAAGCTCGCTCAAGCTCAAGTTGCCAGATGCAAGCTTACCTTTAAGCGCCTCAAGCCCCATCATCTCCTCCTCTATCTCATTCACAAGATCCGTTAGGTTTAGCCTTAAAGCCTCATCCTTAAGCTCCTGAAGCTTGTTAAGATACCTCTCAATCGTCTCATTCAGCCTCTCAGCCCTCTCCCTCACTATTGATCCCAACTCCTCCCTAGCCCTCTCCCGCGTGATGTTCCCAAGCGGATGGCCCGCGGCCATCCTCTCGATCAGCTGCCTTAAGACCTCCCTCGCCGCCGCTATCCTCTCTATATTACGCTCTATCGCCTCGACGGCCCTCTCCGATGCATTAACCTCAATGAGCCTCTCCCTAACCCTCTCAAGGACCAATAGGACCTTGCTCGAGGCATTCAGGGCATTCATTAGGCCGAAGATAGCGCCGGATCCAGCCATCCTCTCGCTATAATTCATCGCCTCTTCAGAGAACATCGCGGCAAACCTATGCCTCAGCATCTCCCTAACGTTCTTCATGAGATGCGCGACATCCCTGACTGTCAGGTTCTCCTCAGCCCTTTCCCTGATCCACTCCCTAATCTGCTCCACCTCGCCCGGCGTCAAGTTCATCCTCATCAAGCTCATGTTCAACCTCTCCCTAACTCTCTCAAGAAGCCTCAGGGCAACACGCTCCTGGCTAAGAGTCACATTATATCTCGGGATTGATTCCCTGATCTCGGCTAGAAGAGCCTCGGCCTCCGAGATGAAGTCCCTAAGTTCCTTCTCTGATAGCGCGGAGATATTCATGGAAATGAGCGCCTTTACCTCCCCCTTCAAGGAATCAGAGATGTTCGTGACATTTGCGACCCATCCCAGAACCCTCTGGAGAGCGTATGCGCGCAGCCTTAGCCTCTCAAGCTCTTTGCTGGGATTGTCGGGGCTCACTTGGCCGGCGACCTGACCACATACAGCCATAATAGGAGATACTATGAGCAGGAGGAGGAGCGCGATGGCGATTGCCTGGAAGCTTAACCTTGCCCTCATCACCACACGATCACCGGATATTATAGAGTGGAGGTCATGATTTTAGGGAATCTCAGGAATTCCGGTTTCAAATGGTTTCATTCCTAGGAACTTGGCGAAAATCCCCGGCTAGGCTTTTTGAGAAGTATGAGCCTGTTCAACGTCCCCTCCTTCACGATCTGTATGTATCCGAGTTTTCCAAGTTTCTTAACATGCCTCCATAGCGTGGTCTTCGGGAGGCCGAGAGTCGCTTGGAGCTCCCCTTGGAGAATGGAGCCGCCCGCATTCTCGATAGACTCTAAAATCATCCTATCAAGCTTGGTTAGGGTATGATCTTCACCAGGCATCCCCCTGCCTCTTGACTTGGAGTAGGCGAGGATGGCTGCAACCATAACTATTACTATCACGATTAAGCCCACTATTATGGCTGGATCAGTGAGCGAGATTCCTAGTTTCCCGGCGGACTCGGCCGCATGGATGCTCGTTGTCCCTGTCTGAGTAATTGTGATTACCATCTTAGTGGTTTCTACCGTGGAAATCGCGGTTTTCATCGTGGGAGTCATGGTCTCTGCCCGGGTTGTGGTGATTGTTGGCTGCGTGGTCGCCCCAGCTCTCACGGCATACTCTATCCTCTCCGGGCCATAGAACTCTATCACGAGATCACCCTCAACATACTCCATCCCAGTTATGTTCCTCGGAACCATTAGTAGGATCACTTGGGGCGGTATTCTCAACCTTGTAAGATTTTCTCCGCCGATGTCGAAGCTGAGGATATTATTTCTCGCCGATATATTGACCATGTATGTTATTTCCGCGTCTCCGGGCATAGGCGAGAAAAAGTATAGAATCCCATTTTCATAGATTGCGGCGACATATTCGCTGCCAACGCGAACTTCAATGGTCTCGGGGATAGGCTCAACTGGCAGCCTAACCTCATTCAAGCCTTCAATAGTTTTCAAACTCAAATGTGCTTCGACAACCCCGTTCGAGTCTATTGTGATGAGCATCGTGGCGGGCTGTGAAGCCAGTAGGAGGAGCGCGAGAAGGGGGATGAGCTTCAAGGCTTTTTCTCAAGAACTGCCGGATGCTAGCAGATATTAAGCGTAGCGCTCATCGGAATATTCATTAAGCCTAATCTATGCATTATAACATTGAATGCAGATCCTTTGCCCGAGCTGTGGAGCGTTCACAAGTATTGAGAAGGTCTTTTGCGTGAGATGTGGTGGAAGAGTTGTCCCGCTGACGAAATATGATCTAAAGATATCGGACTTTATCTATCCGCCTGACCGCGATGCTATGGAGAACCTGAGAAGCTTCGAGGCGCTCTCGCCAATATTAGACGAGCTCATAGTTAAGCGCCATGTACAGCAGATTCTAACTAGGCTTCATAAGTCTCTGAGGAGGATTGACTATTCATCCGAGCTCGGCTCGATGATCAGGGAGTGCGGGATAATCCTCGGCCTCCATAGACTTCCAGAGGCTTATCTGCTGGAATCAAATGCGCCGATAGCATTCACATTCGGGTCTGAGGATGAATGGTTCCTCGTAATAAGCTCTGGTCTCCTCAAGATCCTTGACCATGATGAAGTTAAGGCGGCCATAGGTCATGAATGCGGTCACATGAAATGTCATCACGTCAAGTATCATACCCTGGCGGAGATGCTCGTCAGGGGAATTGAGTTCTCCCTCGACCTCGCTGGAGGATTATTGAATATGCTCTCACCGATCCTCCGGTTAATGTTGCTCTCATGGCATAGGGAGTCAGAGATATCAGCTGATAGAGCCGCGCTAATAGTCTCTAGGGATCCGGCGAAGCCCGTAAGCCTCTTACGAAAGCTCGCACGGGTCATTCCAGGGCTTAACAATCCGGTTCTAGAGCCGGTAAGCACGCACCCGACACATGAGGAAAGAATTAACCGCCTCCTAGAGTTTTATCGAAGCCCGGAATATAGGGCTATTAGGGGGAAGGTTGATTGGAGGCTGGCCATATCCAAGGCGATTTCGCCGATATGTAGGTTCTGCGGTGGGTCGAAGCCTACGTTAAGCCTTTTCTGCCCAAAATGCGGCAGAAGTCAGGTCTAGAACTCCTGACCTCCTCCCTACTTATGATGGGAAGGCTTGGGCTATATCTTCCCTCTTGGGGATTTAGCCCGGGGCTGGCTCTCTAATGAATAAAGGCGGGCCTGCGGGCGCCATATCCGGGGAGGGACATGGTCAGGGGTAGGAGAGGTCTCCCGAAAGGGAGAAGACAAACTAACTCTAGAATCATAAAATTATGGTTCTGGCTTAATGGTTCTAGAAGATTTTAGATGAGGTTTGTGGTTGTCGCCGAGAAGCCAAGCGTCGCGAGGAGGATTAGGGAGGCTCTGGGGAGAGGCGATGTTATAGTGACCTCTGTCAGGGGACATATACTCGATTCTGAGTTCTCCGAGGAGTATGGTTGGGGAAGATGTGATCCGCTCAAGCTCTTTGATGTCCGCGAGTTTAGGGATGAAGTGAGGGATGCAAGGGCCGTTAGGGAGCTCAGGAAGCTGTTCAAGGAGGCTGACGTGCTCGTTATAGCAACTGACAATGACTCGGAGGGCGAGCTGATAGGTGCCGAGATACTGAAAATCTGGAGGGAAGTTAAGAGAGACGCTCCATATAAGCGGATGAGGTTCAATAGCACGGATCTGGGTGAGCTTAAGAGAGCATGGCAAAGTCTCGAGGATGACTTGAACTGGGGCTGGGTTATGAAAGCGCTTTTCAGGCAGAGATTCGACCTCATCGCCGGAGCGGCATTCACGAGGCTGTTAACGTTATCGACTAGGAAACATGATCGTGGCGTGAGGCTAATAAGCTGGGGGAGTTGCCAGGCTCCAACACTCTGGTTCATAGTTAAGCGTGAGCTTGAGCGGATAAACTTTAAGCCTAAATTCTTCTGGACTATTAAAGCGACGCTTGAGACGGGGCTTGGGGAGAGATTTGAGGCGGAGAGCGATAGGTTCTGGAATCATGACGAGGCCCGGAGAGCATTTGAGAAGGCATCCAGCGCCAAATATGCTGTGGTCGAGAAGTTTGATGAGAAGATCATGGAGGTTGCGAGGCCGACGCCGATTAGGACAGACGACCTGCTGAGGGATCTATCGAGGATAACAGGCCAGCCGGCTGCCAAGATATTACAAGTAGCTGAGAGCCTCTACGCCGAGGGATACATCTCATATCCCAGGACGGATACGAACAGGTATAGACTTGGATTCGACTTCGAACAACCTCTCCATGCAGCGGCTCGGGGACTTGACGTGAAGCCTCCTCTTGCTCGGCCAAACCCTAGGCAGGGCAGCCTCGATGATGGTGCTCATACGCCCATCTACCCAATAGCCCCCTACACAGGCTCAGGCCTCAGCTTAGAGGTCTGGAGGTATATCGCGAAGAGGTTCCTTGCCAATGCATTCTATACCGATGCGGTGAAGAGGCTAAGATCTGCGGAGCTCAGCATTGCGGACATAAAGCTAAAGGCCTCGGGATCCGAGCTGATGGAGCCGGGATTCTTCGAGGTATATGAGTACTTTAGACCTGAGGATAACCCGATCCCGGAGCTCGTGATTGGCGAGAGGCTGAGGATAGTGTCCATCAGGCTTCATGAGGGCAAGACCAAGCCTCCTGATAGGCTGACTGAGGCAGAACTTCTAAGGCTCATGGAGGAGCATGGGATAGGAACCGATGCCACAAGGGCGAGCTTCCCGCAGCTCATCAGGGAGAGGGGATATGCTGTCAAGGAGAAGGGGGCATTCAAGCCAACACCCTTGGGTATGAAGCTGATCGAGGTTCTCGAGTCAATAGACCCGAAGCTCGTGACGCCCGAGACTAGGAGGAGGATCGAGGAGATGATGAGCAGAATTGAGAGAGGTGAGATAACATACGAGGAAGCTCTCGAGAGGGCGACCCTCGAGTATAAGGGACTATTCAAGAAACTGGTGGAAAGGATCGATGAGAAGGCGGCAGAGCTTGCATCAGCAATATCATCTGCGCTTCTCATGAAATGACCTCCTCCCCCATACAAAGATGGAAGATGGGGAGGTTTGTGTTAATTCTCCTTCTTTGGAAGTTTAGCCCGGGGCCGGGTCTCCGGCCATTACCCCCACCACCTTTTTCGGGGGCTCGGGGTTACCGGCATTATCGGGGTATTATTCGGCATTATTTAAAGCATTTAAAGCATTGTATGCTCATATAGAGGTTGCCGAAAAGTTCCTGAGAAGTCAGCCCGTGGAAGAGGATATATCGGCGTCTGGAGTCTTGATCCGCCGGGATGTCGGAGCTGGATAAGCTGAGGAGGATGATAGATGAGGTGGATTCCGAGATCCTTCGACTCGTCGCGAGGAGGATCGAGATAGCCCGGAGGATAGGTGAGCTGAAGAAGGT
>Ga0326760_1000122_pt1 | contig 44532 bp, 44 predicted proteins | sample GCREP_S_FD_207668 | JGI IMG/M metagenome (GOLD analysis project Ga0326760, IMG submission 207668) | Hot spring sediment microbial communities from Geyser Creek Basin, Yellowstone National Park, WY, United States - GCR.EP_S | ecosystem: Environmental > Aquatic > Thermal springs > Near-boiling... | reverse complement strand
TAAGATCTTACGGAGCTGATGAAGTTTTAGGTGTGGAGGGGGACGTCCTAACCACTATACCTGAAATCCATAGTGAGAGACGTAAAGTTAGTTTAAGAGGTATCTATAAGGCCGATACTGTGTTAGTGCCGTTAGAGGATGGGGATAGGACTGAAGCTCTTAGGAGGTTAGGTAAGACCGTCATAGCCATAGATCTAAACCCCTTATCAAGAACTTCGAGAGCTGCATCAATAACTATAGTTGATAATATTGTAAGGGCTTTACCTAAGCTGATTGAGGAAGTTGAGAGTTTAAAAGGGTTTAGAGTTGATGAGTTAAGACAGATAGTTGCTGGGTATAATAATGAGGAGGTTCTTAAGGAAGTCATTAGCTATATGCTTAATAGACTCCACACACTATCTAGGGAGTTAAGACTTACTACTTAACATATCTAATCTAGCTAGGGAATCCCTACGATACTGTTCTTCCTTCTCATTAACGTCTAAATCGATATTTATACCTTTAAACTTCTTAATAAGTATGTTTAAGTACTTAAACATTAACCTAACTTTACTATTAAAATCTTTAAAGTAATTCTCATAATTTTGAGTCTCTTTGAAGAGTTTCACAACTATAGGTATATCGTTAAATAACATCTGTTTCAACTTACTCTTATCACTAACTGTTAATGAGTTCTTAGCCGAGAGTTCGGATATGAAGTTTAATATGCCGTCTATGTCAACAACCTCCACCTGAAGTTTAAGTAGAGTTACTTCAGGGTCGTTATCTAAAGAGTCTTCATACCTACCCTCATAAATATCTAAAGCTTTAGAAATAGCTGTAGGGTCTGTAAACCTCCACCACCTCTGATTAGATGACCTATAAGTAGTTTCTATAACACCGAAATCCCTCTCCATAATTCTAAGTAATTGATTAGGGTTATAGTTAAAACCTTTCTCACGTAACTTACTAACTAATGATTTAAAGTCGAAATCCCCAAGAACTTTCCTACCATCAATAACATTCACCTTATATAACTCATAAGCTGTCTTCAACACTAAATATGCTTTCTCCCCATACTTGTAGAGGAGGTCAAGCACTATAGACTCGCTGATACCGACCATAAGAACTACTTCCTAAATGATTAACCCTGTTACGTAATTTAAGTACTACTCATAATGAGTCACCAAAACACTACTTAAAAAAGTATTACCTAGGTATTACGTTAATGTGATGTTTATGAAGTCCTCATATACGTAGTTAGTCCATATACCTATCTCCTACATTACAGAATGGACTAAATCTAAGATTTAAAACGTTAAAAACTATAGTTGTTGATGGTTGGTGATATGTCTAGGGATGTTAAGCAATATAAAACACTCCTAATAGAGGTAGCATGTATATTTATACTTATCTTATCGTTAGCTGTTGGATCCTACCTTAGACTACAACCAGTTTATAACGCGTTGAAATATGGTTACGGCCCTACACTTTATGAGATGGATCCGTTCCTAAACTATTGGATAGTTAGTAAGTTATATGAGAACGGTCTTACATACTATATGTCATTAACTAGTGAGAACCCGGTAACTAAGATATTCTGGTACCCCTACGGTAGGGATATCCCCACTACTGAACTACCAGCACTTCCTTACATCTCATTACTCACCTACTACATAGCACATGCTGTAAATCCATCACTAACCATTTACGAATGGCTTGTCTACCTACCCATATTACTATACATAGTTAGTGTTGTAGGTATATACTTAACAGTTCGTGAACTCTACGGCCCACTACCAGCTACTATAGCATCATTAACAGCATCATTAATGTTTATTGATAGGCAGGTAGCTGGTTTCACGGTTAAGTACGTTCTAGGTCTTGCCTTCATATTCCCGGCTATATATCTCCATGTGAGGGCATTTAGAAGGGGTTCTACGATTTCTGCACTACTATGTGGTGTGGTATTAGGGGTCTCAGCTATTAGTTGGGCAGGATTTAACTTAGTCTTAGCAGCTATATTCCTACAGTATGTGTTAACACCGTTAATAGTAGGTAATATGGATATGAAGTATTTTAAACTCTGGATTTATGAGATCTTGCCTTTAACACTATTTATACTACTTACACCATCGTATTACAACGGATATGAATACTTAATAAGGAATGCTGGTTTAATGATCCCGCTAGGTACTATAGTATTAGTCATAGCTCTCACCATCTTCTACCTACCTAAGTTAGGGGTTATTAGAAGGAATTCTAAGCTGTATAGACCGAGGCTTATCTACTTCATAGTCTTAGCTTTATTCGGGTCTTTAGGTATAGTAGCGTTAACCACAGGTTTTGTAGGGATAGGTGGTAAGGGGTTAGCAGCTATGGGTTTAGGAAGTATAGCGGGAGTATTAACAGGTACTATAGCTCAATATAGAAGTGCTACACCGTCAGAGTTCATATACTTAGGTGGTGCTCCATTGGTAATCTCCTTAGTATGTATTCCCTACATGATGTATAAGGTGTTAGTACGTAAAGACCTTAACCAACTCTTCATGATGTTCTTACTGATAATCTCTGTAGTAGCTACTTCAAACGTAGCCTACTTCTTCTCATACAGTAACTTAGTAGTAGCTCTAGTTTCAGGATGTGTTCTCGGAGAACTACTAACACCCAAGATATTCATTAAGAGTAAGACTGGGTGGTTCTCTAAGATCTTAGCCATAACCTTACTAACCATCTACGTAATCTCCGTCATACTTCAAGGACTGTATGTGTGGGTACCTCCGTATAGGTCAGTAGTACCGACAATTATAGAGTCTGGAGTTGGTTTAAATCTAAATATTCCATCATGGATAAATACTTTAAACTGGATTAAGAACAACACAGATAGAGATGCTGTAATTGTTGCTTGGTGGGATTACGGCTACTGGATCTCAGTGGTTGGTGAGAGAGCCTCACTAGCTGATGGGTCAACATTAAACTTCACGCAAATACACCTACTAGCAAAAGCGTTAACTAGTGATGAGGATTCAGCCGTAAATACCTTGCTGAAATATTTTAAGATACCTCCTGATAAGTTATACGTAGCTACTTACGAGTTCTTCATAGTTGATGATACTAGTAAGAGGGTATATCCAGGACCTCTAGTCCTCTCAAGACCTGATGGGACACCGATCTTCTTAGGAGCTGATGGTGCTAAAGCTATCTCCGCAATGTTCAGAATAGCTGGTGTCGATATAGATAAGGAGATAGCCTTAGGTGGTGGTGAGCACGTTAAGATCTATAGGTATACCACCTCACAAGGTACTGTATATTCATTCGTACTACCTAACTGGAACTCTAGTAAGGTTTCTGAAGCACTCCTCTACAAATTACTAGTTGATACAGCACGGAGTGTGTGGGGTCCTCTAGGCTATGAAGTCTACGACCTCTTCACTCAGTCCGGAACACCAACGAAGATCTACACTACTGAGATGAAGTATTTCAAACCATCCTATATAGCGATCTCAAGAATTACGTCAACTATATACTTAATAACGACACTTTACAAACTTGATGAGAATTCATTAAGTAACATTAAATTAAGTTAGCGGCTCTACCGGAGATCTTCACCATGTTTAAAGTCGTAGCTGCTTCAATAGCCCAACAAGCAATTAATCTAGAATAGTAGAGGACTGCATATTCTTCAGATACTTCACGACCTAAGTATTTAGCTAATGCCTTAACAGCAACTTCAGGGTCTATACGATGTCTTACATAATCAGACAACCTATTTATTAGGTCAGGTAGAGATAATTTAGTCGTGCTAGCTAACTCCCTCACCTTCTCTAGGTCTGAATTCTTAATGATGACCTCCTCCTTAGCTTTATCTCTACCCATCTCCACAGCTGTTTTAATATATTGAAACAATGGTGTGTAGTCCTTAACTAACTCCCCAGTAGCAAGTAACGGTTTATACTCACTCACTTACTAATACCCTAATTACTAAAGCTTACAATAATATTATATTTAATCATTAAAAGATATATTAGTGATTGACAGTGAAGGGGGTTTTATGGGATGGTTCTGTTAAGGTTGTAGATGTTTTAAGACCCTACATAAGACAAGGCTATATCCTAGGTAAGACAGTATTAGCAGGAATCACACATATTGAGAGGGCAGTATCCTTAGGTATGATCCCCATCGAAGTTGGTAGGATTTTAGGGTCTTTAGGTATTGTCAGAGTAATTGATGTTGGTAGAGACTTAGATAGTAATTTAATTGGTAAGTACTTCCTACTATTACCTAGGTATGACAGCATAGGCGGGGTTGATTTCGACGGCATACTTACTGAATACGCAGTACTTCCTCATAATGTGTTAATACCTATTAGTGAATACTATATCCAAAACCCTGAAGTACTCGTCTATGCTGAGCTCTCATATATTCAGGATTTAATTAGGTATGTTAAGGGTAAGGAAGTTTTAATATTGGGGTGTGGGCCTACTTCCTACGTAATTACTAAGTCTATTAGTAAACTATGTAATGCTTACATAGTATGTTATCATAGTCATAAATTCCTACAGAAGATAGCTGAAGTAGGTGTTTACGTAGCAAATTACGATAATATTAGTAAGGAATACTACGACGTTGTGTTAGTACTAACTTTAAGTAGTTACCTCATATCTAGAGCTTCTAAACATGTTAAGGATCGTGGGTTAATCCTCATACCCCCCACAATCCCTAAACAACTAACTAACTTACTATGTCTAAACCTCATAACTAGTAATGTCAGGTTGAAGATATTAAATTACGGTGACTTAAATACTAGTGTAAACATTCTTAAGAATGATTTAGGTAATTTAAAGAATTTAATCAGTATCGTAGATGATTACGATAAAGCACTTAACAGTATGTTCCACTTTTGGAGAGTGATAGTAGTTAGTAAGTTATTGAAGACGTGATTTAATAACATTACTTAATATCTTAATACCTTCAACTATCTGCTCCTCCTTCGGATAACTAAAGTTAAGTCTCATAGTGTTAGCCCCACTCCCATCAACGTAGAAGGATGCCCCTGGTACATAAGCTACTCCAGCCTCTATAGCATCTAATAACATCTCTGAGGTATTCATATCTTCCCTAGGTAGTCTAAGCATTACGAACAGACCACCAACCGGTCTAGACCACCAACACCCAGGCACCATATAATCCTCTAAAGCCTCTAACATAACGTCTTTCTTACGTTTGTATATGGCCTTAGCCTTCTCAATGACTGAGTTAACTATACCGGTCCTTAAAGCCTCTGCTGAGAGGTATTGAGTGAATGTCGGTGTGTGTAAGTCTAGAGATTGCTTACACTTCTCAAACTCCTTCACTATATCGTTATGAGCTACTATCCAACCTATTCTAAAGCCTGGAGAGAGTATCTTACTTAACGTACTTACATATATAACCCTACCACTACTACTTAAACTCTTTAATGGTGTAGTATCTGTAGGTTCGTAGGTGAATGAACTATAGGGGTCGTCCTCAACTATTAGGAAATCGTATTTCTCAGCTAGCTCTACTAAATGCTTCCTCCTATCTAAACTCATAGTAACCCCAGCTGGGTTATGAGCTATAGGTATAGTATATAATAGCTTTACTTTCTTACCCTCAGCATATAACCTCCTCAACCTTACTTCGAGGATATCCGTATTCATACCGTCATCATCTAACGGTATACCGATAAAGTTCGGCTCACTAAGTCTGAAGGCATTAATAGCTCCTAGATATGATGGGAGCTCCATAACTACGTAATCCTTAGGGTCTATCAACGTTAAAGCAATTATATGAAGTGCTTGTTGACTACCTGTAGTTACTATCAAATCATCATCCTTAGACACCTTCACACCTTTATTACTTAAGAACTTAATTAACTCATACCTGAATTCATCTACCCCCTTAGTAGGACTGTACTGAAGAGCACTATCCCCACGCTCCATCAACACCTTACTACATATCCTGACTAACTCCTCTTTAGGGAATGTCTGCGGGTCTGGGAGTCCTCCAGCAAGACTAATCACCTTCCTACTACCGACGATCTTAAGCAACTCTCTAATCTCTGAAGACCTCATCAACTCAACCCTACGGGCTATGAACCTAGATACATTACTCATCGACAAGCCCACACCTTAGAAGTGTGACAGTATAAATATATAAACTTAACTACAACAAATGACGTACTACTTAATGATGTTAAAACCCCTTATATTTAAACCTAAATCTATGAATTCCCAAGGAAGTATTTCTGATGGGTTCCTAGGTTTAAATACGTAATCAGTATCAATACCTAAGGACTTAAGTAGGTATTTATAGCTTGAGAGATGTAATTCCTCATTAACATATGCTTCACTAACGTATCTTAATAATACATCACCTAGTTTCACATCACCTAAACTCATAGTTGCTTGCATATATGCTAAGTTATGGCTTAATGCTTCAACTCTGAAATACCTGCCAGGAAGTCCTTTCCTGATAAGTCTAACTCTATGCATATACTCCTTCTTATTAATTAATCCGAAGAACTGCATAGGTGTGTTCGCCTTAGGTATTAATGGATTTATAACTACTCTAACCCTCCTCCTAAACCTACTCTTATCTAGAATTGGTATTAGGCCTCTAAGGAATTTAACTAATTGGTTTATATCCTCATCATCTTCGAATGGTATACCTACCATATAATATAGTTTAACCTCCATACCTAACTTAATACCGTAATCTATTAACCTAGAAACTAACTCATCACTAATATACTTCCTAATAACACATCTTAACTTATCACTATGTGTTTCCGGAGCTAACGTAAGTGTTTTCTGACCTCCACGTCTTATCAAGTCAACCCTATACTCATTTAGAGTATCTGCTCTTACTGAAGGTATGCTAAACCTTATACCTCTTTCTAAGAGTGTTTCTAATATCCTATCTGCTGAGTGATGGTCAAAGAATGAAAGTGAGTAGAATACAACTCTATCAACCTTATTAACTTCTAAACCCTTACCCACACTCTCCATTATCTTTTCATAACTCCTCACCCTATACGGGTATGATATAAATGCCTCCATACAGAATGAACATAAGTGCTTACATCCTCTAGAAATCTCCATGATGTACCCTCTGCCGAATACTGGCTCAATAATTAACGACTGTATCTGATATTCTGGGTAGTAGGAACTATCTAGATCAACTACATAAGACTTCTTAATCTTACTACCATCATGAAGTAACGGTATGTAGAGACCCTTACTAGCTAAATTCTCTAGGAATAAGTCCTTACTATGTAGTAATCCTGTAGAATCCATTAATAACTTAAGAACTTCCTCACCCTCACCTATAACTATACCGTCGAAGAATTTAGAGAGTGGTAAGGGGTTTGCAGAAACTGCTGGACCACCAGCTATGATTATAGGTCTCCTACCACGGTCGTTAACTACCGGTATATTATTTAGTAAGAGGATTTTAATAGCGTTGATATAGTCGAATTCATAACTTAAACTCATTAAGACTATATCGAATTTCCTTAAGTTTAAGGATGTTAAAGAACCGCTGATGGGGTTATCCATAGTAAACCGATCAACTAATACATCATCATATGAGTTTAAGTAGTAGTAAGCTATATGGGTGAATAAGTTAGTTATCGATGCTTGATAAGTACTTGGGTACACTAAGGCTATCTTAACTGACGGATTACCCTTAGGTACGAATACGTTTAACTCTTTAAAGAGTCCAGCACCACTTATTACTTAATCCCCTATAACGATAATATAGAATCAAGTATTAAGCTTATAAATTAAGCATTCCCCGATAACGGTACTCGTGTTTCTGTTAGTTGAGCCTCACTACGGATTCGTTAGCTCCACCCATGCTACATAAGCCGTTCACCCAAGAGTGGTTGTTTATGGTGTTTCAGAGTTTTCAAGACCACCCTCGAGTTCATCACGGCACAGTGCTAAGCCACGCACTGCGGTTCAGCCACAGGTCTTGGGACTCAGCACCAACCATGTAGTTATTGCTGCCTAGCGTGTTTATAAACATTTGGGTATGTACCCTAGTTGTAGGCTAAAAATAAGCTATGTAACTATCACGGCAGGTTTTAATACATCTAACGAGGACGTAAAGCTACTCTTATTAACAGTGTGGCTCTTCAAGAAAACCACCAAGTAAATCACATTAATGAAATGCATGACAACAAAAATTTAAAAATCAGATTAAGAAAAATTAAAATGATAGAACTGAATAAATACCTAAATCTCTAATAGAAGATGTAAGGTGTAGAATATCTAAAATAGAACTGAAAGGTAACAGCCTTAAGGGTTTCTAACTCTGGAGATTACTATGTTGGTAATGTTACGGATTATATTATTGATGAATTCCTTATGCTTCTTCCTAAGATGCGACTCTGCATCAGAAGCTCTTAGATAAGTATTACATAACATACATAACACCCTACCACCACTCCTTAACATCACAGGCTCTATAGACGCTATATGGGGATATACTACCTCAACAACCTTAGTAGCTACTCTATAATTCCCTGCCTTATCTATAACTCTCTGGATATGTCCTCGAACCTTGAACTTACTAGTCCTATACTTAAACGCTATAACGCTTGGAGACTCACCATCAATTAAATACTCCTTAATAGCTACTAATGCTACTACATCATTAATCAACTTCTTAATGACTAAATACCTAACGATAGCGGTAATAGCTTCCTCCATAGTACCCACTTAAAACCCTACAAATAAAAATACATAAAAAAGGTACTACTTATTAAGACGAGGTCTATCAAACTTAGTGATTGTGTATAGTACTTCTTAGGTACTGTCTTTAATAATTGATGAGTCTTAATGCTTAATTAACTCCTCAAGTAATTCACTTATCCCTACTAATTGTAGATATAAATGGTTAATCATTTAGGAATTACTAGAGAGTAAGAGTTATTAACTTTATTGTCACTGCTTTAACGTAGGTGTATGTTATGAATGAGAGCTTATTATTTGATAAGATTCAAGGTCCTTCAAGGACTTTATCAATAAAGCTTGACTGTAATACATTAGCGAAGATTGATTATCTAATAAAGCATTATAAATTTAGGAGTAGGAGTGAGTTTATTAGGAATGCAATTATGTATAAAATTAATCAGTTAGAGAAGGACGGTAGGTACGGTCAGGTATTATAGTAGGATGTTTAAATTTTAGTTAGGTCTATATGGTGATTATCTATTGTCTTTATTCTGGGAGCCTAGATGGGTTAGGAAGAAGTTAATAGTTGATGGTATTGAGGTAATTACTTGTGTAGATGAGGTCACTAAGTTAATCTTATGCCCTATATGTGAGAACATTGATGAGTTTTGCCCTGAGGGTAGGCAAACTTCTAAAGTGAGGGAAAACCTCCTCACATTCTTCACATCTAGAGATTTAGTATATCATTTAAGAAGTCATAAATATCTTAAGAAGTTTAAATTCAAAGTAGAGAAGTACGAAGAAGCTGAAGAGGTTGAAGAGGAAGGAGAAGAGGAAGAATGATAGATGTAGTATACTTAGGTGAGAGCTTATCAACACTAGCCTCTATCTCAAGGAAATTAACAGTTGATGAGACGATAATAGTTGATATATGGAGTGATGGGAGTTTACTAAGTGGTATTAGGGTAAGTAATTTAGAAGTTGATAAAATCCCTATGTTGGTTAAGGAGAGTATTACCACAGATAATACAGTATACTTTAAACCAGATACCATATACATAGGTAGTGAGACTACCTACGATAGCAAGGTATCTATGGGTGTAGAACTACAGAGGAACTGGTTTCAGGAACTATCTCAAGGAGGTATCATACCTAGGAAATTCTTCTGTAGTATATATAGAAGTTTAAAGTCTTTAGTAGGTGTTAAAAGAAACTACGACGTGATTAGCACTATTAAGTTAAGGGATAAAGAGTTAAAACTTCTTAGATATGGGGTCCTACATTACGGTACTTTAGTGAATACATTACCACTACCATACTTTATAAACAAGACGGACTTACCATCAGATATTAAGGAGGGTTTAATATCTAAGTTGGACTATGTAGGTTTGCTAATTAATATAGCATTAACACGATGTAATGTAGATAACTACACAGTTGTTTACGTAGGTAAGAAGAACTTAATCCCACATACTATAGTTGTGATTCCGTTAAGATACTTTATGAAGGAATTAACGAATTACGCAATAGTTTACTCGATAACGTCTATTAGGAGGCCCTACATTAGTTTTAAGGGTGAGTACGTGAATCGATTATTATTAGATGTTAATAAGTTAGGGATGTTTAATGTAGAGTTAATTAGTTATAAAGTAATTCATGAGAAGTACGGGTTATTAGGGAGGGTTGATGAAGATTTAGAATATTACTTAGGTAGTTTAAAGGATGCCGGTGTAGTACTTAAAGGACGTTTAGGTATTTGGAGGGAGTTAAGTATTAAGGAGTTATTAGATAGTAACAACGTTGTCTAGTGAATCATCCCTATCAATATATATCCCTAAAGCATATGCAGGACTTACATCACCTTCAACTGTTGAGTATGTCAGTATTAAATCAACAGCTTCATCAACAGTTACTAAACTATTAAGGCTTACCTCAAAACCGTTAATAATCACTGAGACCCCCTTATCCTTCTCATTAGTTAGTAACGGCATGATATAAACCTCAATACCATACTCCTTAAATACCTTTATAGCTGCATCCCAAAACCTTCTTAAGATCTCATCACCTAATACATTCCCATGCCTAAAAACTATATAGACGTCAACAGCCATAACCACACCATTCATTAAAATACTATGTAGATTTAATAAAAATTCTAACACTAATGACGTCCACACTTAAGGTTTTTAACCACCTCTTACCAACTCTATAGGGTTTGAGGATGTGGTTTTCACATCTTTCCACACCTTTAGGCCCTAGAGTTAGAACTCAGTACACATTCATATATGACATCATTAAGAAATGCTATATTGATGAGAAGTCTAAGACCTTACACACCATAAACCTAGAGTGTTTAGATTTAGAACGTATAGAAAACATCATTAAGGTATCGTACGTAGACCCCGACATAGTTGATGTAGTGAAGACATCAGCTAAGGAAGTAGACATGGTAGTATTCGCATCCTACTACTAACTTCATAATAAAATCTGACCTCCTCTCCACCCTAAAGAACGGGCTTTCAGTTGTAAAACTTATTAAATCACTATCACTACTTAATTTGGGATTATGTATGGGTGAGAGAAGAAGGAGAAGGAGTATCTTTGATATATTTGATGAGCTCGTGAGGGAGTTTGAGGAAGAGTTCGAAGATATAATGAAATCTTTTAGTGGTGAGTATGGACGGGTTAGACCTTACGTATACGGGTTTAGAATAACTATAGGTCCTGATGGTAAGCCTAAGATTGAGGAATTCGGTAATGTTAAGAGGGTAGGGATTAAGCCTAGGATAGTTGAGGAGATGGAGCCTCTAGTCGATGTTATTGAGGAGGATGATAAAGTTAAGGTAGTAGCTGAGATGCCCGGTGTTGAGAAAGAGAAGATAAATGTTAGAGCTACTGAAGACACCTTAATAATTAAGGGTAGTAACGCGAATAGGAAATACTATAAAGAGGTTAAACTACCCGCTAGAGTAAAACCTGAAACTGCTAAAGCAACCTATAGGAATGGTGTTTTAGAGGTAGTTATAGAGAAGCATGAGAAGAAAGGAGGCGGTGTTGAGGTTAAAATAGATTAGAAGATTATACTCCATATAAAGATATTAACCCAAGAGCCCAACAATTTAAAGTTTTTAACATCATAGACTTACTCCTATTACTAGCTTATCACTTATATTTATACCTGCTTATCAGGGTTAAGCAGTATGTACTCGTACCAACTGATAAATACTCGACAGTAATCATGTATGGGCTGTTATTACCTACAGTGATTCTCTATATTCTTCAATAATTACATTATTTTTACCTTCCTCATATATTACCGCACTCCTACCTAGAGGATCTTTAATTACTAATGTAAACTCTATTAATCCGTTCATAGCGTTCTTGATGAGGTTAACCTCATCTAAGCATTCCTTCCTTAATTCACAATCTGATGGTATAATATCTAGAACCCTCTCTAAAATACCTTCTACGGTTGTTATATAACCTGGTGCTGCAATCCCAGGATTAATCTCTATACCTAGTTCGGGAATCTCTATAGAACTACTTGAAGATTTAATAACTATTATTTTTAGGTCATCAACTGATTTAACTTTAATCTTTATAATCTTAGGCTTCCCAGAATTAATTACCGATACATCAGACCTCCTAAAATCACATAATGTACAGTAACCATGTTCTATTAATACCTCACCAACTAGTGGTGCTTCGTAAATATAAAAGACTACTTTAAAACTTAACTCACCACAGTTTAAACACTTAATCACCTCTTCACCTAAGTACTTTAGCCTAGTAATCCCCCAACACCACTAACTTATTAACTAATTACCTAATATTGATTGAGGTGTTAAAGTGATTCATATATTGAGGTTGTTTGAGTGGCCGTTAAGTGTTTTAGGTATTTTCATTATTAGCTTCATAGCTAATTCCATACCTTTTGTAGCTATACCATACTTAGCAGTGATTATGACTTACTCTCTATTCATTCAAGACTTAACTAATAAGTTAGTGATTTCATTTGCTTCAGCGTTAGGGGCGACCTTAGGTAAGTTAGTGATATACTTTATAGGAGGTATTGTTAGATTAGGTTTTTCAGAGAAGACTTTAAAGAATTTAGAGGTTTTTAACAGGATTGCTGGTAAGAGTTTATTCTTAGCTATATTCCTCTTCGCATCATTACCACTACCTGACGATATACTCTATATACCGGTTGGTATAGCCAGATACAGCATTATTAAGTACTTTATAGCAGTACTTAGCGGTAAGGTGGTCATGACCTCAGCAGTAGTTTTCTACGTACATACTATTAAGGAAGTAGCAGTTGAATTTACAATGTTAATACCTATATATGTAGTACTAACTATAGTGTTATCATATATAGTAATTAAAGTTGATTGGTCTGCAGTTTTAGATGCGTTAACTTCTAAAGGTTTTTCAGAAGGTTTAAAAGTGTTTACGAGGCAGTTAGGGAGTATATTCAGGATTAGATAACCCTAACCTACTATAGGTCTGAACTTTATCCCGTAATAAATCAGTCCTGCAGGGTCTTCAGATTTTAACCTCCTTAGAACTGCCTCAACCTTCAAACCCTCCCTAACTTCAGAGATATCAACATCAACTAACTCACCAATTAATACAGGACCTTCAACTAATTTTATCAACGCTATAACCTTAGGTATGACTTCTTCATAACCTTCTAATCTATAGTAGCTTACAGTGTAGGTTAATACCTCACCAACACCTCTAGAAGTTACTACCTTAACATTACGTGACCTACAGTAAGGACATATACTCCTCCTAGGGTAGAACTTCCTACCACAATCTAAACACTCACTAATCCTTACTGAGTAGTAGTCAAACCTCTTCCTCCAAAACCTAGGTATTGAAAGCCTCAACAACTACACCTCCTTACAAGAATACCTACAGAGTTATTATCTACTGCTGACATACTATGTATTAAACCCCAACAACTATCCCTCTTAATATCCCCTAACCCAGTAGTCATTATCTTAAATACCTCAGCTACTTGGTAAACCCCTGTAGCACCTATTGGATGACCCCTAGCTTTCAACCCACCACTTAAGTTAACGTTATCTAGATCATCTATAATTGATGGTGCTTTACCCTTCTCAACTAATCCAAGCTCCTCAAGTATTAAATAACCTAAGATACTGAAGGAGTCATGAACCTCAATTACTAAGTCATTAAGGTCTAACTTAGACCTACTCAATAACTTATTAAATACTATCTTAGTAGCTGGTAGGGATAGAAGGTCTTCCCTTAAGTTAAGTGGTTGTGACGTCGCTTGAGCAATATCAACTACCTCTAACGCCTCATTATTAACGATACCCTCCTTACTACTTAGGAGGACTGCTGAAGCACCATCACCTACTGGGTACATATCAAGTAGTCTTATAGGGTCTGAAATTACCTGACTCCTAACTACCTGTTCTTTACTTATCAAGAATCTTAACTGAGCGTATGGGTTCTTAAGAGCGTTTGAATGCATCTTCACAGACCAACTACTTAAGTCCTCCCTACTATACCCGTATCTCCTCATGTATATCTTCATAAGTAATGCAGCCTCATTAACTACTGATAACCCGTAAATAGATTCTACCTCATAATCTGAGAATTTAATGAAGTGTTTATTCATTGTTGGTGTTGGGAACTCACTACACTTCTCAACCCCTACTACAAGAACTGTATCAGCGATCCCGGACTTAATTAGTGAGTACCCTTGAGTAATAGCTGTTAAACCGCTGGATTCTCCAGTCTCAACCCTTAATGCAGGCTTAGGCGTTAGTCCTAGTTCCTGAGTTAGTATGGTAGAGATATCTAGTTGCTCAAGTATTGAATCACTAAATACGTTTGAAATTATTAAGTAGTCTATATCGATACTACCTACTGACGAGAACAACTCATTAACTACATCAACTACTAAATCCTTATAAGACTTACTGAAGTACCTACCAACCCTAACCATAGATGAAGCAATTAAGTATACGTTATTAGAACTCATGTTATACCCTCACCAGCAGTTTTCTAAACTTCACATACCTACCGTAGTCGATATATACCTTATTCCTCAACATATCCATAACCTTAACCGCTTTATCCACCTTAGACTTCACCTCATCAGTAACTACTAAACTGAATGCATCACTACCAGCACCACTCCCGAACGTAGCTAATAATATCCTCTGACCAGGTCTAGACTCCTCAAGAACCCTAGCTAATCCTATTAATGCAGCTGCATTATATGTATTACCTATCCAGGGGTTTAGTAAGCCCGGCAATATCTTAGCCTCAGTAAATCCTAACTCTAAACCTACTTTTAACGGGAACCTACCGTTCGGTTGGTGGAATACTACGTAGTCAAAATCTTCAGGTTTGAAGGAGTACTCCCGCATTAAACCCTTAACAGCGTTTACTATATGTGTAAAGTATGCCGGTTCATCAGTGAATATCTCACCATGTAGTGGGTATGGTGAACCATCCCTCCTCCAGAAATCAGGTGTATCACTAATGAATGTGTAGTAACCTTCGAAGTACGCTACACTACCTTCTTTAGGGCCAATCACGTAGGCTGCTGCACCTGAAGCAGCTGTAAGTTCTAACACATCACCGGGGTTAGCCTGAGCAGTATCTGAACCTACCACTAATGAGTACTTAACCATCCCACTAGATACTAGACCTAATGATATCCTAATAGCTTCTCCAGCAGCCCTACACGCGAATTCTAAATCAGATGCTAACTTCTTATTAGGTAGGTTTAGAGCATCAGCTATTATAGTAGCTGAGGGTTTGACTGCGTAGGGTTTTGACTCAGTCCCTACGAATATAGCACCTATTTCATTTACGTCAATACCTGCCCTAATAATAGCTGAACGTGCTGCATACCAACCCATCGTAGTAGCGTCTTCATCAACATTAGCTACAGCCTTCTCCTCAATATTTAACGACTTAACCAGTTGCGGGTCAAAACCCCACAAACTAGCTATATCTAAAGCCTTTATCCTATATCTAGGGATGTAAGCACCCCACCCGACAATACCTACTGATAAGCCCTTACTCACTAAGACACCATTAATTTAGGGGGTACCTAATTTTTATAACTAGCTCCTCATAGTTAATATAACCAACAGGCTACTAAATGATTACCACCAACATCCTTAATAGGTGGTTCCTCACGTCTACAAACATCCATAACATAAGGACACCTAGGATGGAACCTACAGCCTGGGGGGACCGCAGCAGCACTAGGAACTTCACCAACTATAGGTACTTCTCTAATCTTAAACCTGTTAGAGGGGTTAGGTTCTGGAACAGCACTAATTAATGCTTTAGTATATGGGTGTAACGGCTCATTAACTAATTTAAGCATATCAGCTTCCTCAACTATCTTTCCTAAGTACATCACAGCAACCCTATCACATATGTAGTTAGCTACTGCTAAGTCATGAGTTATGAATACGTATGTTAACCCCCTACTTATTTTTAGATCCATCATTAGCTGAAGTATCTCTGCCCTAACAGATACATCCAACATTGATACTGGCTCATCAGCAACTACTAGCTTAGGTCCTAATATCAACGCTCTAGCTATGTTAACCCTCTGCCTCTGACCTCCAGATAACATATGCGGGTATCTATTAATAAACTCCTCAGGAGGTGATAGCTTAACATCCTCAAGTACTTTAAATATTAACTCCTCACGTTCTTTACGGTCATTACCTATTCCATGAATTACTAACGGTTCCTCAAGTATTGAATATATTGTTTGTCTAGGGTCTAAAGACCCGTAAGGATCTTGAAATATTATCTGGACTTCCCTCCTAAGTAGCTTAACATACTTCTTAGGTAGTCTTCTATAGTCTACATACCCACCTACCACGAACTCATTATTAATCCTCGCTAGAGCGGAACTTGGTTTATACCTTATAACACCTCCTGTAGGTTCTATCAACTTAGTTACTAACCTACCAGTAGTTGTCTTACCACATCCTGACTCCCCAACAATACAGTATACCTCACCATCATTTACGTAGAAGCTAACCCCATCCACAGCCCTCACATATCTACCCCGTTTAAACATGAGTATCTCACTCAACGACCTCCTTATAGGGTAGTACTTCCTTAAATCTTCAACTATTAGTATCTTATCAACCATAGTACCCACCTAATATAACCAACAGGCTACTAAATGATTACCACCAACATCCTTAATAGGTGGTTCCTCACGTCTACAAACATCCATAACATAAGGACACCTAGGATGGAATCTACAGCCAACTGGTGGGTTTCTAAGGTCTGGTGGTGTTCCAGGTATCCATGAGAGTTTCTCCTTAGACTTAAGCCTAGGTATACTCTTAAGAAGTCCTTGAGTATATGGATGTTTTGGTGTGTTGAATACATTGTCTGAGTTACCGTACTCAACTATTTTCCCAGCATACATCACAGCTACATTATCTGCTATCTCAGCTATTAGACTTAAATCATGTGTTATGAAAATAATTGATTGGTTTAACTCCTTCTTTATCTTCTTGAATAAGTTCATTATCTGAGCCTGTATAACTACGTCTAAAGCTGTTGTCGGTTCATCAGCAATGACTATCTTAGGTCTTAAGATTAAAGCCATAGCTATCATCACCCTCTGCTTCATACCACCACTTAACTCATGCGGATAACGTCTTAATACATCCTCGTTAAGACCTACTAACTTAACCATCTCTGCAGCCCTCTCATAAGCTTCCTTAAGACTTACATCCTCATGGAAAATTATAGGCTCAACTAACTGCTTACCTATAGTGTATACTGGGTTTAAAGCGTTTAAAGCCCCTTGAAAGATCATACTGATGACCTTCCATCTAATCTCTCGTCTTAGAGTTCCCTCATCCATAGATACTATATCCCTCCCGGAAACTACTATATTCCCCCCAACTATCCTCCCAGGCGGAGGTACTAACCTCATTAATCCGTAACCTAACGTCGATTTACCACTACCTGACTCACCAGCAATACCTAAGACCTCACCCTCCCTAACATTGAAGCTTACATCATCAACAGCTCTAACAACACCTTTAAGTGTGAAGTAGTAAATCTTTAAGTTCTTAACATCTAATAAACTCATAGAGTCTAACCCCCATTAATAAATTATTACTCATATCCTACACCTTCCTTAACCTAGGTTCAACTATAGGTTCTAACCCTTGAGCTATGAATACGAATGTTATTGCTGAATACATAATTAGTAGTCCTGGAGGTACTATCCACCACCAAAGACCTAAATACATTGCTTGATTAGCGAAGGCTGACTCAAGTATCTGACCCCATGTAGGTATTGATGGATCGCTCAAACCTAGTAGACTTAATGCAGCCTCTGAAAGTATTGCTGATGGTGTTAAGAACATCATTTGAGCGAATATGAAGGGTGCTACCTGCGGTAGTATATGTTTAAACATTATCCTAATACTAGAGGCCCCCACAGCTACTGAAGCCTCAATAAATTGCTGAGATTTTATTGATAATACCATAGACCTAACTATGATTGCGATCCCAGCCCAACTAAAGACTACTAAAACTATGATTATGACAGCTAACGGTGAGACAGTCCTCCTTAACTCCTCATTCATTCTGATAACGAACATGAAGAATATCAGTAACGGAAGTAATGGGATATTATTTAGAACATCACATAATCTCTGAATGACTTCATCAACAATCCCTCCATAGTAACCACTAACAACACCTGCTAAAGCACCTACAACTGCTGTAATCACTGACGTAACAACACCTATTAACAGAGCTACTGGGAAACCGTAAAGTAATGCTTGAGATAAGTCCCTACCTAAGTGGTCAGTACCCATCAAACCATAACACCAACCGAAAATCACTACCTCTACACTACCTATACGTGCTGTCGGGTCATCACTCTTGAGAAACACATTAAACATATAATTACCTCTAAGTGTCTTGAAATCTACATAACCGTTAGAAATTACTGGAGTACCCATAAGTATCTTAAACTCTAACTTCCTCTGAATTACCTCAGTAGCACTGATACTTACGTTAAATTCATCCTTAAGAAACCTAGATAATGCAACAGCTACCTCTAACCTACCACTTAAGTCTACTCTCTCACTAACCCCTGAAGTTAGAGGTTGAATTACTAGTAAGTTAATAACCCTACCATCAGGTCTTCTAACACTTAATTCTATTATCGGTGTGTAGGTGAAGGTTATGTTATTAAGCTTAAACACTATAGTCTGAGGTAATTGGTCGGTATCGTGTGAGTATGTTAGAATGTATTGTTTAGTATCCTCCAGAGATAATGTAGGCTTTTCAGTGATTAGGATTGTATGACGTAGTAGCTTATTACCTAAGAATATGTTAACCCATTCAGGCGGTACTAACTTCGGGTAGTCAGCCCAGAAAGTAGGGTTGTTCCAGTACCTTAAACCGAAGTCTAATGGCATGAACATAACTACATATGCCGAAGCTATAATCATGATCGCTAGGAATATAATACCTATCTTAGAAATACTACTTGATAGGAAGATACGTAGTAATTCATTACGTAGTAATTTCTTCATTAATACCTCACCCTAGGGTCTAACACGACGTAAAGTACTTCAAGGATGAACCTAGCTACCACATATACTAAAGTGTAGATGTACGTTAACGCTAATATCATGTTTATATCAGCACTTAATATAGCGTTGTAGTACAGACTACCCATACCTGGCCAGTTAAATATTGCTTCAGTAAGTATAGCACCGGTTATAGAACCTGCTAACCCTAAAATCATGTTTGTAAGTATTGGAGGTGCTGAATTCCTGAGTAAGTACCTATTACGGATTACTCTTTCAGGGAGTCCCTTAGCTCTACCAACTACTATGAAGTCCTCCTTAGTTATAGATATAACTATAGACCTAGTTACGTAGATCCAAGAACCAACTAAAGCCACGAATAACGTAAGTACTGGGAGGAATAAATGCCATAGGAGGTCTAGAAACCTAGTTATCGGGTCTGTAATAGTCAGGCCTGGTGTTGTCATACCACCACTTGGGAATAATCTTAACTCATACGCAAATACTAAGATAACTACCATACCGAACCACCATGTCGGTAGTGAGTAGGAGATTGCTGAGATTAACGATGTAAACCTATCTAGGAGGCTACCAACCTTAGTAGCACTCCATAACCCAACAACTAAGCCTACCAAAGAACTAATAAGTACTGCTGTAGTAACCATTAAAACAGTGTTAGGTATTCTCTCAAGGATTATATCAGCAACCTTATTACTACCACTAAAAGATAACGTAGATCTGGAGGTACCTAAGTCGAGAACCATGATTTGATATATAATCCTAGGTATTCTAGCATACCAAGGCTTATCTAAATCATATGCTCTTATAAGCTCTTGTTTTAACTCCTCAACAGCTCTATTAAGTTGCTCAGGATCCTTAATTTTAATAGCTAATTGCTGCTTAATTATCCTTAACCTCTCATCAACTATATTGTAGAGTACTATATCAGAAAGTCCTGTAACCCCTATTATAACACCAGTTAGTATTAACACTCCGTAAAGTACTGCTATCAACGTCAGTCCCTTAACTACTAACGACCTCCCTAGACCTATCTAACATCACCTAAGATGATGACTCACTTCAGTTATAAAATTTTTATAAAATTAAAAATAATCTTAGGTTAAAAACTTAATTATTTATTACTTCCTCCTAACAACGACTGTAACTATTATATCTACGATTACAAGTATTATCAGTACGTATATAGCTGTCGTTATACTCGCTGTAGCATTGTTTAAAGCCTTAATTATATCTTGCTGAGTAGCTGAGAGTCCACCTACCTGTGTAGTAACTGTTGATACTTGCTTAGTTAGTGTAGCTATATCAGATCTTAACTGCTCAGCTACTGAAGCTATCCCTGCCTGTAGTGGCTGTATGTTGAGTATGCTTAGGAAGTGCTTCTCAGATGATAGTAACGCTACCCTATCACTATAACCTATCACTGTGATCTCATATATCCCGCCAGGACGTAATTTCGAAGTCAGTTCTGAACTTAACTGTATTAAGAACCTATCCGGAGCTACTGAAGTCCCTAACCCGTAGGTTACTACCTCACCACTTACTGGATCCTTAATTAAGTACTTAACATGTAGTGGTGTAGGGCCTTTAAGTTCGATTACTACCTGAGCATCACCTCCAGGTACTACTGTGGGTAGTCCTACACTAACTATATTGACTGACTCAGGCATACCGAAATACCATGTACCAGGGCTGAACGGGTATGTAGGATCTCTAAATGCTCTTAACTCACAATACTGGTTTGCTGGATCGTAGACGTAGACGTAGTAAGGACCGTTACTTATCTCTGCATGACCATAAGTATCTATCCACTTAATAACTGCTTCATACCTCTTAATAGCTTCTTCAGTAGTGATTAACTTCTTACCATCAGGTAATGTGAAGACTGTGTCAGGAACGAGCTTCTTATCCTTCAACTCAGTTAGCTTCTTCTTAATATCTTCAGCATGTGATTTAAGAACTAGTGAAAGCCATGGAACACCTAACTTCTCAGCTGTACTCTCTGAATAACCGTATTTATGCTCATCAAATACTAGGAAGTCGGTAGCGTAGACTATTTCCCAAGGATTAGATGCGAAGCCACCTGCTCCATAACCTGGAGGTACGGCCATCTCAGCTATGTAGTTCTCATCGAAATGCCAGTAATCAATATATACTTCTAAATACTTATCACCAACTATTCTAAATCCTTTAAACATCGGTAGTACTTCCTTATTAGTTGAAGCTATACCACCCTCCACAGATGCCTTAGTCTCATTATATACTAAGTCGTAGATATGGTATATCGGGAATAGGACGTCAGCCCACGTAATCGTTATGTTGTGATGCCACTTACTACCAATGAATTTAGAGAGGTCGAACGTTACCTTACTAGTAGCTTTAACCCCTTCACCAACATAAACCCACTTCCTCAAAGTAGCATTCCATATAAACGCATCCTTAGGTACGTTTAAACTCCCCTTAGGACCTGCAGTCTCAACAGTATAGGTAACTCTAAACGGTATTGGTAGTCCGTTAAACGGGTCTCTCCAAGTCCAAGGATCGTAGACAGCCCTCCAAATATCCACACTATATACGTCGTCGAAACCTCCTATCGGGTTCCAAGCAGTACCTTCAGTCCATACCCATAGATGACCTACCTTCAACACTTTCTTATCAGGGACATAAGCCTCTCTAAGGTTGAAGGGTGCTCGTAACCCAGCACCTAAATCTAAAGTAAGTCCGGAGACCTCAGCCCTAGCAGCATAGGAATCTAAAGTCGTTACAACAAATATCCTCACAGCCTCTAACATACCTAATTCTGTAGCTCTCCTATATAGTGAGTCCCTCTCCTCCTTAGAAGCAAACTCACCTCTATATATCTTCTTACCTAACTCATCTATAGTATCATTCTTATAATTCCAGAATGTCGGTTCTTGCCATCCAGGCATCCAACCATACCATGGTGCGTAGAATTGATTCACAGTCGTATAGTCATACTTCTCCGGAACTCCCTTACCCCAACCCTCAGTGTATATATGCCACTTAAAGTCTGCAGGATTAGAACTATATACTGTAGGTATAGCCTCTCTAAAAGTCATATATAGCCTCTCAACTTCAAACCCTAATTTCTCAAGTTCTGAAGCAAGCATATCACCTAAAACCCTTCTATGATCTTCAACCCTTATTACAAACTTGATCTTTATCGGTGACCCCTTATATAACCACTTACCACCTACCTTCTCAGCACCTGCATCCTTCAACGCCTTACTTATGATCTCATCAGCTAATGCTGGATTATATTTAAATTCGTACCTAGCTATGATGTCGAAGACTACTGTGTAGTCGGGGTCGTATGGTGAGACCTGACAATACATAGGTGCTGCTAAGCCCTTAAGTACTGTCGTTACTATGTAATCCCTATTGATTAAGTAGTTTATAGCGAATCTAACCTCCCTAATTGAGAACGGGTTTAAGCCTTTAGGGTCTGGTGCTGGGTTAAGGATGAAGCTGTTTATACCTGCAGGTGCTTTATATAGCTTAATATCTGTAGCACCAACTAATGCAGCTGCCTGAGCAGGTCTTAACCCGAATAGATAGTAGTCTATATCTCCAGCTCTTAAAGCAGCTACTGCCTGATCTAGAGGTACTGCTTTAATCATTACGATATCTGATTTAGGTCCTTTAACTACTTGAGCTTCAGTAACTATAGAGGTGTTGAAGGTGGTGATCACTGAGAACAATATTATAGCTATTATTAAAACGTATATTAAGTTATTCTTCGTACTCAATCTGAACACCATCACCTTATTACTCTTATTAAGGATTAAAAATCTTCATTAGCTTTTATAAAGTTTGTAGGTATTGGTTAGTTGATGATGAAGTGGGCAGCCATGGATTAATTGATGAAGACCGCAACTCACTCTGATTATCAGATGTTATGTTAGTTCTCTAATACAGTCTAAGTCTTTTAAGGTGTTGTAGATGTTATTAACAGCTCTATATACTTCCTCCTCACTCTTAGCTCCAGTGATCACCATCTTACCACTACTGAATATTAGTAGTACTACTTTAGGGTCGTCCATCCTATGTATTAGGCCTGGGAATTGTTCTGGTTCATACATTGTGTTTTTAAGTAGGTATGCTGCTTTCTCTAGATTTACCTCAGCATTTAGATTTGCCGACGCAACTATGTTCTGGATCTGTATTTTAGGTTTACCGATAATGATTATTCCATGCTTAGTTAACGTCTTAATAATCTTCTTAAACCCCCTGATAAGTTCTTGAGTACTCTTAGCCCCTGTAACTACCATCTTACCTGAGTTGAAGATTAGAGCTGTAAGTCTAGGGCTTTCTAACCTCATAATAAGCCCTGGGAATTCATCAGGTTCGTACTCTATATTAGGTACGTTCCTACCGATTAAGTTTAAATCTAACTCCTGATCAAGACTTACAGTTGCTACTATATTCTCAATCCTGATTAATGGATTTAACCCCATCATCAAGCCCTTTAAAAAGTTTTTAAGAGGGTTTTTAAACTATATAAATGTTTTAACCCATTAAGTCGTAGAGGTCTTTAAGAGCCGGTAACTCTAATATACCTACATCCTCATCAACTATCACAGGTTTCAAACCCTCTAATAGTGCTAAGTTCTTAAGTATTGGTGAGAGGTATGTATCCCTACTTAAAGTCACTCTACTACCGGTTTGATAAGCCCCTACAGCAGGTAGTGTGATCAGTTTTAACCCGTTAACTAAATCACCGATTAGAAAGCATTGAAACCTACCTATACTACCTAAACTATCTCTTAAAGCTATTACTGGATGTTCATGACCTATAATCACGTACTTAACATTTAAATCACTTGGTAAGTCTGTATGTCCGTGAGTGATTAGGAATTCATCTATGATGAGGTTATCAACTATATCAAACTTAAACCTATGTGTGAGTATGGGGAGGTAGTTATCGTGATTCCCCCTAACTACAGTAAGCTTACTGACCCTACTTAAGATATAACTTATAACCTCCCTCAACTCTACCCTCTCAATCCTCCCTAAACCATTAAACTTATGTTTAAAATCACCAGCTATGACTACAGATTCAACATCTACTGTATTGAAGACTTCTTCAAAGATCTTCATCAACTTCCTCTTCTGAAACCTAGGTATATATATACCTTTCTCAGCCATCTCCTCCTCAAAGCCTATATGAGTATCTGCTAACACCACTAACTTATACTTCCTTAAGTAAATTACCGGTAACTCATTAACTACCTCAACACCACCAAGTAGTTCGAAACCCACAAACCCTCCAACGTTAAATTACTTAAAAATTAATAACTTAATATGAGTAGTGGTTATTGATGATGAAGCTTACAAGGTATGAACTCGGTGAGTGGAGAACCCGCGTCTGAATGATTTAAAGACCTCCTGAAAATTCTATTATCGACCCTGTAATATATCGACTCCCACATATCAGGTACTTAATTAACTCAACTACTTCATGAGCTTCAGCAACCCTCTTCATAGGTACTGACCCCTCAACACATCTAACTAGATCTTGAGTTAACTTACTACTACCAACCCAACCAAGTGCTATACCTACGACCTTAACTTTAGGGGCTAACTCAACAGCTAAATACTTAACTAATTTGATTAAACCTGTTTTAGATATTACGTAGGGTAGTGAGGGATTAAGACACTTATACACTTTATGACCTCTTAGCGGTGTTAAGCATATCAAGTTTATTATCGTACCTCCATACTCCTTCATCAACATACCTAATTCCTTACTTATTAGAACTATTGATAATAGGTTAACATTTAATATCTTAGTGAGTAACTCAACATTTAATAACTCTAATGGTGTTTCGTCATATATTCCGACACTATTCACTACGATATCTATGCGTCTGTAAGTATTTTCAGATATTTTAGAAACTCAACCACATTGTTTAAATCGCTAAAATCACATTTAATGGTATGTACTTGAGTAACCGGTGACAACTTACTGATTAAGTCCTCGATAACATCTTCAGACTTATTATAATGTAGTATCAGATTTGCTTTCTCCTTAGCTAATTCAATAGCTAACTCACTACCGATGAGACCGCTAGCACCGGTAATCAATACTACCTTACCTTCTAAGCATTTACTAAACACTTAATCACCAATCATCATTAAAGCGTTCGAGAGGATTAAACCGTATATAGGTGCTGTAAGTGGGTCTGTCCTAATCCTCAATTCACATACATTAACAGTTCCTCCAATCTTTAACCCTATAATCTCCTTAATAGAGAATTCCTCAACATCTGTAGATATTACTAAGACTTTCTTAAAATATTTAATATAGTGTTTAACGTTATTTAAAGGTATTAGATATCGAGGTATCCTAACATTATAATTATACGTTATATGTTCTGCAGGACCTAACATGCTAGGTGTTGATGTTATTATGAATACGTCATTAGTGAATTCCTTAACCTCATATAACTTACCTATATATTTAGTTAGTAGGTCTTTTAAGACCTCATTTAAGTTACTTAACTCATTCCATAGTCTAGACCCCCTAACACCAGACTTGTTAAGGTATTCACTAACAGCTATACCCACCAGTAAATGCTGAAGTAGTAGGTCCTGAGGTTTAATCTCTAGTAACAGATCTTCACGAACCTTATACCTAACATTATCAGGTATTGGAGAAGGACTAATTAACATAACCTCATAACCAGTAAGGTTTAACTGATCTAACAACCTAATTAATGAGGAATCTACACCAGAACTAATTATTAAGACCCTACGAATACCGCCCTCAACATAAGGTGCTACATAATACATAAGTGTTTCAGGCTCTACTAAGTACGCATTAACGTTAGTTAAAGACCTTAAGAGTAGTAGTAAGTATGTTGCAGGTGATACATACATACCTGAATAAGTAATCAGTAACTCATTACTACTCTTAAGGAATTGAACTAATTGCTTAACATAACTACTCAAAGACTCCTGTAGAGAACTTAAGTACTTACTCAATACCTTATATAACATATCTACGACCTCATCACGACCTTCAGTACCTAACACAACCACCTAAACGGAATTACATTTAAACCTATAAATTAACAATATATTTAAGACCCTAAATCAACAATATAAACATAAACCTTTTAGCCTAATATCAAAGAATCTAATTAGAACAACAGTGCGGGGGTGCCCGAGCTAGGTCAAAGGGGTCGGGCTTAGGCCCCGATGGCGTAGGCCTGCGTGGGTTCGAATCCCACCCCCCGCACCACCTCAACAACTCCTCAATCCTATCACAAGGCCCTAAAGACCTACTTAATTTCTTACCTAACGTAGGGTCATACCACTCCTTAACAAGATAATAACGACCATTAATCCTCCTAACCCTATAAAACACCATACCCACCACCATACACTACCTGCACCACAAAATAATTAAGTTATGAATGTCCTGCTTTATAGGTTGTGATTTACAGAGTACTTTGTGAGGTATTGGATTTAGGTGTAGTGTTTATAAGTTTTAGAGTGTTTAGGATATAAAATGAGTAGTACTTCATTATAAGTGATGCTGTGAGTGTGTTAGTGGTGGGTAGTGAGGATATATTTAAGAAGGTTATTGAGAGGAGTTTAAGCTCTAACATATTTAATGATAGGGAGGTTCTTAGACCTGATTACATACCTAATGAGTTACCGCATAGGGATGAACAGATTAATAGGATTAGCGCTATTCTCGCCCCGATATTTAGGGGGGAAAGACCTAGTAATATATTCATATACGGTCTCACAGGTACTGGTAAGACTGCTGTTGTTAAGTACGTGTTGATTAAGTTTGAAGAATATGCCGCTAAGCTTGGGAAGATCTTCAAATATAGTTATATTAACTGTAGATATGATGACACTACCTATAGAGTCTTAACTAGGTTAGCTGATACGTTAGGTGTTAAAGTACCGTTTACTGGGTTATCGAGTTCAGAGGTTTTTAGGAGGGTGGTTACTGCATTAGATGGTTTAGGTATTCCATTAATAGTTATCTTGGATGAGATTGATGCGTTAGTTAAGAAGTGTGGTGATGAACTCCTCTACAGATTAACTAGAGTTAATGAGGAGCTTAAGAGGGGGAAGGTAACTATAGTAGGTATAACAAATGATGTTAACTTCATGGATAGGTTAGACCCTAGAGTCAGGTCGAGCTTAGGTGAGGAGGAGATTGTGTTCCCCCCATACGATGCTATCCAACTTGAGGATATACTAACACGTAGAGCTACTAAAGCGTTCAAACCCGGAGTACTTGAGGATGGTGTTATATCCTTATGTGCATCAATAGCTGCTAAAGAACATGGTGATGCTAGAAGAGCTTTAGACTTATTAAGAGTTGCTGGTGAGATTGCTGAGAGGGAAGGTGCTGAGAAGGTAAGTAAGAGCCACGTGTTAAGTGCTAGAATGGAGATTGAGAAGGATAGGGTCTCTGAGGTGATTAAGACATTACCATTCCATAGTAAGTTAATACTTTTAGCCCTAGCTATAAGTGGTGGTGATAGTAAAACTACTGGAGACCTATATAATATATATAAAGACTTATGTAGGAGTTTAAACTTAGACCCAGTCACACAGAGGAGGGTTAGCGATATAATCAGTGAGTTAGATATGGTCGGTATAATAAATGCTAAGGTCGTAAATAGGGGTAGGTATGGGAAGACTAGATTAATAAGTTTAAATACTGATGTAGAGACCTTACTCAAAGTACTTAAAGAGGAGCAAAGACTTGGATCAATCATTAAGAACTTTAGGGGTAGATGACGGATACTTCCCAACAAGTTATAAGAAGTCCAACAAGAAGACATTACTAGCTTTAGTTGAATGTAGAGACCTAACAATAACTAAGGTTAAGTTATCTTTAATAACTATCGACGGTTTAGACGGTACTGAGGTACTACTTAAGAATATAGAATCACTGAAGGATAAGTACAGAGTGATATTCTTAGACGGGGTAACATATGCAGGTTTCAACATCATAGACCCGGAAGTAATCTATAACAAAACATTAATCCCTGTGATAACAGTGTTTAAGCATAGGTTAAACCTCAACTTAGTTAAGGAGGCATTAATGAAGAACTTTAACGATTGGTTAGTTAGGTATTCCGTAATAGAGAGGACTTACAATAAATCTTATGAAATCACAACACCTAAAGGAAATCTAATAATATCATTAACCGGTATTGATATCCACGAGGCTTACAACATAATAGTAAGGCTACAGAATATAAGTCAGTATCCAGAACCCTTAAGACTAGCTGATATAGTAGCTTCAGGTCTAACTAAGAACACATCACTATTAGAAATTATTAATAGGAACTAACGTATCTACTACTGAATACTTTAAGAATATCGAGTATGTTAAGACTGTAGTTAATACTTTTAAGACCTCCATACTCATCAACATCAAATACTACTAGACCCTCACTAATAATGGTTGATAACACCCTAGGAATCTCCCTAGCAACATATACCCTCTTAACCATTGGGAGTATAACACACATATTCTCAGGATCTATCCCAACCTCCTTCAACTTATTAGTGAGTTGTTCACGTCCGACACTATCTTCAAGTAAGAATAATATATGTGATAAACCTATGAAATCACCTAATGTAAACCTCCTCCTATTACTTGATGAGTATTTCAGCATAATTGACTCGTAAAATACGGTGTTAAGCCACTCCTCACTAATTAAAGGGTGAGTTAAGCCTAAAACATGCCCTATCTCATGAGCTATTATACTGACATCCCTCCTACTTAAGAATATGAAGTTTCTGTAAGTGAATGCTAGGAGTTCCTCACCACCAACTCTAGCAGGCTTAGGTATTTCAACAACTACTATTAAATTATCATTACTGGGTAACCATAACTTAATATACGTTAGAAAATCCTCTACATCTACTACTTTATCACCTGATATGAATACGTTGAAATCTATGTTAATATCGTCACGGACTACTGATATTAAGTCGTAATTGAAGAACTTATTAAGTACTAATCTCCAAATATCTAACGCTTCCATATAATAACTTAGTAATGACTTATTAGTAAGTACGTGATATGAGTATTGACAACCACTTACGTTGCAGTAAGTCTTAGTTGGTGATAGTATTATCAAATCTAACTTGATGGACTTGTTAAATAAGTAATTTAACTGAGGGGTTGGTATATCTTCATAAAACTCACTAATACATACATTCCTGAGTACGAATTCATCTAAGCTCTCCTCAATACTAACTAATTTAGCTTCGGTACGTGTGGTGATGTTAACTATGACTGTCCTCTTGATCTCATAACCCTTCAAATCTATATACTCTACTAACCCACCGTTGAAGTATTTCCTACCGAAGATGATGTCTGGAGGTTCGGAGTAGTTATCATCGTAGATAATCCTAGAGATACATACAACACCGCTACAACTTCTAATTATGTTCTCATCACCTACCATAACATCACATGACATATCACTAAAAGAAGCATCACATACACTAAAACCTATAACCTCCCTCCCAGAACTCTCTAACTTACTTACTGGCAATACCCCTAAGTATTGGGAAAGTAAGGAGGACAACAGTATTAGTAGTAGAACTATGAGTGCTTTTACTATTAACCTCCACCAACTATTCAATCACTACATAACTTTTAACCTTAACTTAAATATGAAAGTAAGGAAGTAGCTATCATAAAGTAAGTAGTTGCTGTTATGATATCACCTATAGTGGTTATTAACGGTGCTGAAATCGATGCTGGATCTATATTTACTCGCGAAGCTATTAACGGTAGTAAAGCACCTACTAAATCTGAGATTAATGTTGATGTAATCAATGCTACACTAACCACGATACCTACTATGATAGAGTAATCGGTGTTCGTATAGGCTAGGTAAGTTATTAGTGAAGCTATAGAGAAGGATATCGGTGATAATAACAGAACTAATAGTAACGATACACTAACCTCCTTCTTCAAAACCCTTAATAAGTCTTGAGGTCTTACCTCACCTATCGCTAAACTCCTTATTACAAATGTTGATGCCTGTGCCCCTACATTACCTGAGTTATCAGCTAACATCGGTAAGAATGCTGCTAAAACGGCTATTCTCTCTATAATACCTGTAAATGAAGCTACTATACCTCCTGTAACAGTATTCATTAGATATAACCATACTAACGGTAAGAATCTCCTCTTAACTATAGAGGCGCTACTCACAGTCAAGTACCTACCTCTAACAGTCTCAACAAAACCACCAAACCTTAAGAGATCCTCACCATACTCACTAATAGCTACATCAAGTACATCATCTAATGTTACAATACCTACTAACCTACCTTCATTATCAACTACAGGGACCTCGAGTAAGTCGAATTTTATAGCTACTCTAGCTACTTCCTCACGGTCAGAGTAAACGTTAACAACTACTGGAGGCTTACTCACAACATCTCTTAATAACTTATCCTTAGGCCTACTTATGAGTGTCTTAACATCTACCCACCCAACAATTCTCTTTTCCTCATCTACGGCATATACGTAGAAGTGCTTATCATAAAGGCCTAACTCACTCTTAGCAATATATTCCTTAATAACATCACCTACGGTGAGTTTATATGAGAATATAGGGACTTGAGGAGTCATTATACTACCGACACTCTCACTAGGATACTTAAGAAGTGCTGAGATCTCATTTAACTTCCAATGAGGTATTAAATTCATTAACTTATGTCTAAACTTAGGAGGTATCTTAAGTAGTACATCTGCAACGTCATCCGACGGCATCTCAGTAAGTACCTTAGCAAATTCATCAATACCTTTAACTCTTAACAACTCAAAAACCACATCATCAGGTAATTTACTTAAAACAACCTTCAAGTTATTCAAGGGTATATAAGGTAGTATGTAACTCCTCATCTTAAGATCTAGACGTTCAAGAACTTCGATATACTCATATGGAGAAAAATGAGATAGTAATTCCTTCAACTCATCTATTTGTCCTACCTCTACAACCTCACTTAACCTCCTCATCGATAGCTCTAGTTTATCGTGGCTCACCATAAACACCTCACTACCTCAGACATAGGTAAAATACCCGATCTTTAGTAACTGATATCCTTATATTTTTACATATTACCTGTAAAATACTTCTTCAATAATCTTCTCTAGAGATCAATTTATGTAAGCTCTGACTAAACCGTAAATCATTAGTTAAGACTTAAGCTTACATAGCCTATACTTCCTTAAGACACACTCATAACATCTACCCTTCTTACATAATATCTTAACATGAACGTAGACTACCGTTTGTAGATAACCTAATGATTTACCGAAGAATGATCTTAATTCCCTCATAACACAATTACTATTACACTTACTACAATCATATTTAAGACATAACTCCTTTTTAGGCATACCGTATTTTAAGCCTAAGACGTTAAAGATGAAGTAATTAAAGTGTGTGTCTATCGGAGCTATTTCAGTAAACCTCATAGCATGTAGTAGGTATGCGTAAGTGATTTTAGGCCCTACACCCTTAATCCTTAGTAAATTATACCTGACGTCGTTGATATTCCCCCTAACAACATATGGTCTAACATTATAGAAGTATTCCTTAAATACATCACTTAATTCTCTCATTTGAGGTGGTTTAAATAGATTAGAAGTATCTATATTGATTAAGTCCTCAGGATTATCTATAATGTTAAATAATGAATTCACCCATTGTAAGACACGATCATGATATGAAGTCCTCTTAGATAAGAATATAGATATGAAAACGTAATCTAAATCCCTAGTAGCCGTAGATAAACCAACACCTCTCCACTGAGTAACCAAGTAGTGATACACATCGTTAAACCTGGGATCTACTTCATAAACATAATTTAACGGATCATCTAAAACTCCACATAACTCCCTCACATAATCAATATCGCAATAACCACCTAATACAACCACATCATAACCATAGTCATAAATCCTTAAACCCTTACATGAACCTAAGTACTTTAGGTATACACCATCATCTAGTTTAAACATCGATAATGAAAACGATGGGTATAGAGTTAGTCTTAAGGAATAACCGTCCCAACCCTTAAGAACTATCATTACATACCAACCATTAAAGACAGAGTCCTAAGGAAATCTATAGTATTGATCAGAAGGTATTCATATTCAACCGCTATAACATAGCAGTGTTAGTAGTTAATGGTTAATTCTTACCGGAAGCTCACTGTACCTCACTTTTAATCCTAACCCCATCACCTAAGACCCAGAAATAACCATCATCTCTTCTCTCAAGCTTCCATATACCTGTCTCATGTTTAATCCTCTCAATAATCTCCGTCAACGCAGGTATTACATCATGTCTACTAACACCAACTATGAATACGTAGAGAACGTCATCACCAGGTCTGTAAGTACCTACCCTATGGAATACCTTAACAGCCTTGATGTTCTTATTCTTAGCTACTACATCACTTAAGATCTTATTTATTGCCTTTAACGTGTAATCCTCATTAACCTCATACTTTAACTCATACACTTTAACACCACTAACAACACCTTTAACGAAACCTACGTAGATAACTACTGCCCCGGCTTCCTCAATACCGTCAACACTCTTCAACTCACTCATCACATCATCAAGTACTACCTTATCCTCATCCTTAAGTAACCTAACTTCTATAGAACCTCCAGAAGGCGGTGGCATTAAATCAACTACATCACCATCTCTTAAAATTGTTTTTAAGTCTTTATCAGATACTGCTTGCTGGTTATGAAGTACTATAAACATACCGGACTCTAAATACTTACCTAGTTTAGGGTATTTTAATGAGATCTTGTTTAGTAGGTCATCCAACGATGAAGAATTATCTAATAGTAAATCCTCTTCAAAACATTTAGTAATTTCCCTAAATAGTGCGTAATATCGAACCTTAACATACATGTATGACTAACCCCACTATGTATACTTAGTTTTACTTAGCTTTTAAAACATCACTTAAGTACTTAGCATTACTAAACATCATTAAATACTTAAGTGACTTCTCAACAGCTCCTCTAACCAGCGATTGAGGTACTCCTGGAGCTCCGTAAGCAATCACTAAAACACTCCTAGTACTCATATCCACTGAAGCTATCTTTGAATCCCTATGTGGGTATAGGTTAAGGATATTACCTGAATCATCGGCTAAGACCACCTCATCACCTGTAAGTAACCTTTCAGTACCGTCTAGACTTACGAACACCTCATTAGGTTTAGCTTTACGAAGTCTTAAATCACCTCTAATCTTACTTAAGTCAAATACACTTATCGGTATTAACGTCTCTAAACTAGCTAAGTTACAGGCATCAACTACATTGTTAATTGCTGGGAAAGAACCCCCTCTCAACACTCTCCTCAATAACGCCTCACTACTTACCCTAACCTTAGTAGGGTCTATACCTAACCTCCACATGATATCTCTATAAAACCTAATTATAGGTATGTCCTTAACCCTATCAACACTGTAAGTACTTACTAGATTATTAACTAAGCTCCTAGCATATTCCCTCAAATCAACTCTATCCTTCTCCACAATAACCTCCCCCACAGTAGCGTAGAACACCGAAATCTCAAAACGAGATACATCCTCATCAACATATACAGATACCATCATACACACCACTTAAGAAACTACCTGGGGAAGTCTTTAAACAATATTAAACATGTTAAGCATTAACGCCAACACTATAGAACTAGTAGTAACTAACGCACCAACTATATGTCTAGGATTTAAACCTTCCTTACTTAACCTACTAGCTAGGAACTGAGTTATTAGCGGTCCTATAGAGTTAGTAAGCGTAGATATGAATGTCCCTACGAACTTAAGCGCGTATAGAAACGTTAGAAAACCCCCAACATGTGTGAAGAATCCTGAGGCCAGTAGAGAGAGTAAGCCAAACCTACTTAAATTACTAAAACCTCTCATACGTCTAATACCTAAAGACATGAATATCAGGGCTATGAAGAACGCTCTTAAAGTAGCTATTAAGACAGCATCTACAGTAGATGTTAGGTACTTACTGATGACTGTAGCGACTCCCCAGAAAATAGCTGGTGTGTATGCTATTAGGAAGTTGATCTTATCTTTAGTAGTTAGGGACTCACCACCGCTTAATGCTATGTAAATACCTAATAACGCTATAGGTGTGAAGAAGACTGCGTAAATACCTCTGACCTCATTAAGTAGTAGGTAAGCAAGTATTTGAGCTATTAGGATGTATTGATAAGCTATTAAAATTGCTTTCCAACTCCCTAATCTCTTAATAGCTTCTATATAGAATAAATCACTGATACCTATTAAAATACTTGAAATAAGTATTAAGATAACATCATAGTAACTTAGGTTATAAGTAAGTATGTTAGGAATACAGAACGGGATTAATAAGATAAACGCTACTAACCCTCTAACACCGGTTAAAGCTATTAAGTCTATATCGGACTTAATACCTAATTTAATAGTTATTGGTGCTAAAGACCATGAGATAGTAGCTATCATAGCTGCTAATATACCTATTAATACTTCATCCATGATATCACTGAAAACTAATGGATTTAGGGATTAAATAGTTAGCAAATTCTAGGTGTTGGGGATGATGATGCTTCAATAAATGTTATACCACCGACTTCAGTCTTAGCTAGTACTCTACCTCTAGCAATTCCTGAAGGTGGTTTAACCACCTCACCTACTATTGATGCTTTATCAAGTCCTAACCTTCGTAAATAACTAACTACCTCATCAGCTACTACCGGGTCAACAGCTAATACTGCAACACCTTCAGAAGCTACGTTAAGTGGGTCTATACCTAACATATCTAAGAATTTCTTAACAGGTTCTCTAATAGGTATTTTAGACCTATCAACAATTATTGTTAAGTCTCTATTAACTACCCACTCATTTAGAGTTGATGCTAAACCACCTCTAGTAGGATCCCTAGCTGCGTGGATGTGGTCTCCGTAAGTATCTATTAAGGGTAACATGTACTTACTCAGGGGTCTTACATCACTTACTAAGTCTTTAGACATGTTAAGTAATCCTAATTGAGCTGCGATTACCGTAGCTCCATGATCTGCTATAGGACCTGTAACAATTACTTTATCCCCTACCCTAATATTAACATCAACTATTAACTTACGTGCTATCCCTATACCAGCAGTAGTTATTATAATACCGTCTAACGAACCCTTAGGCATGACCTTAAAATCACCGCCTAATACTGCAACACCTTCAGAAACTGCTGTATTTATTAATGACTGTATTAAACCATTCACTAAATCCACCTCCATACCCTCCTCAACAACTAAAGCATCGATAATACCTACAGGTTTAGCACCCATCATGAGTAAATCATTAATAGTTCCTGAAGCTGCAAGTACACCTAAATCACCGCCTGGGAAGATAGGAGGTTTTACTGTGTATGAGTCTATAGACATAACGACATATACATCACCTACCTTAATAGCTACACCATCATCTAATACATCGAGACCTACACCATCTAAGACATTCCTAAACTTCTCAGGAACTTTAGAAACTATCAAATCATTTATTAACTCCCACATCTCCCTACCCCCACCACCATGACTTAACGTTATTATCTTAGATATCTTGGAAATACCCATCACCATAATCTCCTAGTAATAATCCCCTAATAACCACTCATTACCTACGAATACGTTCCTCAACCCTAACTCCTTCATAACCTTAACAGATTCATACATATGCCTCTTACTAGTTGGTGGTAAGTCCCTTAACATAAAATCTGGATGGAAGGCTAGTAACACCACCGGAATTTCAGTATTAAGAGATGCTAAAAACTCAGCAATACCTCTAACCTCAGTAAGGTCTACATATCCAGGAACTAATAACACACTAACAACTAGTAAGGGTGGTTCATCCCTTAAATCCATCATTGAAGCTACTAACTTAATATTCTCCTTCACCCTCTCAACAGCGTTAACACCAGTTAATACTTGATATATTTGAGGTGACCAAGCCTTAAGATCTATCTTTACAATACCTCCACTCTCTAATGATATCTTAGCTACCTCACGTATGATATCAGTACTTAAAGTACCGTTAGTCTCCCAACAAATCCTTAAAACCCTACCTTTACCCCTACTTAAAACCTCCTTAGAAACCCTCAACGCATGAATTATATTCGGTGTTGGATCACCACCGAAGTAGCATATACAAGTAACCCTATCATTTAATGCCGCGTTAACTAATTCATCAACAGTCATTAATTGCTTACTACTTAAAGCCTCAACCCTACCCCTCCAATTCTGACAGTATAAGCAGTTTAGTGAGCAAGTTCCGTAGAAAACAGCTAAGTTATAATAACCAACCTCACCAGTAGGTCTTAACGTATACTTAGGGTACCCTTTACCAGTAATTGCTGGACATACTGGAAAAGCTACACAATTAGTTGGGTGTGGATCATAATACCAAGAACCGTAAGCAACTTCAAAAGAACTTAGAGTTGATTTAAATCCATTATCATACGTATAATTACCACAATAACCTAAAACACCGTCACTTAAATAACAATTATTAATACATAAGTTACATCTGAACTTACCACTCCCGTATTTAATCGACGGGATCTTAAGTACTTCTCTAGCCTTCTTATGAGTCAATATTACGTTATCAGGTACAGCATCCATACTCCTTAAACAATCTACACAGTAACCTATAACATCACTTATAACTGGTGATACCCTACCACATAAAACACATCTACCCATAACACCACCGGACAGAGATATCTACCACCATGATAGATATACTTCAAATATACACCCTCTAAACACGTAAAAAGTTTTGAGTCTTAAATAATATAGTCTAGCTTAGTGAGGGGAGGTCCTAGCTGGTGTAGAACCCTTTGCCCTTCAGGACGGGGGTCGTCAACTTAATACCTTTAATTCTACCTATTATATGTATGTGATGTGGCTGAGTGTCTGTGTCTAGGAGGTTCAGCATCGGTAGCGTTGTGAGGGGTGGTTTTTGGTTATACCTTAGTAGTGTTATTGATAATCTAGCAGGTTTTCTATATTGGATGATTGTATCCGCTATAGTTGGACCTACAGTTATAGGTATAGCTAGTGCTATATCAGGTCTTGCATCATTATTCTTAAGCATATTAAATCTTGGGGTAGGTACTGGTGCGACTAGGTTCTTCGGTATATACTTAGGGAGTGATGATGAGGTTAGACTTTATGAGTATTTCTGGACTTCATTCATCTTTAACTCAGTAGTACATGTAGTAGCCGGTATTGTAATTACGTTGTTAGGTATTACTGGGTATAGTGTAAGTAGTATATCAGGCATCATGCTAGTATTCGCTTCATTAATAATCGTAGGTGGTATCGGTGCTGTACCCTCATCACTGATAACATCGATGATGAAGACTGAAGTAATTTTCACAGCAACGACTATAAGCATACTCTTTAGATTCGTAGTTGGTATTACATTAATAACTATATATAATCTCGGGTGGGTTGGTGTTGTTATTGGAAATGTAGTTCAACTATATACTAGGTTAACCATAATTACTATATACTCCATCATCAGAACCCGTAAGATGATATACTTCTCATATAGAGCGTTGAAAGACGTGTTGATTGCTGGTTCACCATCATGGCTTCCAGGACTTATAGCATCTATAGGTAGTTGGGTAGGGCTACTATCGGTTTACGTTATTTCAGGTGCTTTAGAAACAGGGTATTACTACGTATCATCAGCTATATCTAACGTTATATTAATGATTTCATCAAGTATACTAGCTCTATCTTTCCCAGTACTCAGTGGTATGCGTGATGGTAGGAAGAGAGTGTTGTCTCAGATCATGAAGATCTGCTTAGCACTTACACTACCGATATCCACATACGTAATGTTCTACCCATGGGTACCGCTTTCATTAATTGGTAGGGAGTATGTGAGTTCCAGTACGATACTGACGGTACTACTTATATCTACAGTCCCTGCAATAATAACTTCAAGCATTATTAACTTAGTATATGCTTATGGGAGGTACTTACTAGTCCTGATATTTAACCTAGTAGTAAGTATTAGTAGGTTAGTACTTTACTACTACTTAGTACCTAATTACGGTGGTTTAGGTAGTGCTATAGCGTTCACAGTAGGTAATTATGTAGGACTACTAACTACCTTATACATCATCAAATCAATTAACTTCGTAGTGGATTGGTACCTGATAATTAAAGTTATTTTAATCCCAACACTACTCGGTATTCCATGCTTTATACTAAACATTAACTGGTTTATAGCGTTGATATTCATAACGTCATCATATATCATATACCTAAAGACTAAGATAATTAGTAAGAATGAGTTGAAGGAAATCATTAAGGCATTACGTTTAGAGTTCTTAGTTAGTAAGATTTATAGTAGGTATGGTGATGTGATAAATAAAATACTAGGTTATTGACTTCAACTAATAACAGCTAAATCCTTATCCTTGAATAAGGCAACTAATAACGCTATAGTTGATACTGTGAAGGATGATATCGCTGTTGATGTGATTAATTTCGAACTACTATAGCTACTTTCTATGTTGATTTTGAAGACGTATGTAATGTTATTCTCAAACCTATATGTAGTGTCCTTTATCGAAACTACTACAGTATTTATAGTCCCGTAAGCTTCTCTTAAAACACCTGATGAGTCGTAAGTAAGTGTTAAGCTTTCTATATAGGTAGGTACGTTAACTATGAGACCTCCTATTGGTAGTTTAGAGTATGTGTTAACACCTACTAAGCTTATGGTTTTACCAACTGCTGATTTATTCATGAGTAAATCCAGACCTGCTAATCTGTTAATCAATATTCTAGTATATGTATTAGTTATTGTTTGTATTTCTAACCCACCATTAACTATAGCGAATACGACGTAATCATCTAAATCAGTTATACCTACAGCCCTACCACTAACGTTAACCACGTAAATATCTAATTGTCTAACATCACTAGCTATTATAGCTGAGCCAGCTACTAACGAAGCTATTAAGACAACTAGTATTAACTTAGTAATCCTACCTAAACCAGCAATAGTAACTTCCCTGAAGACGACATTGAATAGGGAGCCGTAACTACGCCAGAACCTCAACATCTCAAGTCTCTCCCTACTAATAAGTAATGGTAGGAGTGCTATACCTGCTACGAAACCACCTGCATGTGCGAAGAATGCTACCGCAGCTCCTAACCTCGCATATCCGTAGATAACTTGAGTTGCAAACCAAAATAATAACCAGTAAGAAGCTCTAACAGTAAAACATACTGGGAAGATGAAGAAGAACCAGCAAGCACTTAATGAAGTTCCTGGGTAGAACATTAAGTACGCAGCTAATACACCACTAATAGCTCCAGAAGCTCCTAAAGCCGGTACCATTAACGCTGTAGCTCCTTGAATATAACTAAACGCTGTATGGAATATCGTAGCGAATATACCTGAGGCGAAGTAAAGGATTAGGAATCTTAGATGACCTAAAGTATTCTCAACACTCTTACCGAATATATAGAGGAAGTACATGTTAAAGAATATATGTAATATATCACCATGTAGAAACATAGATGTGAGTATCCTGTAAATATTTGAGGGATCCTCAACTAGAGATATAGGTATATAACTACCTACCTCAACCCAGTAATCACCTATAGACATAAACATATTATTAAATGATGTAATGATGTATACCACAGCATTAATTATTATTAACGCTACAGTAGCTTTAGGGTAACCACCCTCGAAACCGCCGGGGAATACCCCAGCTGGTAGACCGTATCGAAATAATCTCCTACACCTCAACCTAACTACTACCTCACCAAAACCAACATATGCTTAGAGAGCTTAAAATATTTCATTTAGGTACTTTTAAGTATGTAGAGGTTATGAACGTACTTTAATACCTACCTTAGATCTTAGTTCGGTGGTTGAGCAGTGAATGAGGAGGGTTACCTATGGCTTATATACGCGTTAGCTACGTTCTTAATGTTCGGTATAACTAACTTCCTACTTAAACTCGCTAGTGTTAAGGGGGTCCCATCAATCGAGGGTATAGTTGTTTTATGGGTTTCTACAGGATTAGTCGGCTTAGCAACACTTCTCATAGTACTAATCAGCGGTATGCTTAACCCGTTAAATAATCCAAACCTACAGAAATTAGACTTTAAATACTTTATAATACCAGCTATAGCTGGGATAACCTTAGCAATAGGTATGTACTTCCTTAAAGTCGCTGTAGCTACTGGGAAGGCTGGACCGGCAACAGCTATAGCTGCCTCTAACGCTGCTTTAGTCGCTATACTCTCATGGTTAATACTTAATGAGAAGTTATCGTTAAGTGAGGTCTTAGGAATGATAATATACGTCATCGCTATAGTACTCTTCGCTATAAAACCTCTAGGTTAGTAAATGATTTATTTGAGGTGTTCAAATTCGCAGGGCCTCATCATAATTCAGAGTCGGAAGTTTCTAACATCTAAGTTTATTAAGTAAGTAGTTAAAAAATAAGTTTTATTTTTAGTTGTTAGGCATTATACCTACTTCAGGCCTTAGTCTTAACAAATACGTATACAGGCGTTCCACAGAACGGGCATGAACCCTTTAAAGCCTTCCTACCATTCTTTAACGTTACTTCCTGTGCATCCTTTATCTCTACCTTCTTCCTACACTTTACACAGAACCCGACAGCTGGCAAGTTACGCACCCGTGTATCTATATAGAGGTGGAGGTAAATAAAGCTAGCGTATATGAATTCGTGGGTAGCCTAGCGTGAGAGCTTCATTAGACAGTAATACCATCTAATGAATGCGTATTAGTGTTAATTATGTTGCAGTAGCTACTCAACCCTAGATCTGGGTAATACCATATTAAAGTTTACCACTTGGTTCCTCAGTTAGGTAATCCTCTCCACCACTGAATACACGTTGTAGCGCTGCGTAAATCTCATCTAAGCCCTTATTACTTACTGCTGAGGTAGGTATTACCTCAGGTAATAACTCCTTAACATCCTCACATAAATTCATAATTAACTCAGTACCTACGAACCCCTCAGAACTTAAGAGTTCACTACATGAGAACTCCTCACTGAAGATCCTAACTACTTCAGACTCCTGCTCACTCGTTAGTAAATCTACTTTAGTTAATGCTATTACTTGAGGTTTCTTCATCCTAAGTAGTGTAGATAGTGAGAGTAGTAGTAATGAGATCGCTGACATCGCATTTAAGACTAAGTATGAGTCTATGAGGAATAAAGTCGCTGCTTTCCTACCCTCTGTTAAGTAATCTATCAGTAAAGGCCCTACACGTCTAAAAGCTACTATCTCTAACTGCCCAGGCATATCTATGATGACGTAATTATCGTTGAGGGATTCTATCTCATTCTTAATATCTGCTATGTGATTCACTAACATATCTATAGTAGCTATTAAGGCACCGTTAGGGCCTAAACCATACTTACTCATAACCTCCTTAATATTAACGTAATCCCTAACATCGACATCAGGATTATACGGTAGGTAATCAGCTGCTGGGTCGAAGTTAACCTTAGTTACAGACATCTCATGGTCTTCCAACCAATGAGCTAATACGTTAGTCATAGTTGACTTCCCAGAACCTGCAGGTCCAGCTACTATTATGTAGTACAACCCCTACCACCATTCTAGGAATCTACGTTTCCTACCCTTATAGCTACCAACTATATTTACCTTATACCCACACTTAGGGCATATATTACCTTCCTTAAGATCCCATTCAAGGATGTCGAAGCCGAATCTACGTACTAGTAAAGTACCGCAGTTAGGACAGTATGTATGTTCTAATTCATGTCCTGGAACGTTACCTAAGTACACATGTTTTAAACCTTCATTAATAGCTATATCAGCTAATTTCTCAAGAGTCTCGATAGGTGTTGGCGGTAGGTTAGACATCATATAATGCGGGTAAAACCTAAGTAGATGGAATGGTGTTTCAGGACCTAAATTCTCACTAATCCATCTAGCCAGCTTCTTAATATCATTTACATCATCACCGTATTTAGGTACTACTAAATTAGTAACCTCTACGAAGATGCCTTTCTCCTTCATCACTTTTAAAGTCGTGAAGATTGGTTCAGGGTCTGGTACACCCATAAACTTACGGTAGAAGTTTAAGTTACCACCACCCTTAAAATCTACTGTAGCTGCATCCATATACGGGGCAAGCTCTACTAAAGCCTCCTCAGTGATATAGCCGTTAGTCACCATAGTATTAAACATACCCTCCCTCTTAGCTAGTTTAGCTACATCATACATATATTCATAGAATATCGTTGGTTCATTATATGTATAACTAATACCGTCAGCACCATACTTCTTACCAATACTTACTAGCTTCTCAGGTGTGTAATACTCACCATATACATCACCTCTACGTGACTGACTTATAGTCCAGTTCTGACAGAACATACACATAAAGTTACAGCCAGCTGTTGATATAGATAATACTGAAGACCCTGGCATGAAGTGCATTAACGGTTTCTTCTCTATAGGGTCTAGATTAACAGCTGTTAATAATCCGTAAACTAATGTGTAGAGGGTACCATCATCATTATACCTAACACCACAAGCACCGTAACCACCACTAACTATAGGGCATCTCTTATAACATAGATTACATCTAACCTTACCATCACCTAGGCTAATCCAATGCCTTGCAGGTCTAATCCAAGGCTTATTCAACTCAATCATTATCTCCAATACTTCAGCGTAGTTATAGAGCTAATAAAGTATATTACGTAGTGGATAGGTTTAAACATATTAACAATACTTATCAGGATTTAAACCTCCCTAAAATGTTTTAATCTAGGGTATTAAGTTGTTAATAACAGGTTTATCAGGTTCTAACGGGTTGGAGGTTGGTTTGAGTAGGGTTGTTAATAAGGAGTTACTACCTATAGAGATGAAGTTATTCCCTGATGGTGAATCATATATAAGGTTCGTTAAGGATGTACGTGGTGAAGACCTAATAATAATTCAATCATTATACCCTAACCAAGATAAGAAATTCTTTGAATTACTACTAGCTGTAGATACAGCTAAGGATTTAGGGTGTAGGAGGGTTATCACCATCATCCCATACTTAGCCTACGCTAGGCAGGATAAGAGGTTCTTAGACGGTGAAGCTATTAGTATTAAGACATTACTTAAGACTTTAAGTTTTATCGGTGTTGATTACTTAATAACTATTGATATCCATAAGGAAGAATCTTTAAAGTTCTTCAACGGTAACTCTATGAATTTAGACCCTACAAAACTTTACGTAAGTAAGTTATACGGAGTCGTTAAAAATCCTGTAGTAGTAGCACCTGATCAAGGAGCTCTGGATAAAGCAGTTAAACTATCTAAACTACTTCTAAACTCTACATACGTAGTATTTAGGAAGTTTAGGGATAGGGTGACTGGTAGTATAAGACATGAGGTTGTAGATGTTGATGTATCAGGTAGGGATGTAATCATAGTTGATGATATAATAAGTACTGGTGGTACGGTAGCTAATATAGCATCCTATTTGAGGGAGAAGGGAGCTTCAAACATATATGTGGTATGTAGTCATGGGTTGTTCGTTGGTGAGGCTCTAAGTAAGATATACTCAAGTGGGGTCTCAAGAGTATACTCCCTAAATACAGTCCCGTTACCAGTAGGTGTTGAACCTATAGATATAACACCACTTTTGACTGAAGCAATATTAAGTCTAAACCTAACTTAGGAGTTAAGATGTCTAAGCTTAAGAAGTATTACGTAGTGTTCTCAGGGGAGCATAGAACCCTCCCCTTAGCTGAGTTAAGAGCTATAACTGACTCTGAGGGGATATACTGTAAAGAATTAGTTAACTTGGATATGGTTTCAATAGTAGAATCGACTGAAGAATTACCTATGTATATTAGTAGGTCAGCATTGATTAAGTTCTTAGGTGAGGTAATTACAATCACTGAATCAGATACCGACTTAGTAAGTACTATCAAGGGTGTAGATTGGGAGGATATACTAGGGAAGGGTAGGTTATACACTTTCGACTTAATACGTATAAAGGAGTATTCTAGTTGGGTAGACTATAGAGAGATGTTAAATGTGTTTAAGTCTTTAGGTATCGGTAGATTTACCTACCATACAAAAACTAACAAATTA
>Ga0326760_1000121_pt1 | contig 44651 bp, 37 predicted proteins | sample GCREP_S_FD_207668 | JGI IMG/M metagenome (GOLD analysis project Ga0326760, IMG submission 207668) | Hot spring sediment microbial communities from Geyser Creek Basin, Yellowstone National Park, WY, United States - GCR.EP_S | ecosystem: Environmental > Aquatic > Thermal springs > Near-boiling... | reverse complement strand
TATGAACGGGATTTACGATGAGGTTTTAGAGAGGTTAAAAGGAGTAAAAAATTTAGCTGAACTTGATGCCCTGAAGGCGGAATATCTCGGTAGAAAGGGGAAGATAAAGGTACTTTTTGATGAACTGAAAAATTTGCCGATAGAGGAGAGGAAGGAGAGGGGAAGGATTTTAAACGAAATAAGGGAGAAGGTGGAGAGGGCATTTGAGGAGAAGAGGGAAGAGCTTTTGGATGTTGTGGAAATTTTTGATCCTACGGTCCCCGGAAAACCTTACTTTGGGGTTGGAGTAAAACACCCGATCTTTATAGTTGCGGAAAAGATTTTGGATATCCTTGAGAGTATGGGGTTTGATATACAGGATGCCCCTGAGGTTGAGGAGGAACTTTATAACTTTGAAATGCTAAACATCCCCAAGTACCATCCCGCAAGGGATATGCAACAAACACTATACTTAAACAAAGGGAAACTTTTAAGGACGCACACCTCACCCTTCCAAATTAGATATATGCTCAAGAACAAACCACCCTTAAAAGCGGCGACCTTTGGCAAGGTATTTAGGGCGGACGATTTTGATGCGACGCATTCGCCCGTATTCCACCAGATAGAAGGTTTAGCGGTCGATAGAAACATAGGGATAGGGGACCTTAAATGGGTAATAGAAAAAATTGTTGAAAAACTCTTCGGTGAGGGAACAAAAGTTAAATTTACACCCTCTTATTTCCCCTTCACCGAACCATCAATGGAAGTCCATGTTTTTTACAAGGGTAGGTGGTTGGAGATGTTGGGCTGTGGTATGATACACCCAAACGTTTTAAGGAACGTAGGTATAGATCCGGATGAATGGACGGGATATGCTTTTGGTATAGGGGTTGAAAGGTTTGCGATGGTGAAGTATGGGATTGAGGATATAAGGATGTTTTACGAGAACGACAAGAGGTTCTTGGAAACCTTTAAGGGGATCCTGTAACTTGACGCTAAAGGGTATTTAAGGCATTATTGAATGCCTAAAGGAGGGGGTCACTTGACACGACCCCCAAATTTAGGCATTATTGAGTGCCTAAACTGAATGATAGGCGGGTGAAGGGGTGGAGGAGTGAGGCGGCGAAATTACTAAAGGCCACAGGTGGATGGCTCGGCAGGGGGAGGCGATGAAGGGCGTGTTTAGCTGCGAAAAGCCCGGGGGAGGCGCATAAAGCCTGTGATCCCGGGATGCCCGAATGGGGAAACCCGGCCCGCTGATGAGGCGGGTCATCGCATGGGGAAGGGTTTATACCCGAGTACCCATGCGAGGCGAACCCGGGGAAGTGAAACATCTCAGTACCCGGAGGAAAAGAAAGAGAAATTCGATTCCCTGAGTAGCGGCGAGCGAAAGGGGAACAGCCTAAACCGTTCCCACCGTTAAAGCCCGGGGGCGTTGGTGGGAACGGGGTAGTGGGGCGTAGCCGGAGGGGGCCCCGGACCCCTCGGGGAGTTACAAAACCGTTCTCTAGCCGAAGTCGGTGGAATACCGACGCCATAGAGGGTGACAGCCCCGTAGGCGAAAGGGAACGGTCTCCCTGGGCTACGACCCCGAGTACCGCGGGACACGTGGAATCCTGCGGGAATCTGGGCGGACCACCGCCTAAGGCTAAATACTCCCCCCTGACCGATAGCGGACGAGTACCGTGAGGGAAAGCTGAAAAGCACCCCGGGTAGGGGGGTGAAATAGAACCTAAAACCTGTGGCCTACAACAACTCGGAGCCCCCATTTGGGGGTGACGGGGTGCCTTTTGCAAAATGAGCCCGGGAGTTGCCGTCGCCGGCGAGGTTAACCCTGCGGTGAGGAGCCGTGGGGGGAGCCGTAGGGAAACCGAGTCCGAATAAGGCGCTTAGTCGGCGGCGGCAGACCCGAAGCCGGGTGAGCTACCCATAGGCAGGGTGAAGGCGGGGTAACACCCGCTGGAGGCCCGAACCGGTGGACGGTGAAAAGTCCTCGGATGACCCGTGGGTAGGAGTGAAAAGCTAATCGAACCCGGTGATAGCTGGTTCCCCCCGAAATGCATCTAAGTGCAGCCTCGGGTGGTCCCTGCGGGGGGTAGAGCACTGTTGGGGCTAGGGGCAACCCGAACCCCGACAAACTCCAAATACCCGCAGGGTAGGGGTTTTTGCCCCGACAACCCGGGAGTGAGGGCGTGGGGGAGAAGCTCCACGTCCGAGAGGGAAACAACCCAGACCACCCGCTAAGGCCCCAAAGTGCCGGCTAAGTTGTAAAGGAGGTGGGGACGCTAAGACAGCTGGGATGTTGGCTTAGAAGCAGCCATCATTTAAAGAGTGCGTAATAGCTCACCAGCCGAGCGTCCCCGCGCCGAAAATTCATCGGGGATCAAGCCGGCCGCCGAAGCGGTGGGTCGTCGGCACTTCCGGGTGCCGGCGGCGGTAGGGGGGCGTTCCCAGGGGTAGCCCTGGGAAGTGAGAATCCGGGCATCAGTAGCGATAAGGAGGGTGAGAATCCCTCCCGCCGTAAGCCCAAGGTTTCCACCGGAAGGTTCGTCCGCGGTGGGTTAGCCGGTACCCTAAGGCGAGGCCGAAAGGCGTAGCCGATGGGAAGTGGGGTCAACATTCCCCCGCCACCCGCGTGGAGCCCGAGGGGTGACGCGGGAGCGAAGGGCCCGGGGGCTGGTGGCTTAGCCCCTCCAAACCTCTAGGGCGATGACGGGCCGAGGCAAATCCCGGCCCCGAGCCTGAGGGGGAGTAAGGAACCCGGGGGAAACCCCGGGGGAAGGGCCCGGAGCACACCGACGAGAAATAACCTCGCGGGCGATGAAGCGCGGGTGACCGTACCGCAAACCGACACAGGTGGGCGGGCATAAATGTGCCAAGGCGCGCGGGATAACCCCCCCTAAGGAACTCGGCAAGTTGCCCCCGTAACTTCGGGAGAAGGGGGGCCCTAGTAGGGTGAGGCTCCTTCGCGGGCCGAGCCCGAACGGGCCGCAGAGAATAGGGCCTGGCGACTGTTTACCAAAAACACAAGTCCCTGCATAACCCGTAAGGGGATGTATAGGGGCTGACGCCTGTCCGGTGCCGGAAGGTTAAGGCGGGGGGTGATGAGCTCCCTGCCGAAGCCCCGGTAAACGACGGCCGTAACCCTAACGGTCCTAAGGTAGCGAAATACCTTGTCGGGTAAGTTCCGACCCGCATGAATGGCGTAACGACTGGGCCACTGTCTCAGGGGGGGACCCGGCGAAGTTTCAGTACCAGTGAAGATGCTGGTTACCCGCGGCGGGACAGAAAGACCCCGTGGACCCTTACTGCAGCCTGGCGTTGAACTCTGGCAGGGCATGTGCAGGATAGGTGGGAGGCTGTGAAGCCGGGGCGCCAGCTCCGGTGGAGCCACCCGTGAGATACCACCCTTGTCCTGTTGGGGTTCTAACCTACACCCCTGAATCGGGGTGGGGGACAGCGCTTGGCGGGCAGTCTCGCTGGGGCGGCGTCCTCCTAAAAGGTAACGGAGGAGCCCATAAGGTCCCCTCAGGGCGGACGGTACCGCCCGTTGAGTGCAAGGGCAGAAGGGGGCCTGACTGCGAGGCCGACGGGCCGAGCAGGGGCGAAAGCCGGGCCTAGTGACCCGGTGGCCCCGTGTGGGAGGGCCATCGATCAGCGGATAAAGGGTACCCCGGGGATAACAGGCTAGTCGGGCCCGAGAGTCCACTTCGACGGCCCGGTTCGGCACCTCGATGTCGGCTCAGCCCATCCTGGGGGTGCACAAGCCCCCAAGGGTTGGTCTGTTCGCCCATTAAAGGGCTACGTGAGCTGGGTTCAGACCGTCGCAAGACAGGTCGGTCCCTATCCGCCGTGGGCGGAGGGCGCTTGAGGGGGCCTGCCCACAGTACGAGAGGACCTGGGTTGGGGGCACCTCTGGTGTACCGGCTGTCGCGCCAGCGGCAGAAGCCGGGTAGCCATGTGCCTAACCGATAACCGCTGAAAGCATCTAAGCGGGAAGCGGGCCCCAAGATAAGGCGCCCCACCCGAGGGTTTCCTCGGGGTAAGGGCCGGGGGAGACTACCCCGTAGATGGGCCGCAGGTGTAAGCCCCGCAAGGGGTTGAGCCGAGCGGTCCCAATCGCCCGAGGATTTCGTCGCCTCACTCCTCCACCCCAGATCACCCTTTTTTCATCATCCTTATAATTCCCAAATCGTGATAGAAAGCATTCTAAAATTTTTAGTAGGAACAAGAAATCAAAGGGAAATTAGGAAAAGGTGGAAGATCGTTGAAAAGATCAACTCTATTTACGAGAAACTCAACTTAAGTTCCGAAGATATCCTAAAGAGAACCGAATATTTTGAAACCGCATTAAGACAAGGGGCAAAACCGGAGGAATTACTGCCCGAAGCTTTTGCCGTTGCAAAGTACGCCTCAAAGCTCCTTCTGGGTAAAACCTGGACGGTCACCGGGATCCCGTACACTTGGGATATGGTTTATTTTGATGTCCAGCTTTTGGGAGGTATCGTCCTCTTTGAGGGGAAGATCGCGGAAATGGCAACCGGAGAAGGTAAAACCCTCGTTGCCACCTTACCCCTATACCTTCACGGACTCATCGGCAGGATAAAGGGAACGGGGGTACATATAGCCACCGTGAACGATTACCTTGCTAGGAGGGATAAGGAATGGATGGGACCCCTTTACGAAACCCTCGGATTAAGCGTTGGTGTTATACAATCCCTTATGCCCACCGAGGAAAGGAAAAAGGCTTACCTTGCGGATATTACCTACGGAACAGCGCAGGAATTTGGTTTTGACTATCTCAGGGATCATATGGTATATTCAAGGGAAGAAAGGGTACAGAGGGGACACTATTACGCAATAGTGGATGAAGTGGATTCAATTTTGATAGATGAAGCAAGGACTCCGTTAATAATCTCGGGACCCGTCCAGCACTCGAACGTGGAGAGGTTTAGGGAGATGAAGCCGATAGTTGAGGCTATGTATAAGGAGCAACAGAAACTCGTGGCCCATTTCTTAGACGAGGCGGAAAGGTACCTTAAGGAAGGAAATATAAAAGAGGCGGCGAGGAGATTGCTACAGGTAAAGAGGGGGGCTCCTAAAAACAAGAGGCTTTTCAAGATCCTTCAGGAACCCGGCTTAATGTCCGCGGTTGATAAGATGGAATCGGAGGGGTTAAAGGATAAAAAGATAAGGTTGTGGGATGGGGAACTTTATTTTGTTGTGGATGAGAAGTTCCACACAGTGGATATAACCGAAAAGGGTAGAGAATTTATACACAGATACTATCCCGACCTGTTTAAGATCCCAGACCTATCCTCCGAGATCCACGTTATAGATTCCGACCCGAGGCTTTCCCCAAAGGAGAAGTTTGCCCTAAAGGAAAAACTTTACAGGGAATTTCAGGATAAAACCGAGAAGATCCACGCAATACAGCAGTTGATAAAAGCTTACACCCTCTTTGAGAAAGAGGTGGATTATGTGGTGATGGATGGGAAGGTTATAATAGTGGACGAGAAGACGGGTAGGTTGATGCCGGGTAGAAGATGGTCGGACGGTTTGCACGAGGCGGTTGAAGCCAAAGAGGGGGTTCCGATACAGCAGGAAAGCCAAACCTTCGCAACCATAACATTACAGAATTATTTCAGGATGTACGAGAAGCTTGCGGGTATGACGGGAACAGCATCAACCGAAGCCCAAGAGTTTTGGGAGATATACAAGCTTGACGTAATAACAATACCTACGAACAAGCCCGTCAGGAGGGTTGATAAACCGGATATAATCTACAGGACTAAGAAGGACAAATACAACGCCATAGTTAGGGAGATTGAGGTGTGGCATAAACTCGGAAGGCCGATCTTGGTGGGGACAACATCCATTGAGGAATCCGAGCTTCTTTCAAGGTACCTGAGATTGCGGGGAATACCCCATCAGGTTCTAAATGCCAAGCATCACGAGAGGGAGGCGCAGATCGTTGCCTTGGCTGGACAGAAAGGGGCGGTTACCATAGCCACAAACATGGCGGGTAGGGGAACGGATATAAAGCTCGGGAAGGGGATTTTGGATCCTTACGACCCTAATCTAGTAAAGAAGTTAATAGAAGAGATGAAGGATGACCCAATACCCACTTGGAAGGAGATAGTGAAAAAGGGATACATACCTCCATACGACGAAAACGATAAGAGTACTTGGGAGTATTACGGGCTATATGTTATAGGTGCACAAAGGCATGATGCAAGAAGGATAGATAATCAGCTTAGGGGAAGGGCGGGGAGGCAGGGAGATCCTGGAATGTCCAAGTTCTTCCTATCCCTTGAGGATGACCTTTTGAGACTCTTTGGTGCGGATAAGGCGGTGGAGATGGCGGAGAGGTTCAGGTACAAGGAGAAGTGGCCCCAGGAATCAAGAATGGTAACAAAGGCCATAGAGAATGCTCAAAAGAGGGTTGAGTATATGCATTTCCAGATGAGAAAAAGGCTCTTGGAGTACGATGAGGTTTTGAACCGCCAAAGGAAGAAGGTTTATGCCCTTAGGGATAGGATAATAGATGGGGAAGATGTTTCAGATGTTATAAGAGAGTTTATAGAGGAGCTTGTGGATGAGGCGGTGGATAAATTTGCAAACTCCCCCAATCCCGAATTTTGGGATAGGAGAGGATTGATAGATAGGTTAAGCATTATTTTCTTGGGGGACTTCTTCTTTATTGAAGAGATAAGGGACAGGAGGGAGCTGAAAGAAAGGATTTTGGAGTACATTTTAAATATGTATGCCCAAAGGGAAGGGGAATTTGGGAGCGAACAGATGAGGGAGATAGAAAGGATCGTGTTACTTACAACCCTTGATGAACTATGGAGAGATCACCTATACAGGCTTGACCATCTAAAGGAGGAGACAAACCTCAGGGCTTACGGACAAAAGGATCCCCTTGTTGAGTACAAGAAGGAGGCATTCGCCCTATTTGACGATATGCTCACAAGGCTTAGGGATCTAACCCTTGAGAGGATATTCAGGGTCCAGATCGTTCCATCTATGCCTCAGATATTCGTTCCTGTTCCTCAAAGGGAAAAGCCCGAGGGGCGTAGGAGAAGGGGAGTAATCTTGGAGGACTAAATTGAGGGAGCCCATAATTGTAACTGGGGGTTTGGGTTTTTTGGGTAGTTGGGTGGTGGATGAAGCCATAAAGAGAGGGTATAAGGTTATAGTGATAGACGCCCTGACGTACGCGGCAAACCCCGAATATCTAAAGGGTCATAAGATGAGAATATTACAACCAGAGGACAGGATCCTTTGGGGGAAGATATTATTAAGGGACGGAAATATAAAACCCCTTTGGGAATTCAAGGATCAAAACTTTGAAAAGTGTAAGGATATAGAAGGCGCTATAAGGGATTTCCTTGAAAGCGAACTTGAGGTTCTGGTAATAATTGATTCGGTTGAAGATCACGAGATGATGTTAAGGATCCTGAAATTTTCGCCTTATATCATACACCTTGCCGCGGAAACCCATGTTGATAAATCCATAGAATCCGCTTGGGATTTTGTGAGGTCGGAGATAATAGGATTTTACAGTATAATAGAAGCTTTTAGAAGAATTTGGGGTAAGGAGGGTTTCTTTGTTTTGGTATCAACGGATGAAGTTTTAGGGGAGATTATGGAGGGAGAGGCGGATGAGAGCTACCCACTAAAACCCAGAAATCCCTATGCTGCCGCGAAAGCCTCACAGGAACACTTTGCCCAAAGCTACATAAACACATACGGGACACCCATAACCATAGTAAGACCCACCAACGCCTTCGGACCAAGACAACACGACGAAAAGTTCGTACCCACGATCATAAGGAACGCCCTTATGGGAACACCTGTACCTGTTTATGGGGATGGAAAGCAGAGGAGGGTTTGGATATACGCGGAGGATGTGGCAAGGGGTATAATGGAAGTTTTTGAAAAGGGGGAGAAATTCGAGATATACCACATAGGGAGCGATTATGAGCTTGAGAACATAGAACTTGTTAAAATGATCTTGAGAATGATGGGAAAGAGTGAAGATCTTATATCTTTCGTGAAGGATAGGCCTGGACATGACAGGAGATATAGGCTCTCTTACAATAAAATCCTAAAGTTGGGTTGGAAGGTTGAAACTACCCTTGAGGAAGGTTTAAAGGCAACGATAGAATATTACACCAAAAAATATGTATCTGGTGGATCTTCTGTTCGAAGATAATCCTTGGTGGCTTGGGAATTTTGAGGGGAAAGGTTGGTTTCCGAGAATAAAAAAGGGGGGAATTTTAAGGATCTGGGCCCCTTACGGTAGGCTCGGAAGGGAAGATATAATGTGGTTTTGTCAAAGTTGGGCAAACGAGAATGGGGAATTCTCCACGTTCTTTTTTGATCTTTCAAGACTTGAGGTTATCTCAGAGATGCTTGAAGAGGCATTAAGGTTTTATTACACTAGGATCTCCTTTATGGGGGGTAAGAAACTCATAGTGATAAACTCCGCCCATTTGATAAATGACGCGGAATTCATAAAGGACTATATGGACGAGGATACCACCGTAATTTTGATATATCCAATCCTTGTTGGAGATGTAGATTTAAGGATCTTGAGGTTCAACAGGGAGGAATTTGGTGAGATTTCTGAGGTATTTTGGGATGGAGATCTTGAGGGATTTGTTCTATCTTTAAGGAAGATTTCCGCAAAAGTTGAGAGGGCGTTTTGGAAGTACCTCGTTAATTTCCCCCAAATTTGGAGGTTCTCAAAGGCAATTTACGATTCCATAAATTCCATCAACGAATTTTACGATATCAGGGAGAAGGAATTTTTGAGAAAGTTCCTGAACTTTGTTATAACAAACCATTCAAAGCCCTTCGTTTATAGGGATTTAGCGGAGGGTATGGATGTGCGTTTTGAAACGATAAAGTCCTTTATGGAATATTTCTTTTCGGGGGGGATTTCCTTTGAGATCTCCGAAATAGGCTCATCCCCCAGATCCCACAGGAGGATATACCTATTTTCGGGGGGATCTTACGCATCCTTAACGCATATGGACAAGAGGAGAGTTCTTTCAATGTCTCATGAAGAACTGGTCTCCTTTTTTTCAATACCCGAGCTTGTCTCCTCCGCAATTGAAAGGGGCTTTTCCGTAAGCTTCAAGGATGAAAGCGCCAAGGTTTTGATCCTTTCGAAGGGGGAGAAGGCCATAAGCGTAAATCCCTATGAGCTTCCTTATTATTTCGTTTGTGCTATATAACTTATTGGTTTATTACGAACTTGTAGATCAATAACGTTAGGATTATGTAAAAGTAATTTGCCCACCACATACCAAACTCTGGGGGTATTATCCCCCTCTTTCCCAGATCCTCACCGCTTATGAGGAATATGTAGTATATTACAAAAACGAAGAAGGAAACGCCAAAGGCGGGCCCGTATCCTCCTTTCCTGAGGATGAAACCTATGTACATAGCAAGGAAAACAAAAATTATTGATGCAAATGGCATAGAAAACTTCTTGTGAAGCTCCACCCTAATGGAGTTTATCCTCCTCTTTATCCCCTCGTCTTTACTATTCCTATAATTTCCTTCAAGCTCCTTTAACTCCTTTAAAAACATCCCCACGGTTTTCTCCCTATCCGACCTCCACTCCCTTTGCTTTCTTATAAGCTCATCGTTCAAGGGTATTGAGATCCTGTACTCTGAAAACTTCACCCTCTTGTAATTCCCACTTCTCCTATCGTAATCGTGTATATAGCCGTTTCCCAAAACGAAGTTTAAGTTCCTGTCCTGATCTATAAACATAACCCCTTCCCCTGATACGACGGTTTGCATTTCCCTCTCATCCAGCTTTTGAATTATTACATCCCATATTTCTCCACTCCTATCATCCTTTTTCCCCACGTATATCCAGAAATTCCCCACCTGCGAAAACGTCCCCACCCTAATTTGGGCAGTGGGCCTCTTTTCCGCTATATCAAGGATGAGGTTCTTTAGCTTATAGTTACTCTCAGGAACTATCCTGTCATTGAACCAAAACATAAAGAGGGTTATAAAAATGGAGACAAAGACAACCGGAAGGGCTATCCTATTAAGGCTTACCCCGGAAGATAAAAGGGCTAGAATCTCAATGTCTTGGGCTAATCTACCGAAGGCAACCAACGAACCAACAAAAACCGACATGGGTATTGTCATTGAGAGGATGAAGGGTAAAGAGTAAAGCATCACCTGAAAAACCACATCAAGGGGGATCCCCTTTTTGATAATTAAATCCATCAGGTCAAAAACCCTATCAAGGATCAAAATAGAAGTTGTTACAAGGAGGGCTCCAAAAAAGGGTTTTATCGTACTTCCGATAATGTAAAGGTCCAACCTTTTCAAGGTGGCAATTTTACCATAGTTTAACGGTCTTAAAATTACCACCCGTGAAGGAGCTTTTAATTGAAATAGGTTGTGAGGAAATACCTGCCTTTGTCCAGGAAGGATTGGGGAAATATTTACACGACTTCTTAGTTCAAAGGCTCAGGGAGCTTAACTTTGAGGTTGAGGAGGGTAAGCATTTTGCAACACCAACAAGGGTCGCGTCCCTAATTAGGGTTGAACCTTATAGTAAGGAGGTTTTTGTTGAAAGAAAAGGTCCCCCCTTAAAGGTGGCATACGATGAAAAGGGAAATCCAACCCCTTCCCTCCTTTCCTTCCTAAAATCCCTAAACGCAAACCTTGAAGACACTTTTATAATAAAAGAAGGGGAAAAGGAATATGTAGGTGTTAGGTTAAAAAAAGGGGGAAAGTTTGTTGGGGAGCACGTAGGGAATATCGTCCTTGAGTTTATAAACACCGCACCCCTACCGAAAAGGATGAGGTGGGATAATAGCGGTTTAACGTTCATAAGGCCTATAAGGTGGATGCTATGCTTACTTGAAGATGAGGTTATCAAGTTTAAGGTGGGAAACATAGAATCCTCAAATTTTACCTACACCCCAAGGGTTCCAGAAAGGAGGAAGATTTATTTGGAAAAAGCGGGAGATTACGAAAAGGTTTTGGAGGAAAACGGGATAATTCCGGATTTTGAGAAGAGGAAGGAAAGGATCAAGGAGGAAACGGAGAAATTCTTTAAAATCTCGCCTGAGGATTTTGAAAATTTTAACGTTGATGTTGAAAATTTGATTTATGAGATCGCGGGGCTCGTGGAAAAGGGTTATGCCATTTATGGTAGGTTTGATGAGAAATTTTTGAAGGAGCTTTATCCGGAGGTTATAACCACCGCTATGGTAACCCACCAGAGGTATATACCGCATATAGAAAATGGTGATCTTAAGGCGGGTTTCGTCGTATTCTCAAACAATCCTAAGGGTTTGGAGAGGCAAGTAAGGGGGTTTGAGAACGTTTTGAGGGCGAGGCTTGATGATGCCCTGTTTTACAAAACCGAAGACCTTAAAAAGAGCCCGGATCATTTCGTTGAGAACCTAAAGGGTATTACTTGGTTAAAGGGTGTGGGAAGTCTTTACGATAAGGTGGAGAAAGTTAAAGAGGTATCCTCAAGGATCTCCGAGCTTGCAGGTTTGGAAGCTTCCAAGGTAACCAAGGTTGCACGTTATTACCTTTTTGACATATCAACCTCAATGATAAGCGAAGGTAAGGAATTTACGAAGCTTGAGGGGAAGATAGGGTATTACTATTGGAGGGAAATTTATGGGGAGGAAGATTTCGCAAGGGCTATTTACGATTCCCATCTTCCAAAAGGTAGGGATTTTCCTAAGACTAAGGAGGGACATATAGTTGCATTAGCAGACAGTTTAGTTCAAATTAAGGGACTGCTTGATATGGGTTATAAATGGACATCTTCAAGGGACCCTTTGGGAATAAGGGCATCCGCCAGAAGGTTCGTTTCCCTTCTACTCTACGATAACGAAAACTTTGTTTTGGGAAAGATCCCATTTTCCGAGTTCTTAAACCTAATTTCCCCCCATTCCTCAATTTTCCTTTCTCTCGTTGAGGATATCTTACCTTCTGCATTGGAATTCTTACAAAACAGGTTCAACTATCCCTATTATCCAAAATCCGGCGATTTTGCGGTTCTAACCTTCAGGGCAAAAAACTTGTTCCTTGAGATGGTAAAGGCAAGGGTTTTGGAGGATTTAGTTTCCGAAAGGTTTATTACAATAACTAAGAGGGTAAAAAATATCCTTGAAAGTAAGCCGGGAAGATTCTTGGATGATAGCGGGAACGAATATTACGAAAAGAAGTTGGAGGAATACCTCTTGCATCTTGAAGGTAAGCTGAAAAGGGCTAAAGAGACGGAAAAGGTAATTTGGAACCTTGAGGGAGAAAAGGTTTTTGAGGTTTGGATGGAGTATGGAAAGGAACTTTTGGGGCTTTATGAGGTTTTGGATGAGTTCTTCGCAAACGTACCTGTTATGGTCTTGGATGAGAAAAAGAGGGAAAGGAGGCTAAATTTAATAAGGAGAGCATATGATTTTATAAGCGAGATAATTAGGGAGGATAAAATGGGGGGGGCAATTCAGCTTCAAAATTAAGTTTTACCCCATTATAATACCCGTCGAGGAGGTGATATGTGAAACGGGTCATCTTAACAGTAGTAAGCATAGGTTTAATGCCCGTATTAGGGTACGGGCAGTTTCCGCCAGTTAATGTTGCTCTGGGTACCTGGATGATGCATCATGGATCAACTTCGCTGAGGGGAGCCCAGAGTATGAAGGGTGCTGTAACGGGACCTAACATTAAGTGTTCTTATTCTTTCGGTTCAGCAGAGGGTGATGCTGTAATTGCGGATATAAATGGTGATGGCTTAAACGAGATAGTGATACCCAATTGGTCAGGCGGGGGCGTAGCGGCTTTTAGGGGTACGAATTGTACCTTATTGTGGAGTAGATCTTTCGGTGCTTCTTATAATGGTGTTGTTTCACCAGCAGTTGGTGAACTAAATAGATCAATTCCTGGTTTAGAAATAGCGGTTACAAATGGAGCTAATAAAACTGTATATGTTTTAAGAGGAAGTGACGGGGCAATACTGTGGAGCCGATATATAGGTGGTCCACACGCTAATGCTTCTCCCCCTACAATTTTTGATGCTAACCGTGATGGTGTTGGAGAGGTATATGTTACAGGAGACTCCATATACGCTCTTAGGGGCACAGACGGTTCAAAAATATGGTCATACCCTGCGACTAATAGCAATAGCTCAGAATCCACTATTTATGGATTTGCATCTATAGCTATAAATGATATAGACAACGATGGGCAATATGAGGTTGTAACGGTTGGATACTCGGGGGGCAGTTGGAGAGTTATAGTTTTGAGGGCTACCAATGGAGCTTTCGTGTGGAGTTATACCGTTGGTTCTCGGGGAAATCCCGCAATTGCGGATCTTGATAACGACGGATATAAGGAGATAGTTGTTGCTCTTCTGAATGGTTGGCTTTACGCTTTAAGACACAATGGAACCTTATATTGGAGTAGAAATATGGGTTATGGAGGCTCGGACTTTGATGGTTTTATGAATTCTCCCACAATAGCGGACGTAAATGGGGATGGAAGGAGGGAGATCGTGTATGGTCATTATAGGTGGAATACGAGTTCAGGGTGTCTTGATCCATATGTTTACGTCCTTAGGGGTACAAACGGTAGTACAATATGGAGTTATTCTAGTCCTTGTAGCGGTTATCAGGCTCATGCAAGGAGAATAGCGGACATAGACGGGGATGGGCGGATAGAGATAATATTAGCTGGTGCGCGTTATGGACCATCACCGTACCTACGAGTGCTAGATGGATCAACGGGAAGCGTTAAATGGACATATTCAGGTGATATTGTTCCCTTATCCTTTGAAGGTTTAGCGATAGGTGATGTTGATAACGACGGATGTGTGGAAATTGTAGCTATGTCGGACTGTTGTTATACTTTCTCGTTTGTTGTTTTTGACTATACCTATCCAATTTACAATTGTGGAGTTCTTGGAGAGGATGAGGAGCTAAAGGTTGAAGAAGAGGATAACCTTGCTGGCGTATATCTTCTTGTTTCTCCTGTGAAGGGAGGGGTAAATGTTGAGACTGGAAGGAAAGCATTTGTGGAGATATACACGACGGATGGTAGGAAGGTGAAAGGTTTAGAGGTAGATAGGAGCGCCTTTGTTGAGTTGAAGAAGGGGACATACGTTTTCAGGGTTAAGGGGAATAACCTTTACAGGACGGTGATAGTTAGGTAAAAAAACTGGGTGGAGGGATCACAACCTTATTATCCCCTCCACCCTCTCCTCAATGAACTTTTGAACTATTTCCCACTCCTCATAAAGGGAAAGGTTTTTCCTGTATTGAGGGAAATATTCTTCAAGCTCGTGAAAGGTTTCATCCCTCAAACCTCTCAATTTAAAGGCTTTATATGCACAGAGAAGTTCTGCGGATAGAAACATCAGCATAAATTCCGCCAACTTTATAAGCCTTAAGGTACCTCCGAAGCTCATAGGGACCCAATCCTCCTGATCGTTCCCCGTTGGGACGGATTGATAAGAATAAGGTGTTGATAGAACTTTACTTTCAGCAAATATTGAAGCTAATGCGGTTTGGAGCATCATCAAACCCGGATCCTTCCCCGGATTTTTGGAGAGCATATACGGTAAATCCGATTTATCGCTCAAGATATAAAAAACCCTCCTCTCAATAGAACCCAGAAAAGCGGTTATACTAATTGCCAAAATGTCGCTCGCAAAGGAGATACTTTGCCCATGAAAGTTTCCCGTTGAGAAAATCTCTCCATCAGAAAAAATTGGGTTATCCGAGCATCCGGAGGAAAGCTCCCCAAATATCCCCTCCGAAACCTCCAAAGCCCTTAAAAGTGGAGATGTTATCTGGGGGAAGCATCTAAAGGAATAAGGATCCTGAACCCTTTTACCATCTTCTTCCTTCTCTATAAATTTCCAAATCCTTTCCGCAATTTTTAATGCATAACTATCCCCCATCATCTTTACCGCCCTTGGATCAAATGGCGCCTTCCTCCCCCCTATAGCCCTCCAAGAAAGGGAAAATACTTTATACGAAAATTCCAAGAGGTTCCTTATCTCGTAAATTGCCAAACCCAAGTTTGAAAGGGAAAAGGAATAACCGTTTATCAGGGCAAGGGCCTCCCTCGGCTCAAAGAAGATCGGTTCTAAATTATACATTCTATGTGCTACTATTGAGGGTACCTTGTTGCGGTTTTTAAGGTAAACCCAACCCTCACCCATCATAGATAAGGCTATATGAGAAAGTGGTGATAAATCACCGCTTGCCCCAACCGAACCGTAAGCATAAACCACGGGCGTAATACCCAAATTCAAGAATTCCTCCAACCTTTTCAAAACCAAAGGCCTTATCCCTACACCCCCGTTAATTAAATGTTTTAACCTCAAATACATCGCCCCCCTAACGAGAGGGATAGGTAAAGGTTTTCCCGTTGAGGTTGAATGGCTCCTTAAGGTTAAGATCTGAAAATCCCTTAAATCTTCTTCCGAAAGCCTTATTTCCGCCATGGGTCCAAGTCCCGTATTAAAGCCGTATATCACCTTCTCCTTTGCAAGCTCGTAAAACTCCCTATTCCTCTTTTCCAGATTCTCCAGATCTTCTTCTTTAATTTCCACTTTTTTTCCAAAAGAAACCTCCCAAAGATCCCTCAAAATTCCCATATTTTGTATTCTAAGTCCGAAGCTAACCTTATAATACTTTCTTTGCCGGGGTGGCGGAATGGCAGACGCGGCGGATTCAAAATCCGCTGGGCTTCAACGCCCGTGCGGGTTCAAGTCCCGCCCCCGGCACTATCCGAAAATTCCTAAAATATTCCCTTGCGATATTGGGTTTGATCTTTGCTTTATACCCGATCTTTAAAAACGGCCTTCCGGATATTAAATTTTCCCCTTCAAGTTTCCTCTTATCGGTTTTGATAATGCTCCTTGCTTATACCCTCTTGCCCGTCATATGGTTCTTCGTAGCTCAAATCTTCGGAATATTCATCTCCTTCCCGGATGCGGTATTTTCTTGGTACCTATCTTCCATAGGGAGGTACATACCGGGTAAGGTTTGGCAATTTGTGGGCAGGGTGACGATCCTAAACCATCCTTCCGGATCCGTATTTTCCGCAACGTTATACGAGCATTTAATCTTAATGGCGGGCGCAGGGCTCTTTTCCCTGATCTTCCCAAAATTTTTATACATCCAGCTGGGTATAATATTTGTTTTGCTTTTGGTTCTCTTCCTATGGAAATTCTCCATTAAAACCCTAATTCCCCTAATTTTGTCACTTGTTTATTGGTCTCTTGTCTGCCTTTCCGCGTACTTCACCTCAAGGGCTCTAAACCTCAAATTCGGTTATCCGGAGATTTCCTTCGTTTATTCCTTCTCTTTCGTGGCTTCATATGTTCTGCCCTTAACCCCCGCGGGTTTGGGGATAAGGGAGGGAATAATCTCCCTCCTTATGGGTTATGATCCAAAATCTTCCTCCTTTGCGATTCTAACAAGGCTAATAATTTTGATGGTTGATATAATTATGCTTGCCTTTGGTTTCCTTTATAAGAGGTTCGCAAGGTAAAGTCCCCCGTAAAGGGAGGAATTTTCAAGCTTTGCCTTTACGATGGGAACCTCAAACCTGTACCCCACCTTCCTCCTTAAAATCTCTTCCATCATACTATCCTTAAAAAGTTCAAAGGCGTTTGATATTCCACCCCCCAAGACTACGATATCCGGATCAAAGGCGGAGATCAGGTTTGAAATTAAAACCCCCAAGTACCTCCCGTACTCCTCCCAAAGGGATCTTGCCAAATCTAAACCCATCTTTGCCATATCCTCCAAAACCTTCATATCGGAAGGGGGATTTTGCCCATGTCTTAAAAACACCCTCCTAACCCTCTCCAAAAAATAATATTCCCCCAAGAAGCTCTCCGCGCATCCGAAGGAACCGCAGTTGCATGGGGGACCGTTTATGTCTATCACCATATGCCCGAATTCCCCAGCAAAGTTGTTTTTACCCCTTAATAGTTTCCCATTTATTATCGCCCCTCCACCTACACCGGTTCCAAGAGTTATTCCTACCACGTTTTTATAACCCTTCGCGGAGCCGTAATGGTATTCACCGAGGACAAAAAGGTTCGCGTCGTTCTCAACTATGGGGTAAAAATCTTTAAACTCCTCGTAAAGGTTTAAACCCTCCCAATTCGGTAAATTGGGCGCGTGTATAACCACACCGTCCTTAACCATACCCGCAAATCCCAAAACCAACCTATCAAAAGAAAAACCCCTTAAAAATTCCTTAAAGTCCCTTACGGAATAAACCGCTTGGGATCTTAATACCCCCTTCCTCTCAAGCTCCTCGCTCGAAAAAAGCCCCCACTTTAACCTTGTCCCTCCAAAATCTACTACGAAAACCCTCACATTATAAATTCTAACCTTGAGATCTCCGCAGCATCCCCCCTCCTAAAACCTATCCTAACAAACCTCACTCCCTTAACTTTTGGCGCCACCTCCTTGAAGAGCTTATTGACGTATTTTCTGTCCGCCAAGATCTTGAAAGCCAACCTCCGGTTGTGTAAAGTATCTTCCTTTGCGAGGTGAAGGAGCTTCTCAACGATAGCTTTAGCAGCCTTTGCTTTTACCGTGGTTGTGGTTACATAGCCATGTTCCACCATCTCCCTCGCCAAGTTCCTCAAAAGTGCCCTCCTATGCTCCCTTTCCCTTCCCAGCTTAACCCTTTTATCCCTATGCCTCATCTTTTAACTCCTCCAGTTCCTTCCAATAATCCCTACCCATCTCAAAACCCAACCTCTTAACCGCGGTTTCTATTAGGGCGACATCATCCTCCGAAAGTTTAAATTCTTCCTTCAGATCCTCGGGTTTATACTTTAAGAGCTCGCCGAATATCGTTATTCCAGCCTTTTCAAGGGTTTTAACTAGCTTTGATGGTATCTCGCTCTTTAGGATGGCGGCGATGGGATCCTGTAACCTCCTCCTCTTGAACTCCAGCTCTTCTTTCGGTAGGAGGACCCTTATGGGTTTTATGGGTTTTTCAAGGACGTTCTTTAAGACGCCAAACTGATCAAGCAGGATATCTATAGCCTCAAAGAATACCTCCGAAGGCTTTTTGGATCCGTCCGTCCATATTTCAACGAAGAGCTTTTCCTTATCAAACTTTCCTCCGTAAAGGAAACTTTCGGTATAAAAGTTCGCCTTTACTACGGGAGAAAACAGGGCATCGGTGTATATTATACCCTCAATGTTTCCCAATGTTTCTAACAAAACCTCCCTCGTTTCGTCTTCAAGCATATAACCCCTACCGTACGCAATATATATTTCTCCGAGAAGTTGTGATGTTGGATCTGATAAGGTTGCTATGGTTTGTTCCCCATTTACCACCTCTATCCCCGCGGGTAGATCGAGGTCCTTTGCTTTAACCTCTTTCTCCCCCAAGAACTTCAATTTTACCGTTATGACATTTTGGAAGGGTTTCTTTACCCTGAAGCGGATCTTCTTTAGGTTCAATATTATGGTGGGGACATCCTCAACTATCCCAGGTATTCCGCTGAACTCGTGCTTTATACCCTCAAACCTTGCCGCTACTACCGCGGCTCCGGACGAAGATAAAAGGACCGTTCTCCTTATGGAGTTTCCCAAGGTTATCCCAAAACCCTTTGGAAGGGGTGCCATTTCAAATCTCCCGTAATCCCCTTCCTCCTCATAGTAAACACCTTTACTTTTAACAACATCGTTGAGCATATTCCCCTCCTACCTCGAATAGAACTCCACTATCAACCTCTCGTTTATAGGCTCGGTTATATCTTCCCTTTGAGGCAACCTTACCACTTGAGCCTTTAGGGTATTCCTATCTACATTAAGCCAGGATGGCGTTGGCCTGTTCATCTTAAGCGCTGCTTGAAGCTCCGCGTTATTCTTAAAATGATCCGCCACCTGTATTACATCCCCCACCCTTACGATATACGAAGGTATATCCACCTTTTCGCCGTTTACGAGAATATGACCGTGCCTTACAAACTGCCTCGCCTGCCTCCTATTCTTCGCAAATCCCGCCCTGAATACGACGTTATCAAGCCTTCTCTCAAGTAAAGAAAGCAAGTTCTCGCCGGTGTTTCCAGGCATATGCTGGGCCATTCGGAAAAACCTCTTAAACTGGGCCTCAAGCATCCCATACATCCACTTAACCTTCTGCTTTTCCCTCAACTGCTGTCCGTATATTGAAAGCTTAACCTTCCTCTGTAAGGGGCCATGTTGGCCCGGTGGATATGGCCTTTTCTCAAAGGGGCATTTGTTGGTAAAGCACTTTTCCCCCTTCAGATAAAGCTTTTCTCCAGTTCTCCTGCAAAGCCTACAAACCGGACCCGTGTACCTAGCCATTATACCGCCCTCCTCTTTGGAGCCCTAACTCCATTATGTGGAACGGGAGTCACGTCCTTTATCGCTATCACTTCAAGGCCCGAAGCGGCAACGGACCTTATAGCCGCCTCCCTTCCCGGACCCGCTCCCTTAACCCTTATCTCCACCCTCTGCATACCCAAAGCCTTTGCTTGCTTACAAGCGGTTTCCGCCGCCTTTGATGCTGCGAATGGTGTACTCTTCCTGGTTCCCCTAAACCCAACGGAACCCCCGGACGCCCAAGTGATGACGTTCCCCTGAAGGTCCGTAACGGTAACGATGGTATTGTTAAAAGTCGCCTGAATATGTACTATTCCCTCCGCAGGTGCCTTCTTGATCTTCTTTTTACCCTTTGTCGCCATAATTAACCCCCTTATACTTGTTGTCCTTGTCGTTTTTTCTTCAACCTTGCAAAGATATTACCCCTTGGACCTTTGCGTGTTCTTGCGTTATGCCTTGTCCTCTGCCCGCGAACGGGAAGCCCAAGCTTATGCCTTATACCCCTGTAGCAATTTATGTCTATGAGCCTCTTGATGTTCCTTTGGATCTCCGCCCTCAAAGCTCCCTCAACCTTGTAATTTTCCACTTCTTGCCTGATCTTCTGGATCTCCTCGTCCGTTAGCTCCCTCGTCCTCTTGCGGTAGTTTATCCCAGTTTTTGCCAATATTCTCATTGCCAAACTCGGCCCTATCCCGTAAATATAGGAAAGGGCTATCCAGATGGGTTTATCCCTTGGAATATCTACGCCCGCTATCCTTGCCATCTTCCCTCCTTATTTTAACCTTGCCTCTGCTTATGCTTAGGGTTGCGCGTACAGATCACATAAACCCTTCCCCTTCTCCTTACGATCTTACAGTATGCGCACCTCTTTTTAACCGAAGATTGAACCTTCATAAGTGGGTATTATAATGCGGTTTTGTTTCCCTCCTTAAAGCGGGAAAAGTGGGGTTAAAGGCGGACAAACCCACAACAAAACGGATAATCTGATATAAAGGTTGTATTTGACGTAAAAAATTTTTCCCCCTTAAAATTGCTCCTGAGGAGGTGAACGATGGTATGGATTCTGATATCAGAAATCGCGAATCCCTTCTCCACCACCAAGCCCGTTGATATTCTCAGAATAAACATAATTGACGGGTGCGGTGGTGGATGCGTAAGGGAGGTGATGGAGGAGATAGGGTCTCACTTTAGGGGTAGCATAACGGGTATGGCTTACTCCGATCTAAAGAGGGCGATATACATAAGGTATTCCGCTCCGATAGATACCGCAAAACTTGGGGAAATTTTGAGGAAAAAGGGGGTGAAGTATGAGATACGTTATTAAGGTTTTGCCGTTTGCCCTTACTTTACCCGTTTGGGGTCAAACTTGGGCGGGGTTGAGCACGTTCGGTGGAACCAATTACGATATAATGATGGCCATAGATTTCAGGGGAACTTCAAGCATAGCGGTTTTGGGGCTCTTTACCATATCTTACTCCATCTCGGGTAGCGATGAAGACTTTGTGCTTATAACGCCAAGCTGGCAGAGGGTGATAGGTCAGACGGGGGGAAGGGACGACTGGATGTATAAGACCCAATGGTTGAATAACGGAAACATAGTGGTGGGTGGGGCTTGGTGCAACGATGGGGGTATGGGTCCCGGTTGGTGCCAAGCTCCCCTTTACGGTCTCTTGGTTGGGCTTGACGGTTCCGGAAACTTCCTTTGGGGAAGGCATGCGGACTTCTCGGATCAATGGGGATGCTCGGGAAATATTAACAGGGAAACCCGTATCCTTTACGTTTCTCCAACAAGCGATGGGGGATTCTTGGCGGCGGGGTACTTGATGTATAATGTAAGCGATGGTTGGGGTGGTTGTACCTCTGGTGATATAGACGGTTTCATAGCAAAATTCAATTCTTCCGGAGGCTTGTCTTGGATAAGGGTAGTGGATTATAGCGATGAAATAGCCACCACCGCATTTGAGACGAGCGACGGGAATTACGTCTTGGTTGCCCCAAGCTGGTACGAAATCGGCGTTCTCAAGTTTAACCCAAGTGGTAGCCTCCTTTGGCAGAGGAGGTATCCCAGGAGCATAGCAACAGATACCTTAACCTTCTCTTGGGCGAAACCCACGAGCGATGGGGGAATAATCTTAACAACCCATATAAACGGATCTGGAGATGATGTCCTCTTCGTAAAGCTTGACTCCTTCGGAAACTTTGTATGCGCAGCGAGAATAGCAACGAGCGGAAAAGATGTCGGTATAGACGTTGCCGAAAGCAACAACTATTATTGGGTAACGGGTAGCTTGGGAGTTGGTGGGAACGACCTATTCATAGCAAAAATAAGGAAGGATAACTGTCAGGTTCTACAAGTTAGAAGGATCATATCTGGCGCGAATGAGCAGGGAAGGAGCATAGATATAAGACCATCAAGCCAGATCCCTTATGTTGCGGGATACACCAACAACTCCGCTTGGTCCGCCGGAAACTATGACGGTTTGGTTGCGGCGGATACGGGAGGGCTTGATACCTGCTATTGGAGAACCTATACACCTACCATATCATATCCCACCCTTTCCCCTTCCGGAAGCTACACCATTTATTCCCCATCCATGTCCGTAAGCTCAATAACCGTAAATGTCCAACCCGTGAGCTTGAGTAGGAGGATCCAGTGCGGGCTTGATCCCCTCGGTGATGATAGCGAGCTGGGTACGGACGAGAAATTCTTAAGTTGCGAGGTAAATTATGTGGTGATAGGGAACAATTTGAGGATAAGGGTGAAGTCGGAGAAAGAGACGAAAATTGAACTTTACGATCCGAGCGGTAAGATGGTGTTTGGTAAAAGCGCAAAGGAGGAGGTTATAAACCTACCTTTAAGGCGGGGGGTTTACTTCCTGAAGGTGGGGAGGAAAATTGAGAGGGTGGTTATAAACTGAAATTACCACCTTAAAATCCCCACCTTATGAAGGTTTTGGTTTTTATAAAGAGGGTTCCCGATACCGCGGCGGTAATAAAACCTTCACAAGATGGTAAGGATATAAATAGGTCCGATATCCCCTTCATAATAAACCCGTACGACGAGTTTGCCATAGAAGAGGCGATAAGGTTGAAGGAAAGTAAGGGGGCAGAAACCGCTGTCCTTTCGGTGGGAGACGAAGATGTTAAGGAAAACCTTAGAAGGGCTTTGGCTATGGGTATAGATAGGGCGATACTCGTTAAGCACCCTTCATATTGGAACCTGAACCCAGCCCAAATCGGGTATATAGTAAGTGAAGTTGCAAAGAGGGAAAAGGCAGACATAATTTTCACGGGGAAACTTACAATAGACGATTACACTTACGCTATTGCTCCTTACATAGCGGAGGCATTGGGTTATAACCTTATAACTTATGCTACCAAGATCGAGTACCTAAATGGGAAGGTAAGGGTGGAAAGGGAGACGGACTTAGGAAGTGAAGTTTGGGAGGCGGATTTGCCTGTGGTTATAAGCGCGGAGAGGGGTTTAAACGAGCCTAGGCTTCCAAACATGAAGGGTATAATGATGGCGAAAAAGAAGGAGATAGAAGAAATTGAGATAGAGATTCCAAACTTTAATTATTCCATTGAAAATTTCACACCGCCACCGCCAAGGAAGGGTGTGAAATTCCTAAACTCGGTGGATGAGATAATAAAGGTGCTAAAGGAGGAGGTAAAGATACTATGAAAGCTTTGGTTTTCGTTGAGACCATAAAGGGACAGGTTAGGGAATCGAGCCTTGAGACTATAAGCTTCGCAAGGATCCTTGCGGACGAGGTGATAGGGGTCGTCGTTGGAAAGGATGTGGATGTTAAGGGTTTAAACAGGCTTTATGTATATGAGGATGATAGGCTAAACGTACCCATCTCAAAACCCATAACTGAGGTTATCTCGGAGGTTCAATCAAGGGAAAAGGCGAAGTATATAATTCTATCTGCCACTTCTTTTGGGAAGGAGCTTGGAGGGAGGCTTTCCGCTAAGTTCTCCGCACCAATATTGGACGATATTATGGGATACGAGGATGGCCTTTTCATAAAGGGGTTTTATTCAAACAAGGTATTCGCCAGGATAAGGATTGACGGGGATCCTCTTGTTCTTTCCGTAAGACCTAGGGCATTCAAACCTTACGATGGGGACCTTTTGGGGGAGAAAATAAGGCTTGATATAAATTTGAATGAAAGCGCTTTCTCCTCAAGGCCCGTTGAGATAAGGGAGAAGGAGGCGGGGGAAGTTGATGTGACGGAGGCGGATATAGTGGTTTCGGGTGGAAGGGGTATGGGAAGTCCGGAGAACTATCATAAATGGATAATAGCCCTTAGGGATGCCTTCGCCAAAGCTACTAAGATGAAGGTGGCAAATGGGGCATCGAGGGCGGTCGTTGATGCGGGTTGGATAGATCACTCCCATCAGGTTGGGCAAACGGGAAAAACCGTATCTCCGATTTTGTACGTTGCGGTTGGGATTTCGGGGGCTATACAGCATCAGGCGGGTATGAGGACATCAAAGAACATCCTTGCGATAAACAAGGACAAGGAAGCCCCAATATTCACCATAGCGGACTATGGGGTGGTTTCAAAGTGGGAGGATGTTCTGCCCGAACTTATCGAGAAGCTGAATAAAATAGCGCAAGAGAAAGTATGATTGAGAAAACTTACGATTACAAAAATTGGGAGAGGGTTCTTTACGAGAAGTGGTTATCCTCAAAGGTTTTCAGGGCAACCGTTGAGGAGGCTAAGGGTAAGAGGGTTTTCGTAATTATGATGCCACCTCCTAATGTAACCGGGAACATACATATGGGGCACGTTCTGGACAATACGATACAGGACGTCGTCGCCAGATACAAGAGGATGTCCGGATATTATGTCCTTTGGCAACCCGGAACGGATCACGCGGGGATAGCTACACAAAACGTTGTAGAGAGGGAGCTAAAGAAGGAGGGGAAGACGAGGTGGGATCTGGGCAGGGAGGAGTTCATAAAGAGGGTATGGGAGTGGAAGGAAAAGTACGGAAATTTGATAATAGAATCCCTACGGAAGCTGGGTATTTCGCCGGATTGGGATAGGCTAAGATTTACCCTTGATGAGGGGTACAGTAAGGCGGTCATAACCGCATTTGTAAGGCTTTACGAGGAGGGTTTAATATATAGGGGGTACAGGCTTATAAACTGGTGCCCGAGGTGTGGAACCGCCTTGGCAGACGACGAGGTTGAGAGGGAAGAGGAGGAGGGTTATATATACTATTTAAGGTACCCTTTGGTGGATGGGGGATATGTGGTTGTTGCCACTACAAGGCCCGAGACTTACCTTGGGGATACCGCGGTAGCGGTGAATCCCGAAGATGAGAGGTACAAACACTTAATAGGGAAAAGGGTAAGATTACCCTTCATAAACAGGGAAATTCCGGTAATAGCGGATAGGAGCGTGGATATGGATTTTGGGACTGGGGTAGTTAAGATAACTCCCGCCCACGATTTCAACGACTGGGAAGTTTCCGAGAGGCACAACCTCCCAAAGATCCAAGTGATAGATTTTGATGGAAAGATAAACGAGAATGGGGGACCTTGGGCTAACCTTGATAGGTTCTCCGCGAGGGAGCAAATAGTTAAAGCTTTTGCGGAGGCGGGTTTGTTGGAAAAGGTTGAAAAACACAAATACTCTCCCGGAAGATGTTATCGCTGTTCAACCGTAATAGAGCCTCTACCTTCAATGCAGTGGTTTGTAAAGATGAAACCCTTAGCGGAAAGGGCGCTTGAAGCTTACGAAAAGGGCGAATTTGTAATAATACCCGAGATGTTCGGGAAGATTTACAGAAACTGGCTTGAAAACGTGAAGGACTGGTGTATATCGAGGCAGATATGGTGGGGGCATAGGATACCCGCATATTACGGTCCGGATGGTGAAGTTTTCGTTGCGGAAAGTTACGAAAAGGCTTTGGAAAAGGCGGAAAAGTTTTACGGTCAAAGGGTGGAACTTAAACAAGACGAGGATGTATTGGATACTTGGTTTTCTTCTTGGCTTTGGCCCTTTGCCACCTTGGGTTGGCCCGAGGAAACGGAGGATTACAAGGTATTCTATCCCACGCACTTCCTACAGTCGGGTTGGGATATACTCTTCTTCTGGGATGCTAGGATGATCATGGCAGGCATATTTTTCACGGGTAAGGTTCCCTTTAAGGTCCTTTATTTACACGGGCTTTTGAGGGATAAATTTGGGAGGAAATTCTCAAAGAGTTTGGGGAATTCACCCGATGTATTTGAACTTTTGGATAAATATGGGGCGGATGGCTTGAGATTTGGGGTTATGAGCCTGACGCCGGAGGGAAGGGACATAAGGTTTGACGAAAATCAGCTCCTCGTAGGAAGGAATTTCGCCAACAAGATGTGGAACATAAACAGGTTCATAATAAGCAACATAGAAGGGGAAGTGGAGTTTGAAAGGCCCAAACCCGACAGGTTATACCAAAAATGGGCTTTACATATGCTCGGGGAGTATATAGAAAAGATCACGCAGAACCTCGAAAGCTATTCCTTTGACGATTATGCAAAAAACGTTTATCACCTTATATGGTCAAACATAGCGGATTGGTTGGTTGAGGCATCAAAACCATATTTGAAGAATGGGGATGAAAATGCAAAGAGGGTTTTGCTTTACGTGTGGATAAACTCCCTCAAGCTCGCCCATCCCCTTATGCCTTTCATAACGGACGCCATTTACGAGACCTTACCAATAAAGAACAAAGAAATAACCCTTATGAGAACCGAATGGCCGAAAAGGGAATTTGAATTTCCCGAGGAATACAGGCTTTACGAGGATGTCAGGGATGCCATCGTCAATTTTAGAGCCTTAAAGGATCTTGTGGGCTTAAAGGTTGCCCCTTATAAGGGAGAAATAGACGAGACCTTTGAATTCTTGGCGGGTGCGGAAAAAAAGGAGGCGGAAATTTGGGTGAGAATTCCATCAAAGCTTGAAGTATATATTGGCCTTACTAAAGAACAAAGGGAAAAGGTAATTTCAAGGCTCAGAAGGGAGAAGGAGCAGTTAGAAAGGGTGATAGCAAAGATAGAGGAAAGATTGTCTTCGGACTTTGTTAATAAGGCTCCGGAAGATGTTGTGAGAAAAGAGAGGGAGAAGTACGAATCCCTGAAGGCGAAGCTTTCGGATATAAATAGGCAGTTGGAGGTATTAAGCTAAAATCAACCCTATAATTCCCGCTTATGGCGTTATACGAAAAATACAAGAACGAGATAAGGAAGAAGTTGGCCGAGGAGCTAAACTTAAACATTATGGAGGTTCCAAGGATAGAAAAGATAGTTGTCCATGTGGGTTGGGGGAAGGAGGCGGTTGAGGATCCGAAATCCCTTGAAATAGTTGCCCAAGATCTCGCCTTAATAACCGGACAGAAACCCGTAATAACTAGGGCGAGGAAATCCGTCGCGCAATTTAAGCTCAAAAAAGGGATGCCAATAGGACTAAAAGTCACCCTAAGGAAAAGGAGGGCTTACGATTTCCTTGAGAGGCTTATACACTTCGCCCTACCCAGGGTTAGGGACTTTAGGGGTTTGCCAAAGAGCGGGTTTGATGGGAGGGGTAGCTATAATTTCGGTTTAAACGAGCATACCGCATTCCCGGAGATAGATATAGACAAAGTTCAGAGGGTTTTCGGTATGGATATTACGATAGTTACAAGCGCAAAAAACGATGAGCTTGCGTATAGGCTACTCTCCGCCTTGGGCTTCCCATTTGAAAGGGCATGAAAAGATTTCTCCCCTTTCTAATTTTTTTATCCTGCGCCACTACGGAAGAAAAGGAAGAGGAAGTTATGGTAAGGGAAGCAAAGCCTATAACAGTTTCCGAGATTAAGGTTGTTGAAAAAACCTTACCTAACGGATTACACATCATAGCTGCGAAAAAAGATAAGTTACCCATCTTCCATATGGAGATCGTTATAAAGGCGGGTTCCGTTTTGGATCCAGAGGGAAAGGAAGGTTTGGCGAACTTAGTGGGCTCTTTGGTAGACGAGGGCACAAAAACGAAAAATTCAACCCAAATAGCGGAATACCTTGAGAGCCTGGGCGCAAACTTTGAAGTTTCGGTCGGCAAAACCCAAACTACCATAACCGCAAGGTCCCTAACCTCGGATGCAGACAACCTCTTAGATATAGTTTCCGAAATAATCATTTCCCCCACCTTCCCCCAAAAGGAATTTCAAAGGGAAAAATCCAGGCAAATAGCAAGCATAAAAAACGACCTAAGTAACCCCAATTACGTTACCTCCATCAAACTTGACGCCCTAATTTACGAGGGAACACCCTTGGCTCACCCTACGGATGGCTACGTTGAGAGCATAGAAAAGATCACAAGGGAGGATGTAGTTAATTTCCATAAAAATTACTGGCTTCCGAATTTATCTTATATCGTCGTTGTTTCCGACCTTGAGCCGGAGGAGGCCATTGGTAAGGTTGAAAAATATTTTTCCGGGTGGCAAAGGAAGGATGCTTCCCTTCCCGATATACCCCAAATAAGCGCAAAGAAAAAGGTTGAGATCTTCCATATGGATGGTATAAATCAGGCTTATATAAGGCTCGCGTTTCCCGTAAATATAACGAGGAATTCGCCGGATTACAACAAGCTTAGGGTTGCGAACTATATTTTGGGGGGTTCAGGTTTCTCAAGCAGGATCCTGAAGAAAATAAGGGTGGAGAAGGGATACGCATATTCCGCTTACTCTTACGTTATGCCAAATATTGTTTGGAAGAACGGAAAATACCCATCCATATTTATTGCGGGGCTACAGACAAGGGTGGAAACTTCCGAAGATGCTACAAACACCCTTATAGAACTGATAAAAGAAGCGAAGGAAAAAGGATTCACGCAAGAGGAACTCGATGCTGCAAAAGGTTTTTATAACGGGTATATAGCCCGCCTTTCCGAGACATACTCCCAGGTTGCAAGCCTCCTATCCACCCGTTATCTCTACGGTCTTCCCAATATGTTCTGGATAAAGGACATAGAGGAGATAAGAAATTTAAGCCTTGAGGATATAAATGGGGCTGCGAAGAAATACATTGATGTGGAAAATTTTGTTTTGCTCATAGTCACGGATACAACAAAGGTGAAGATCAAGAATTTGAAAATTTGAGGGTTTTTATATCAACGGGAGAGCTTTCGGGGGATAAGAACGCATCTTATTTGGTTAGAAAACTTAAGGTTTTTGGTTGGGAATTTTACGCCCTTGGCGGGGAAAACCTTAAAAAAGAGGGAGTTAAGGTGGTTGAGGATCCCGAAAGGATCTCGGTTGTGGGGCTTCAGGAGGCTTTGCTAAAACTTAAAGAAATAAACCGAATAAAGAGAAGGGTAATATCCGAGGCGATTGGGGCTGATCTTATAGTTGGTGTGGATTTTCCCGGTTTCAACCTACCCTTAATGAAAACCCTGAAGATATTAGGGAAAAGGGTTATTTATTATATCTCACCACAAGTTTGGGCTTGGGGAAGATGGAGGGTGAGGGACTTAGCTATTATGGATGGGGTTTTATGCGTTCTACCCTTTGAGGAGGAACTTTTAAGATCCTACGGCGTTAGAGCTTACTTTGTTGGACACCCTATGGCGAAGGAAGGTTTTATATCTGAGGTTATAGAAATTGAGGGACCTGTTTTTGGTTTTCTTCCGGGCTCAAGAAAGGACGAGGTAAGGAGGCTTTTACCGAGAATGATAAGAATTTCTCAGGAGATCAAGAAAATCCTACCATCCTCTAAGTTTCTCTTTTCCCTACCCAAGGGCTATTCCCTTAACCTCCCAAACGCATTCTTTGTGCATGGAAGGGGTAGGGATGTTATAAGATCAAGCGACGTTGTGATCTCTTCCTCGGGAACCGCTACCCTTGAATCCGCCCTTGAGGGAAAACCCACAATAGTCCTTTATATGGTATCCGAGATCACATATTGGGTTGGTAGGTTAATATTGAAAGTCCCCTACATAAGCTTGCCGAACATCATTTTGAGAAGGAAAATTTTCCCCGAGTTTGTCCAGCATATAGATCCTAAGGAAGTGGCTAAGCTTGCGGTGGAGATGTTGGAAAGGAGGGAGGAGTACAAAAACCTATCGGAAAGTTTCTCTAATCTCTTGAAGGGAAAGTACGACGAGGTTGAGGTTTTTAAGGAGATATTGAATCTACCTTAAAATTGGGGCTTTGAAAAGGATAACGGTTGTTGGGGCTGGGCTTGCGGGAAGCGAAGCAGCTTTAATTGCAGCAAGTTTTGGTGTTAGGGTTTTCCTGTACGAGATGAGGCCGAAAAAGATGACGCCCGCGCATACATCCGGAAAACCCGCCGAGCTCGTATGTTCAAACAGCTTGAAGGCTAAAGACCTATATTCCGCCCCCGGCCTCCTTAAGGAGGAGTTAAAGATTTTGGGTTCATTTTTGATAAGGTTCGCCCTTGAGTGCGAGATACCTGGGGGGAAAGCCTTAACGGTGGATAGGTGGTGTTTCTCACAAAAGGTTGAAGATGCTATAAAAAATCACCCGAACATAGTATATATAAATGAAGAGGTTAGGGAAATTCCAGATGGTATCGTCGTAATAGCCTCCGGTCCCTTAACCTCCGAACCCTTAGCGGAGGCGATATCAAAGCTCATAGGTCAGGATTATCTTTACTTTTACGATGCCCAATCCCCAATAGTGGATGGAGACTCTTTGAATTACGATAAGCTATACTTTAAGGATCGCTTTGGATACGATGACTCCGCCTATCTGAATGCGCCCATGACGGAGGAGGAATACAGGAGGTTTTGGGAAGAACTTATAAAGGCGGAGATACATGAGCCTAAGGAGTTTGAAAGGGAAGTTTGCTACTTTGAGGCTTGCCTGCCCATAGAGGTTATGGCGAAGAGGGGATTCGAAACCCTGCTATATGGGCCTTTGAGGCCCGTTGGTCTTGAGGATCCAAGAACGGGGAAGCTACCATTTGCGGTGGTCCAGTTAAGGAGGGAGGATGCGGAGGGCAAAGCCTGGAATTTGGTGGGATTCCAAACCCAGCTTAAGATCTCAGAACAAATTAGGGTTTTCAGGTTGATACCGGGATTGGAGAATGCCGAATTTTTAAGGTTTGGGGCGGTTCATAGGAACACCTACATAAATAGCCCCGAACTCTTATTTCCCACCCTTCAGCTTAAAAAAGAGCCAAGGATCCTGTTTGCGGGTCAGATTACGGGAACGGAGGGTTATGTACCCGCTGTAGCGGGTGGGCACATAGCTGGGTTAAACGCCACGCTCCTTGCCTTGGGTTATGAGCCGGTGGTGGTACCAAGGCATACCATGCTCGGCGCCCTAATAGAGTACATAACAACACCGAAGAAGGATTTTCAACCTATGAACGCCAACTTTGGGATAATACCCGATGTTCCGAAGATGAAGAAGGATCAAAGGATAAGGTTCATAGTGGAGAGGGCGTTGAGGGAAATGGAAAATTTTGCAGAAAAAATTTCGACCTTAAAATAGAATTATGCTTTGGGTAATTTCAAGTACAAGCTTGGCGGGTTTTTGGAACGCGGAACCTTTAAGTACCTTCCAAAGAGTTCCGCACGCAAAAGAAATTAGCGCATTTCTGAGGGACGTCTCGTAAACTGGTTGAACAACGAGGTTAGCGCGGGAAGGAACAGCGGGTTTGAGCACAAGGTTATACGTCGGGAACCTCGCATCCGCGAACCCAGAAAAGGGCATATTTGAACCTTACATAAACATTAACCCCACCGACAACTACCTTGATGATACCGTCGCGGTTTTGAGATTCCAAACAAACACGGGATGCACGACGGTTTCAGGGACCGTAATAGCATCCGAACCAACAACGAGTTACGTCTTTGCAATGTTAAGCGATCCAACGGGATGGATAGATTTCTACGTTTCCTCAAATAGGGGTTCAAGTTGGACTTACAGGAGGAGCTGGCAGTCCGGACCTTCCTTTACAAGATTCTTTTCGGTATCCTCAAAGGTTGGGGCAACAAGGGGAACAATGTTCTCCTTTGTTGAGATAAACGACGCTACGGATCTCATCACGGGTGCGGATAACAAGTATTATATCCTTTACGCGGAATGGGGTAGCTCGCCTGACACGTTTAGGCTATGGTGGTTCGGATCCACAAGCGGTTATGATTCCCTAACCGGTCCAATAAGCAACGCCTTCTATTGCAGGGGAGACTGTTCATCTTCAAGGGATAGATCGTGGTTATGATGAACAAGGGTATAGATACAACGATATGGGTTTTGGTGGTGTTTGATAGTATTAACCTTAGAGCTTATCGCTCGCCGTCCGTCGCCTTCGCCCCCCTTGAGGGTAGGACAATAATAAGCGGGGTTTACGACTCCCTAAATACGGGATATGGTGTCCTGAGGGTTTGGGTTTCCGATGAATTGGTTGGGTGCTTCCCTTAACGCCTGGGATTCGAGGGACCTTAGGGTTAATATGGGCAACATCCCTGAGCTCTACGCCCTAAGCTCAATTGTCAGGTTTCCAGCCCCGGGGGACTTTAGGGTGCATATAGCCTGGAGGAAGGTGCAGGGTGCAACCGGAGGAGGGGATGCATGGCATGCGACTCCCAACGTAGTATTTACGGAGGTTAAGGCTTTCCAAACGGGTGCGGTATTTTACGATGTACTTGGTAGGAGGGTTGAAAAACCAAACAAAGGTATTTTCTTCAAGGTATCGGGTGGAAAGGTTGAAAAGGTAATATTAAGATAAGTACCCCTTCAGCTTCTCAAATACCCTTTCGGGCGGATGATGGTTTATGAAAACCCCCGTTCCGAACTCGAAACCCGCCAAATACCCCCTCCTCGGTATGACCTCAATATGCCAATGGTAATCAAGGTCCCTCGGTGCGGAATGTATTATCAGATTGTAATCCCCTATCCCCAAGATCTCCTTAACAAACCTCACCGCTTTTATAAGGGTTTCCGCCAGATCCCCAATCCTTTCAAATTCATAAAAGTTTCTAATATGCTCCCTCGGGAAAATCCAAAACTCCCTTGGATGTGAAGGTACCTTCGGAACCCCTATAATGATATCCTCCCCAACGTGTAAAAAGTTTTCCTCAAAGTTGCAAAGCCTACAGTTCCCAAACCTCAAAACTTCAGCTTCCCTCCTCGGTATATCCGGGACGAAATTCAGGGAGACGAGCTGACTGTGGGGATGCAATATTGATGCCCCCGAAATCTTCCCATAATTCCTAAAAACTATCGTATATTCCCTTTCCCCGTAAAACCTCATCCTATCCATCCAAACCCTTATAATTTCCCCCATATGTTCAACGGAGAATTCGTCTATATCCGAAAAGTGATCCGGGCTTTCGACTATTACCTCGTGGATCTCCGCAAAGGGGTACTTGTTTGGAAAGACCCTTACCCTCCAATTTTCATCCCCCACCCTCAACACTTCCGGAGGAGTTAAGTTTTCGTTTCCCGGGCAAAAGGGGCAAATAAAATCCTTATCACCCTCGTGCGGTCTCTTTACCCTCTCGGGGGCAAAGATCACCCTTATACCCCTAAAGGGATCCTTACGATCTTCCAAGTTCTTCCAGGAGTTTATCTATATCTTCCTTCGTATGCTTTTCGGTAAAAGCAAAGATCAAGTAGTCCTCCCCCACCTCCTCCACTATGGGACCCACAAGGAACCCCTTTTCTATAAGACGATCCCTAACTTCCTTAGCCTTTACGGGCGTTTTAACGACCACCTCCCTGAAGTGGAAACCATCAAAGGCAACCTTATATCCCTTGGGCAAATTCTCAATGAAATACTTAGTTTTTGCCAATGTCTTCTTTGCGTTCTCAACAAGTCCCCTCTTACCTATAAGGGCCAAATACACCGTAACCGCAAGGGCGACAAGCTGGTTGTTTGTACATATGTTGCTCGTTGCCTTTTCCCTCCTTATAAATTGCTCCCTTGTCTGCAAGGTCGTCACATACCCCCTCCTCCCATTTTCATCGACGGTTTCCGCCACGATCCTTCCCGGCATCTGCCTTATATGTTTTTTCAAAGAAGAGAAAAGTCCCACGTAAGGTCCCCCAAAGCTCAAGGGTATTCCCAAAACTTGCCCTTCCGCTGTTGCTATATCCGCACCCGCCTCTCCGGGTGGGGTCAATATGGCCACCGCAACTGGGTCGTAATGTACTATGTAAATTAAGTTTTTCTCCTTAGCCAAAGAACCTAAAATTTTCGTATTCTCAACTATGCCAAAATAATTGGGGCTCTGAACAACCAAAGAGGCGGTCTCACCATCTATTTTAGATGAAATTTCCACCACATCCGCGGAACCCGAGGGGGTGAAGGAGTATTCTTCAACCTCCGCAAAGTCGGGAAGGTAAGTTTTTATAACCATTTTGTATAGAGGATTGAGGGATTTTGGGATCAAGACTTTATATTTCCTCGTTAGCCTGAAAGACATAAGTATTGCCTCCGCAAGGGATGTTCCACCGTCGTACATGGATGCGTTCGTCACCTCCATACGCGTTAAATCGGATATAAAACTCTGGAATTCAAACATGGCCTGTAGGGTTCCCTGTGAAACCTCGGGTTGGTATGGGGTATATGCGGTGTAAAACTCCGACCTTAAAAGTATATGGTTTACCACCGCGGGAGTATATACATCGTAAGCTCCACCCCCCGCAAAAACTTTCAAATTAAAGGCGTTCTTTAAAGACAGATTGAATAACCTGTTATAAACCTCAACCTCGGATAGTGATGGTAGATCTATGCTTTCCGCAAACTTCTCCTCCCCCGTCGCGTCCTTGAAAAGCTCCTCCTCGCTTTTGTACCCAAGTTTTTCTAAAATTTCCTTCCTGTCCTCATCCGTAAGGGAAAGGTATCTCATTGCCCCTCCAGGAACTTCTCGTACTCTTCCGCGCTCATGAGATCATCCTTTTCCTCAGGGTTTTCCATCCTTATCCTGAATATCCAGCCCCTACCATAAGGATCCTGGTTTATCAGCTCCGGCTTCTCCTTAAGCTCGGTATTAACTTCCACCACCTCTCCCGAAACCGGGGAATATACGTCCGCGGCGGTCTTTACCGCCTCTATGGTCGCAACCGCGTCCATCTTCTTCACCTTTTTCCCCACCTCCGGAAGCTCAACGTAAACTATATCCCCCAACTGCTCCTGCGCGTAGTCGGTTATCCCAACTATCGCAAATTGTCCCTCTATTTTTGCCCACTCGTGCTCCTTCGTGTAAAGTAGCCCTTCCTTAACTTTCATAGAGAACTGTATTCTAACTCTGAAAAGACCTCCCTTTTTATCCCCTTTAGTACTTTCGTCCGTAGTAGATTTTGACAAAATGACAAGGTTATAATATTAACTATGGTATGGATCCTTGCAGCGGACACGCTCCTTCCAACGGTAAGGATAAGGCCCATAGTGGTGCTGGGCCAGTACGAGGGGCTAAAGGTGGAGGGGGAAGAGGGTAAAACGGGAATGGTGAGGGCCCTATCGCGAGTCGGCATCACCCCTATCACCCGCGGAGCTCCCATCGCCTCCGACATAAATCTCTTCGGGTTTAAGGGTCAAACCATAGCAGTTTCCGTTGATGGAGAGAAGTTCTCAAACGCCTGTCCAAACAGGATGGATGTCCCCATAGTCAGGTTGAACCCAATGGAGGTGGATAGGATAGCGGTGTATCCCCAAGCCACTGTTGGTTCTCTGTTGGGTGGTGAGATAAAGGCATTCAGGAGGACGCCTTCTTCCGATCTCAACCTTCTGGGTTTCCTCAATCTTAACGCCCTATCATCAACCGGAGGGGAGGCGGGTTTGGGCTTTGAAGGATTGAACCAAGGTGCTTATGCAAGATACTCGCGCCTTACAACCTACAAGAACGGTGAAGGTAAAACTTTCAACGAGCTTTACGGCTATCAAGATACCGTAAAGTCTGCGCAAACGTATTACGAGGGCGGATTCATAGGCAAACTCAACGAGTTCTCTTATAACGCGAACGTTTGGCTCTTCAAAGACGTCCTCTTCCCATACCTTATGATGGACGAAAGGGAAAGTAAAACTTACGCTTTTGGTCTCTCTTGGAAGGGGAACAGGCTTTACGCGAACCTCACGGATCATATAATGGACAACGGACTTAGGAAAACTATGATGTATATGAGAAGCGACGCAAAGAGGATTAGGGCGGGGCTTACCGGCGAGATCTACGACCTGTACTACGACCATTGGAATATTGAGAATATCATGAGGATGGGGAGTATGGAAAGCAAACAGATCCCTATGCCAAACTATAGGATGTTTGGGGCAACTTTAGGGAAGTCTTTACCCTTAGGAAATCTTTCCCTGTTCTCCAAGCTCGGCATCGAATATGCCCTTACGGATAGCGCAAAGGCGAGGGTTTTTGTGCCCTTCGCCCTGAGGCTTTCCCTTGATGCGAACTACTCCTTGGAGGGCCTACTTCCCTTCGCCCCGGTACCCAAATACTCCAAGATCTCTTTTGAAATTTCCTCCTCCTCGCCCGATCCCAGGGAAGTCTTCTTCAAGTTCCGTGGCAGGCATAGAAACTTTTTTGGAAACTATTCCCTCAAGCAACCCATAAAATTCTCCTTAACGTTTGAAAGGAGCTGTAATTTCCTTGGCTCCTCCGTTATAAATATGTACTTTTTCTCGCACTTCGTGAAGGATTACGTGGAGCTCTCGGGCAGGACGGAGGGGATGACGAAGATCGTAACCTTTGAAAATACGGATGCATTACTCCTCGGCTATCTCTTTGGGTTCTCCTCCGAATACCTCATTCTAAACTCCTCCTACACCTTCGGGAAGAACTTAAAGGCAAACGATTACCTCTCCGAAATTCCCCCTCTCTCCCTATCCTTAACCCTCCAAACCCCAACATTCTATTACACCAAAGCCTTCTTGAGGTTTAACTATAACGACGCACAAACCAGGGTTTCAAGGACCGCAAATGAAACTCCCGTAACCTCCTTTAGGACTTTTGATGCGGGAATAAGGTTCAACTTCAGGAATCTGAACGCGGAAATTTCCGTAAACAACCTCCTGAACGAGAACTATTACACGTATATGAGCTATAGGAGGGATCCCTTTGCTTCGGGGGTAAGGGTTTACGAGCCGGGTAGGACACTCAGCTTCTCCCTATCATCAAGCTTGAGGTAGTTGAAAAATTTTAGGGTTTAGGATTTAAAAGGTTAAAATTGGGGGGTTGGGGGAAAGGAGCGGTGGGGTAAAAGGGCCTCCCCGCCACCCCATCCCCCTTTTTTCTTCCAAATAATACCCGGTGCGGTGGAAAAACCTTTACCATCCACAACCTCTTCTTTGCCCTTCCCCGAAAGCTTTGATAACTTTTATTACGAAAGGGAGAACGAATTCACGGTTTCCGCATTAAGGAGCATCATTTTAAATCCATCGCATTACAGGATCGCGGTTATATTTGCGCCCGCGGGCATGGGCAAGACCCACTTACTTAAAGCCTGCGCAAACGAATCTCTAAACTTGGGCGAAAGGGCGGTTTATATTTCATCCTTAAGGATCCTTGAGGAACTGATATCGGCGTATAGGGAGAGGAGAAAACCCAACTTTGAGTTTTTAAGGGGTAGTAAGGTGATCCTCATAGATGATATACACATACTTAAGGGTAGGGGGTTTGCCCTTGAATTTTTGGCAAGGCTCATGGATAAGGTGGAAAGCTCGGGAAAGATATTAATTATGGCGGGGCAAGGTAATCCCTCCCAGTTTTCGGATTCCCCTTCCTTTAAAACCCGACTTATGTCGGCCCTTAAGCTTGGCATAAACCCTCCCTCAAGGAAAGTTAGGGAAAAAATATTCATTTCCGCATGCAAGAGATTGGGGATAGATCCGCCCAGAAGGTTAAGGGACTTTGTCGTGGAGAACGTTATAAACCCTAGGGGTATAATCGGCTCCGCAAACAGGCTCGGAGCATATTTTGAAGTGTTCCGATCCTTTCCCGATGACCCAAGCGAGATCCTCGGAGATCTCGTTGAGATGGAGGATCCTTTTAAGATCTTTGGTAGGGGGAAAGTTGGGAAATACCTTACCGCATATTACCTGAAGATGAAGGGTAAAAGGGCGGAAGAGATAGCGGGAATATTAAACTGCTCAAGGGCTTCGGTTTATAACTACATAAAAAGGGCAAAAGAAATATTGCAAAAGGATGAGAAATTGAGGGAAAAAATGGAGGGGAGAAAGCTCCTTTAAACGCTCCCTACCTTGACCTTCACGAATACCGCCGGGGAACTTCCATGACCCGTATGCATAGTTTGACCAGGTTCTCCTTTCCCGCAATTTAATAGCCCCCAAAGTTTCCATTCCTCTTCCCCACCTACCGCAACCAAGGAATTCCAGAATTCCGGCGTTATCCCAAAATATACCACGTTTCTCAATGGTTCCGCAATTTTTCCGTTCCTTATCCTGTATGCCACCTCCGTTGAAAACTGGAAGTTCAACCTCCTTTGATCTATGGACCAGGATTTGTTGTAATCCACAAATATCCCATCCTTAACCTCTGATATTAGATCCTCAAGGGAACCTTTATCGGGAAGTAAATTTATATTCGTCATCCTCACCATAGGCATCCTGTTGTATGAGGAAGCCCTCGCGGTTCCCCCCGCCCTTTTTAACCCTATCGCCCAAGCGCTATCCCTTGAAGACAAATAACCCGTCAATATCCCACCTGTTATAAGTTCTATCCTTTGTGCTGGGACACCCTCGTCATCCCAACCAAAAGTCCCCAAACCCCTTGGCGTCTTAGCATCCGCAACTATATTCATAAGGCTTGAGCCGTACTTTAATTTCCCAAGTTGATCTATCGTTGCAAAGCTAGTGCCCGCATACGATGCCTCGTATCCTATCACCCTATCAAGTTCCAAGGGATGCCCAACGCTTTCGTGGATTTGTAAAGCCATCTGATGCGTCCCCACCACCAACGTGGTTTCCATCTCATTTATCCTTCCCGCCTTAGCAAACATCACCGCCTCCTCGCTTATCCTCTCCGCATTTCCAACAAAGTCCATCTCCTCAACTATTTCATAGCCCCCCTGAAGGTGATTCCCACCGTGAGGCGCGGGGTAAGACCTGCTCTGCAAATTCCCATCCACCAAAACCCATATTACGTATCCCCCTCCGCTCTCGTATATGGTTTGCTTTATCCTAGAACCTTCGGTGTTTAGGAAGTATTTTTCCGTCTTAAAGAAGTTTAGGAAAGCCCTCCTTGAGACCGCGAATTTGTTTTTTGAAAGGATCTCGTCCGTCCTCACAAGGAGCTCTATCTTCTCTTCTAAAGGAACCGCAAAGGGATCTTTCTCAACTTGGGTTATATACTCACCGATATGTTGCTCCTCGGATAAAAATGGGTACTCCTTTCCCGAGAACCTATAAGATGCCTTTGCGAACTCTATCGCCCTTTCCGCGGTTTTCACAATATCATCTATAAAAGTGGAACTCGTGGAGGCGAAACCAACGCAACCCTTATAAACCGCCCTTATCCCTATCCCCTCTTCAACATCCTCATCTATGGATGATATTATCCCGTTTTCAAGGTTTATGCTTTGCCTCTTTATCCTCGCAAATCTTACCTCACCGTAATCCACTTCCTTCAATCTCTCAAGGGCAACCTCAAGAACTTTCTCCATATCGGAATTCTAACGGGGTTTTAGCCTGTAAACCCTCCCCGTCCTGTCCGCACTAACCACCGCAAAAAGTCCATCAAACCAAACCCCATCCATAACCCAATGGAAGAACTCCTCCGACTCAAAGATCAAGTTTCTCTTTATATCCCAAAGATAAACCCTCTTCCCCTTACCTCCAAATATCACCTCGTCTCCACTCTGAGAAACCGAAAGGAACATAAATCCACTTCCCCTAAACTCCCTTAAAACCCTCCAATCCTTATCATCGTAAATTTTCAAACCCTCATCAGCAAGGACGAATACCCTTCCAGACGGGGACCATTTTATATCCTTAACTTCGGACTGAAACCTATCCAAAACCCTATAAGGCTTCATCAGATCCACGCTCCAAACCTCTACCTTTCCATCGCAGGATCCGGTTATAAAAAATTTCCCATCGGGCGATACATCACCCGCAACTAAGGGACATCCTGTCCTAGCGTGAGCTTCAACGACGGAATCGCTAAAAATTCTTATCAGGGCAACCCCCTTATTTTGTATAGCCAAAAGTCTCTTTCCATCGGGGAACCATACAACCTTATTCGTGAAGGATTCGTTTTTAAAAGAAAACACTTCATTTCCCGATGGTGTCAAAACCGCGACCTTATCCCCACCCACAGCTATATATGTACCGCTTGGGGAAACCCTTACATCAACCGCCCTAAAATCCAACTTAAAACTGTTCTTGAGGGAAGGTCCAGTATCCGACCAGATATAAACGTAACTCCTTTCGTCCAAGGATACTATTCCTATTTTTCCCGCATCAACTGAGAGAACCGGGAAGCGATGGGTAAATGTCCAGAGGATCTCCAAGGGGGAATTATAACCCTTACTTTCATCCTTTATAATACCCGCTATGCGTTTTTTCCCATTATTGGTGGTGGGGTTCCTCTCCTGCGCCTCCCTGCCTCCTAAAGGGGCGGTGCCGGATGTAATAGAGGTCAGGTTCAAATCAAGTAAGGATTCAATAATTAGCAAGTTCAAGTCCATAATTTACGATAACGGATATACCGTGGCAACTTATGCCGTTGATGAGGGGATAATAGAGACGGATTGGAAAGAGATTAAAAGAGGTGCTTTCTCGTCCTTCGGCTCTTACATCTTTCAGGGGGTTAAGGCTTCATGGATAAAGGTCATTGCATACGTTGGACAGGTCCCGGGTGACACATTAAACTACATTAAAATACAGGGGTTGATCAGGATAGTGGGAACCAGACCTTGGGACAACGAGATACAAGTAAGGCCGATAAAGAAAGGGACGCCGTATTATAAGGAGCTTGAAAGGTTGATAGTTAGCTTGGAGGAGAGGCTTGGAGAGAAAGGAAATTACGAGGCTATGAAAAGGGAGGTTTTGCTAAAATGAAAATGAAGGGGCTATTTTCCTTAATTTTTGTTTTTGTGCCTTTGTATGTTTTTGCCCGCTGTCCCGACCCACCCAAGGGTATCCCCAATAACCCCCTCGGTGAAGGTTTTGCCTTTGCCTTTCCGAGCGTGGTTGCGTTGGAGGGAAACGAGACTAGACCGGCTGTTTTCTATAAGGTGCATGAGACGGATATTGTGGAGATTTACGATCCTGTTGGGGTACTCGTGAAGAGGTTTGAACCGGGGGATAGGAACGAGGTCAAAAGTGGAACTTACGCAAACTGTGCCTACAAATGGTACGGGGAAAGCGGAACGGGTAAGCCCGTATCCCCGGGAATATATCTTGCGGTTCTGAGGTTTCAGGCGGGTGGAGCTCTCGGCGGAAGCGCGCGTAGGCAATATGTGCTGGTTAAGGTTCCACCAAAATTGAGGTAAGAATATGATAACTTTAATCGTTTCCCAGTTAGGAACGGGTGGAATACCCGGATATATCTTCGCGTACGCCATAGGGGCTAGGCCTTACGGTTTTGGCAGGGCATTTACTGGTCTTGCGGATGATGCGGAGGCGGTTTACTTCAACCCGGGTGCCTTAGCCTTTTTACAGAGGGTGAATGCCACCGCTGGGTACTTCCAGCTTCCAATTTCGGATTTTACCTACTATTACGCCGCCTTCACTTTCCCCACCGCAACCTTTGGGAGCTTCGGAATAACGGTCATTCAGCTTCAAAACCCGACGAGGGATCAGGGGGCGATATTCTACGATTCCCTAATTTGTAACAGGTATGAGGATGGGATATGCGTTGATAGCGTTATAGCTTACGCGGAATTTCCCAATCCCGGAAATAACGATAGAACACCTTTCAACGCCGGACTTTTGGCTTACTCAAAATCCTTCTCAAGGTACATCTCCATAGGTGCCGCCTTGGAGCTTGCCTACCATAGGGTCTACCAATCCTCCCCATCGAGCGCAGGGATAATGGTGGGTATGATGTTTGTCCCAAACCAGTACTTCTCTTTTGGTGTGGTGGGACAGCACTTTATTCCCCCCAAAGAAAGCTACCTTATAACCTCGCAAACTTACCCCCAGATCTGGAGATTTGGCATAGGCTTAAGGCCCTTCAACTGGATAAACCTCGTGGTTGATGGGGCTTACTCAACTTACCATAACGGGTTCAAGTTTTATGGTGGAGGGGAGGCAAGGTTATTATCTTTCCTGTACGTAAGGGGAGGGATAAATTACGAGGAGGTTTCCGGCGGGGGTAGTTTTGAGTTCACGATCAGGGATATAATATTCAGGTTGGACGGTACTTATACCTTTAATTACGCATCAAACGGCGTTTATAAGGAGTATTTGCAGTTTTCTGGGACGATTAAGTTTGGAGGGTACAGGGTTTGGGCGGATGCGGATCCAAAGCTTATATCCCCCACCGAAGGGGAAGCGAACATAGCCTTCATATATATCCACACCTTCCCAAGGCAAAATGTTGAAAGTTGGGAATTTATAATAAAGAAGCAGACCGGGGAGGTGGTGAGGACGTTTTATGGGGAGGGAGAGCCTCCCGTCAGGATAGAGTGGGACGGAAGGGACGACTCGGGTAGGATCGTACCCCCCGGAAATTATAATTATTACTATAGGGTTGTGGATTCGGGGGGAGAGGTTTACGAGCGCTCGGGGTACCTTTTAACGGTTAAAAGGGTGGAGGTTTGGTAAGATGATAACCTTAATTTTTGCGATGTCTTATCAGGATTTTTACAGGGCATATAAGGATGCGGAGGAGCTCTTTAGGAAGGGGGATTATTCCAAATCCGAAAAGATATACAGGAAAATCCTAAGGGACTCTTACAAGTACGGCTTTGGGAACGAGACGAGGTACAGGATAGCGGAAGCCCTATTCAATCAAGGGAAGTTTGACGACGCAATACGGGAGTGGGATAAGCTTTCAAAGGAGAGGGACGTAAGGGGGACCTATCTTGATCAGGAGATAGCATATGCGGTTGCCCTCGCTTACGCCATAAAGGGCGATGTGAATATAGCAAAGCAAAAGCTTTTGGCTTTGCAAAACTACCCTTACTACAAAAACTCCGATAGGACAAAGTTCCTTGATGGTGTAATAGCGTACAGGGAAGGAAAGTTCATTGAAGCATCCGAGAAGCTTGCAAGAGCCCAAAGTGTCCCAGAAGCGAGGTTCTATTATGCCAGAACGTTAGCTATCCTAGGAAGGCCCCTTGATGCGGTGGCAATTTACAAGGGGCTCCTTGAGGATTATTCTGGGACACCGCAGGAGGCACTCATAAATTATGGGATAGTTGAGGCCAACTTCATTTATGGGGACTACAAGGCCACATCGGAGCTTGCGGACGCATTCACAAAGAGGTTTTACGGGCACAAGCTTTCGGATTATGTGCAGTACTTCTGGGGAATATCCCTTTACAGGATGGGGATGGGGGAAGGAGGTAAGAGGGACAGCACCCTCCTACCCAAGGCCCTTGAAAAACTAACTTTGCTTACTAAAAAGAGGAATTTTGAGCTTGCGGGTCTTGCGGCGTACTTTGTCGGTAACATACAGCTTGCCCTCAAGCAGTACGACGAAGCTTTAACATACTATCAAACTGCCCGTTCAAGGGCAAACGATCAGGTGGTGTCCTTTATTTCTGTCTTAAGGCTTGCTCAAACTTATTATTACAAAGGGGATACAAACAACGCTTATCTGCTCGCCAATCAGGTGGGTTCTTTCCCCCTATCCCTGGAAGAGCAGGGTATAAGCGAATATCTAACGGGATCCATACACTACCTTTTAAGGAAATACCCCCAGGCTATGGAGCAGTTCCAGTTCCTAATAGAGAACTATCAGAAGTCCTACTTCAGGAGACCCGCCATGGCAATGATGATCTTCGCCCTCATAAACCAGAAGGAGTTTGAGGCCGCGATGGCCAGGGGAAACCTTTACAACGAGGAAGTGTCGAGGGATACGGTGTTTAGCATTTGGAACTCTTGGTTCGTTCATGCGCTGGCGGAGGCGCACTATTACAACAAGGATTATGCCACAGCGGAGAAGCTATATAACCTAAACCTAAAATACGGTCTATCAAAGGACCTCATAATCCTTTCCAGGCTTGGACTCGGTTGGGTTTATATACATCAGGACCGCCTTGATGATGCCTTGGCCCAGCTAAACGCTATAGCGGGTCAATCCCCCGATACCTCCGTGGTTATGGCGACCTTTTTGGGTATAGGTGTTGCGGAGTTCAATAAAGGTAAGTACGTAGATGCCTTCGGTAAGTTCTATGCGGTTTACAACTTTGCTCCCGAGAGGGAGGAGGTTGCCTCAGAAGCCCTTTACTATTCCGGGCTTGCGGCAAAGGCGGCGAAATCATATGGGGATGCGGTGAGAAACTGGGATCTGACGATGCAAAAATATCCCAGACAACCCAAATCCTGCGATGCGGCTTTCTCGTCGGGTGAGCTTTACAAACTGGCAGGGCAATTTGACGACGCCATATCCCGCTTCCGTTGGTTCTTGGAGCATTGCCCGTATCATCCTCAGGCTCCAAGGGCCCAGTTTTGGATAGGAGAGTCCTACGAGGGTAAGAAGGATTGGGAGGCGGCAAGGCAGGAGTACGAAACCTTCCTTAATAAGTTCCCCAACCATGAGCTTGTACCCAAAGCCAAAAATGGACTTGAAAGGGTATATTTCAGGCTAACCGAGCAGGATCCCTCTTACCTTGAGAAGTTCCTCGAGAGGTTCCCAACGAGCAACATAGCCGCCTTGGCGCTTTTCAAGGTCGCCGCGGATGCTATGAACGCGGGGGATGAGATAAAAGCTGCCGACCTCTTCTTCCGTTTGGGTAACGAATACCCCAAGAGCGATAAAGCCGCCGAAGCTCTCTATTATGCGGGTACCCTTTACCTTAAGAACAAGAAGTTCAGGGAAGCGCTTGAGGCCTTTAAGAAGTACAGGGATTTCTATCCCGATGGTCCGCAAGCGGAGGATGTATTCTATTACACCGCAACAGCCCACCTTTCCCTTCAGGAGTATGATCAGGCTATAAAGGCCGCCCAAAATTTTGTCAAGAGGTTCCCAAACAGCCAAAGGGTTCCGGATGCCTATAGAATAATAGGTGTGGCTTATAACGAGATGGGGGACACGAGGAACGCGGTCAAGGCCTTTAGGCAGGCCGCGGATCTGTATAGACAGCAGGGTAGGGCCGCGGAGGCCCAACAAATGGAAGATATTATTAAACAGC
>Ga0326760_1000120_pt1 | contig 44745 bp, 53 predicted proteins | sample GCREP_S_FD_207668 | JGI IMG/M metagenome (GOLD analysis project Ga0326760, IMG submission 207668) | Hot spring sediment microbial communities from Geyser Creek Basin, Yellowstone National Park, WY, United States - GCR.EP_S | ecosystem: Environmental > Aquatic > Thermal springs > Near-boiling... | reverse complement strand
TTCTCCGAGAAGTTAATCATAGGTGTAAATTTTAAAATTGAATTTCCACCTTAAAATACCCCATCAATGATTAAGGGAATTTTTGCCATCATAAGGGGAATGGGCATAACCTTTAAGCATATGTTAATGAACATAGCAACAAACAGGTTCACGGTTCAGTATCCGAAGCAAAAAAGGGTTTTGCCCGATAGGGCAAGGTGGGCTTTATCCTTACAGTGGCATGAGGATCTTACGGAAAGATGCGTTGGATGTCAGCTTTGCGCCGCCATATGCCCTTCCGAAGCTATTTACATAGAAGGGGCGGTTAATCCTTTGGATAAACCCATAGGGAAGGGGGAAAGGTATGCTATGACTTGGATATGGGATGCTACGAGATGTTTGTACTGCGGTTTTTGCGTTGAGGCTTGTCCCGAGGAAGCTATAGTTATGACAAAGATTTACGAGCTTGCGACGGATAGGAGGGAGGACCTAATTTGGCATAAAGCTAGGCTTTACGAGGCGAAGAGGGAGCAATTCGGGGAGAAGCCCACCTTTGCATGGATGGGGTTTTACAGAAGGGCAAAGGACATGGGCAAACCTATAGAACTCGCAAGGATCTGGCATGAGCAGGAGGAAGAGTATTACAAGGATAGCAAAAAGTTCAACATGAGCGATAGGTATAAGAGGTTCTTGAGGGAGCTATAATTTCAGGATCTCTTTGACCCTTCTTTTTATGTAATCCTCCGTTGGTGCGGGTAAATACCTCACCGTTTATCCTTATGGTTGGGGAACCGGGAAATTCAAACCTTTGAGCATCTTCTTCGCTTTCAACCCTTATAAGCTCCCTTAGGATAAGATGGACAACCCTCCCAAAAAAGGATCTCAACTTTAACCGATGATTTGCTCAACATCGGCAGGATATCCAAGCATCTCAAGGGATCTTAGGATATTCTGAAGGTTCCCGTTCTCCAGAAAAAACTCCGCCTTACCTTCCTCCAAGGAAACCTTAACCTCCCTTCCCCCCTCCTTTTCTATAGCCTTCCTTACCTTTGCGGTGCATCCCACACAACTCATCCCCCTTACCTTCAAAATCACCTTCTTCATATAAAGTATTTTAAAGTTGAACTAAAGCTCCCTAATCCATCCCCCGTAAATACGGGTGTTTTATTAAGAATATATTCCATATGGGTCTGTGATGGTAACCGCTGGGTAGCAAAACTCTTTAGCCCTGATGTATCATAACAGAGCCCTTTAAAGTTTGAACTCAAAAAAAGGCTGTTTTTTGCTGTATTTAAAGCTTTTAGTCTCTGGCAATTTTTCTAATATGAAAAGTTTTTCGTGCTCTATGAGTAGAAAATCCCTCTCTTTTTTCTTGTTCCACACCTCCCGAGTGGTCTTCATCTTGTGCTGGACTTTTATTACCTCTTCCTTTAGCACAAAGCCCACATCAAGGGCTAAAAGTAGTGCGTATGTGGTTATAGGGATATAATGCCTTTCGCTTCTCGTGTCTCCCAGCAAAATGCCGAAAACTTTTCCCTTCTTTAGCACTCTATAACACTCCTTTAGAACGTCCCTTAACATTTTTAAATACTCCTCCAGCTTTCTTGTTCCCGATAGGTCTCCCTCTATTTTCTCCTTGTTATAGCCCACTATGTTTAAGTATGGTGGATGGGTAAGGATCAGGTCTATGCTTTCGTCCTGTAGTTTTTCTAAATTTCTCGCATCTCCGTGGAAAACCCTAAAGTTCCCCAATTTCCTTTGGTCGTTCCCAAACAGTGATAACTTAGCTTTTTGTTCTTCAAAGGCTTTAACAAGCCAATATAGCCGGTGGTAGGTCAGAATAGCGGATTGCAAGTTTAAATCCACCGCAATACAGTTTCTACCGAGTAAAACCGCCTCTATGCATGTAGTCCCAGAACCAGCCATAGGGTCAAGAACAATATCTCCCTCTTTTGAATACCTTTCTATTAAAACCCTTGGAATTTGTGGAGGCCAGTTTCCTCTGTAATTCCCTTTGTGGGTTGCCTATGCGCCCCTCTTTGGGAAACTCCACACGGTAGTGTCGGTTGCAGTCATCTCCTCATCCTTTGGCTCAAAGCGTTCCACCTTTATAGGCTCTAAGCTTATTTTTTCCTTCCCTATTTCAACAAATTTATTTTTCTCAATGAAATCCAAATATTCTTTCTCTGTGATCTCTCTCATCTTTCAAAAGCGTATAACCCTTCTAATATCCTTTGGCTCAAAACCAGCCTCTATTAGTGCTAAAACTGCCAAGACCATCTTGGAACCTAGCTTTGGAGGTGGGTAGTTAGCGTCTTTCTGCAATCCTATCCACTTAAGCGTGTGCAAGAACTTTTCAAGCTCTTTTTTTAATTCCCCTGTAAGTTTTTCAAAGTATCTATTCATCACATTTTCCACGGATAGCCTATCCCTTAAAAGTCTAAAACAGGCGTTTATTAGGTATTCTTCTATGTCCGGATGCATAGTTCTTAGCCTAAGAAATACTTCCGCTATATCGTTGTGCGATGGTCTCTTTATAATCGGGTTATATGTGGGAGAAAACCTCCAAACGATGAAATCATAATCGCCCTTCATTGCTTCTTGTGTTATCTCTATAAACAATTTATAGTCGCCTATTTCCTCAACAAGTATAAGTCTATGGTAGTTTTTATTGGTTATTTGGAGTGTTTCTTGAAGAAAATCTCGGACCTCTTCCGGTTTTGGTAAATCCTGCACTACTCCTATGAGCTTTTCGTAATTTCCTTTTTCAACCAGTTTTAGAACCGTTTCTGCTCTTGGGTCTGTTTGTTTTTTGGACCTTGCCATGATGGTCTTCCTAAAGCTCCCTGATCCATTTCTCTATCAACATTATCTCGCTTTCGGAAAGTTTTCCGCTGGGTGGCATCCTACCCCCGTAAATACGGGTGTTTATTATCTTGTGAAAGAGAACCGAGCTGTCAGGCCTCCCTCTCCAAACCCTCCAAACCCCATAATTTGGAGATATTACATCAACCAGCTGAGAATAGCTAAAACCCGAACTTAAGTTTAAGCCTCCCGCTGGGAAGCTTCCGCTGTGGTAGCTTACACACCTGCTGTTCCATATGGGCTGTATTTGCCTTTGGTAGTCTATCTTTAAGGAGAGATCGTTCCCAGATGTTGATAGGGAAGGTCTTATTATCGTATCCTTGAGCTCCTCTATCCACTTTCTTATTAAATTTATCTCGTCGCTTGATAGACTACCACCCGGTGGCATCTTCCCTCCATATATTTTTCCGCTCCTCACCCTCCAAACGTTATAGGTTGGAGATATTACATTCACAAGATTTGAGTAGCTTACACCAGCGCTTAAGTCCAAACCACCGCTTGGAGAGCTCCCGCTGTGACAGCTCGTGCAGTTCCTGTTCCATATAGGTTGTATATCCCTGTCGTAATTTATAGACTCACCCGTATCTGGTCCGGTTGGGGTGGTCTCCTTTCTGCATGAAATTAGTAAAATTCCGAAAATTAAAAGTGCCCTTACCATATTATCCAAAATACGGTAGCCAGAGTTCCACCCGTCGCCAAAATCGCTGTATTCCTATGGCTTTTATAATCCCCTCTCCTTGCCAAAAATCCAGCGGTTAAGAAGAATAAGCCTCTTTTTTCTCCCCACCTCCTCCTTCCTCATCTTCCAGAAATTCACGTAACCCAAAACCGTGGTGGTCGTCGCAAAGGCTACGGTGGTGTATCTCAATATCCTATGCGCTTTTCTTACATTATCACCCGGGTTCTTGCCGTTCTCGTAATCGTTTAAGATCTTCCAACCCAAAGCGGTATTAGCTAAGGAGAGGGCAAGTGTGGAATATCCACCAAATTTATGGATATTGTGTATTAAGGACCCTTCCCCTGCATCCGCTAAAACTAGAACCAATAGCATATTATCCCTCCTTCCTTTCTATTCTAAAGGTGATCTCACCCGAAAGTTCAAGCTCATCTGGGGCGCGCTTTATAAAGACGCCCAGACTTGGGGGCTTTATCCCAAAGTCCGTAAATTTTGCATTTACGTTAATTATTCCCCCCAATTTTGCTAAATTGTGCAAGAGTTTCATAAGCCTTCGCCCTTCCCGCCGCGAAAATTTCAACCCTTACCTTTGCCCTATTCACCTCCCTCCGCGTCCTCCTTTTTTACTTCCAAAACCCTAACCTTTATCTTAGGATGTTCTTTGTATCTCAATATCTTCGCCACATTTATTTCCAAGGAACCCTCAACTTGCCCCTTATCTCGTCGGGCAAAATTCCAACGGTTCTTACAACGGTTTTATATTCCACATAGCAGTGTCATAACAAAAATTTTAAAGCGGTTTCAACCTTAAAATACCAAACTTATGAGCAAGAAAACGGGAACGTTATTGGCTTTTTTAGCCGGTATGGTGATAGGTGGAACTCTCGTCCTACTATTTACGCCTTACACGGGAGAGGAAGTAAGGGACAGGCTCAAGAGGGAAGGTAAGAAGATATTAAATAAGGCTCGCGAGGATCTGAAGAATCTTGTTGAGAAGGTGGAAGAGGATATAGTCTCAATAGAGGAGGAGGAGTAATGGGTATAGCGATAAACGGCTTTGGAAGGATAGGAAGGCATGTTTTTAAGATCCTATACGAGAGGGGAATCTTCGTTGATTACATAAACGACATCACGGATGCCAAAACCTTGGCGCACCTCCTTAAGTACGATAGCGTATATGGGAAGTTCAATGCGGATGTTTCCTTTTCCGAAAGCGAGATAAGGGTAAACGGAAGATCCATAAAGGTACTTTCCGAGCCGGATATATCAAAAATTTCGTGGAAGGATCTGGGGGTTGATATAGTTATAGAATCTTCGGGTAAATTTACGGAGTACGAGAAGGCTTACAAGCACATAGAGGTGGGAGCAAGGAACGTGATAATCACCGCTCCAGCAAAGGGTAAGGCGGACATAACGGTGGTTTATGGGATAAACCATACGAAGATAGATAAGGAAAAACATAAGATAATTTCCGCGGCGTCATGCACTACCAACGCCCTCGCCCTGATGGTAAAGGTTCTTCACGAGAACTTTGGTATAAGGAAGGGTTTGATGTCGACCGTACACGGGTACACCAACGACCAGAGGCTCCACGATGCCCCTCATAAGGACCTGAGGAGGGCGAGGAACGCCCTTTTAAACATAGTTCCGACATCAACAGGAGCAGCCAAAACAATATTTGAAATATACCCCGAACTAAAGGGTAAGCTTGATGCTATAGCCCTAAGGATTCCAGTTGCTGTCCCTTCATTAATTGACTTCTCCGTAGAGCTTGAAAGGGAAGTTTCCGTTGATGAGATAAACCAAGCTTTTATTAAGGCGAGCGAGGGGGAGCTTAAAGGTTTGCTTGGATACACCAACGAGGATCTCGTTTCAAGCGACTTTATAGGGGATAAGAGGACGGTGATAATAGATTTACCCCTGACAAAGAAGGTGGAAAATTACTACAAGGTTTTCGGTTGGTACGATAACGAATGGGGATATTCCGAGAGGGTTGCGGATATAATTTCTTACCTTCTTAGATGATAACCTTTTTACTTTCTCAGGCGGGTGAGGAGATATACAGCTTTAAAAAACTCGGCTCTTGGACGTTTAAGGAGGTTTGGGGGGCTTACGCATACGGAGGTTTCCTCTTTGCTTCAACGCAGGATGGAGTCAAAATCCTAAACATTTATAACCTTAGGGACTCTGTTAAGGGGATTAAGCTTGTTGAATTCCGAACGGGAACAAGACCCGTTGGAACCGCGTATTATAAGGGTTTCTTTTATGTTGGAGTAAACGCCCCCTCTGGACCGGAGATAAACGTGGTTAGCTTTACCGATGGGAAAGTTGCAACCTCAATACCAACGGGTGGAAGGATTGTTTCCTTGGGAATTTCATCAAACTACCTTTTCGTATTGACGAGCTTGGGATTAGAAATTTACGACCTTACAGATCCAAAATCTCCACAAAACTTCGCAAATCTGGTTTTTTCCGCAGGTTCAGCCCTTTCAATGTTCCCATCTTATCCTTACGTTATCGTTTCTTTGGGAGCGGAAGGGCTAATCATCCTTAAGGTTGAGGGAATTTCTATAAAAAAGGTTTATGAATACAGATTGCCAGATGGAAGCCCCGTCTTGGATGCGGTCTCTTACGGCTCCTATATTTATATCGCCTCGGGTATGGGTGGTATAAAAATTTTAAACACAACATCCCAAAATCCCTTGGTGGGAGAAATAAAGACGGAAAAGCCCGCATCAAGGGTGGTGATCTACAACAAATATCTATTTGCATCCCTTGGAAATGGGGGACTTATGACGTATATTTTAACAAACCCGGCATCCCCGACGGTTTTTGGATATTACTCCAATAACCTTTTCCTTTACGACATAGCAGTTTACGAAAACATAGTTGCTTTGGCTTTCGGACAGGGGGGTTTGATAACCCTTAGGATTTCCCCAAATTAGTGAAACATAGTCAGGTTTTCCTGAAAGATAAGGGTTTTATTGGGAGGATAGTTGATCATTTGCAGGTAAAGGATGGGGATCTTTTCGTTGAGGTGGGTCCAGGGATGGGGAGCATAACCTTTGAAATTTTAAATAGAGGTGGGAGGGTTTTGGGCATAGAGATAGATGAATTTTTTTGTGGATACCTAAGATCCAAGGGTGTTGATGTGATATGCGGGGATTATTTGAAGGTGGAAGTTAAGAGGGAATTGGAGTTAAGGGGTATTTCCCCTCCCGTCAGGTTCTTCTCCAGCGTCCCATATCATATAACCCATATGATCTTACTTAAAATTTGCTCGGAAAGGGCACTATATTCGGACATAAACTTGATTTTACAGCTCGAGGTTGCGGAAAAGCTCCTTGCAAAACCCAACACAAAAAAATACTCCTCCTTCACGGTTTTGATGAACTCCATCTTTGAAATTTCAAGGCTCTTCAATATCCCAAACAGGGCGTTTTCCCCCGTCCCAAAGGTTCATTCCTCCCTTCTATCCCTAAGACCAAAGCCTGAAAATTTTTGGATAAACTGCGAAGAGTTTTTAAGGTTTCTGAATAAATTCTTCTCAGAAAGGAGAAAGAAGATGAGAAACATTGACCCAAAAGTGCCCGAAGATTTTAAGGATCTTAGGCCCGAAAATTTAAGTGTTGATGATTGGTTAAAGCTTTTTAAAAGCCGTTAAAATTCCCGTTATGGTTTCAAAGACCTATTCCGCCATATATTGGGGTGTGGATGCTATAAAGGTTGAAGTGGAGGTAGATTTTACCAAGGGTGTTCCTCAGTTTATAATAGTTGGGCTTCCGGATGCGGAGGTTAAGGAGAGTAAAGAGAGGATACATTCCGCAATAAAAAATTCCGGATTTTCCTTTCCCCCAGGAAAAATAAGGGTTAATTTGGCTCCAGCGGATATAAAAAAAGAAGGTTCCCTTTTGGACCTACCTATAGCGGTTGCGGTCCTTTCTTCGTTCGGATATATACCTCGTGAAAAACTTTTAAACTATCTATTTCTTGGGGAGCTTTCCCTTGATGGGAACCTTAGGAAAGTGCCCGGGGTTTTGCCCGCCGCGATCCTCGCCAAGGAGGAAAACCTAAGGCTAGTTGTACCTTCGCAGAATGCCCTTGAGGGTGCCATAATAAAAGACCTTGAGGTTTATGGTTTGAGTAGTTTAAAGGAGGTGGTGGATTTTCTCTTGGGAAATTTAGAGGTTGAACCCGCGAGGTATAACGGGTTTTCCCTTGAGGAGAATTATGATGTGGATATGGAGGATGTTAGGGGGATGGAGTACGTGAAGAGGGCTTGCGAAATTGCGGTTGCGGGTGGGCATAACATCCTCATGGTTGGACCCCCGGGTGCTGGGAAGACCATGATCGCGAGGAGGATCCCAACCATATTACCCGAGATGTCCGAAGAGGAAGCTATAGAAACAACGAAAATATATTCCGTTGCGGGGCTTTTACCTCCAGGTTCTGGTTTAATAACTACAAGGCCCTTTAGGGCTCCGCATCATACGGTTTCGGATGTGGCACTCATAGGAGGGGGTAGCGTTCCAAAACCCGGAGAGGTTAGCCTTGCGCACAACGGTGTCCTTTTCTTAGATGAACTTCCGGAGTTCAACAGGCAAGCTTTGGAAGCCTTAAGGCAACCTTTGGAGGATGGGTTTGTCAGGATAAGTAGGGCTAGGGGTAGCGCGATTTTCCCCGCAAACTTTATGCTTGTAGCCGCCATGAACCCTTGCCCATGCGGGCACTTCGGAGATAAAAATAAACCCTGCACCTGCACCGTATCCGCAATAACAAAGTACCAATCAAGGATCTCGGGTCCCTTGCTTGACAGGATAGACATCTTCATAAACGTTCAACCTTTGACATACGAGGAGTTTAAGGGGAAGAAGGGGGAGAGTTCAAAGGTGATAAGGGAGAGGGTGAAAGTTGCGAGGGAAATACAGAGGAAAAGGTTTGAAGGGACGAAAATTTACACGAATTCCAAAATGACACCAAAGATGATAAGGGAATACTGCAAGATCTCACATGAGGCGGAAAATATGCTTAAACTTGCATCCGAGAGGTTGGGGCTTTCCACGAGGGGAATAACGAGGATCTTAAAGGTTGCAAGGACAATTGCGGACCTTGAGGGATTCAAGGATATACAGATCCAACATTTGGCGGAAGCTATACAATATAGGCAGAACGTCGGGGAGTTTTGGGTTTTGGGTTTAAAGTGAAGAGGTAGGGAAATTTCCGCCTTATAATACCTTCTTATGTTCAGTATTTGCGTTTTGTTGTTAGGTCAAATTCGTGTAGCGGAGGTGCAATTCTCCATAGAGCCTGGTGAAGAAAAAAGCTTCTATTACAAGTTTGCGGAGGGAGATACCATTATTTTCAATGCTTATGTAATAAAAGGTAATGATATAAGCGAAGTGAAGGTTATAAAGTATCCGAATACGGTATTCTATACTTCCTATGCAGTTAAGAAAGTTGAAAACGAAGTAATTTATAATCCTCAGCGGGCAATATATCAGATTTCGTTTAAAAATACTAGTATGCTAAATTCAAAGGTCTATAAATTCGTTATTTACAGAAAACCCACTAAACCCGAATTTAACAATTTCGATGTTTCGGTTCAGATGATTACCACTTATGACACAATATATGTGGAAGATATAGAATCCACATTGGTTAAGGTTGATACGACTTGGGAAGAAATTGTAAATACCACTCTTAATGTTGGTTCGCAAATGGGAGGGGGTAATACAACAGCATATGTAAAAGTTGATCTCCCATCCAATACATCAACGTGGGTTTATTGGATAGGAGTAGGTCAAGAGGCGGCGGAAGCCCTAAGGGAATTATCAAAAAGTATATCTGGTGTTTTAGGAACACTTGATCCAGGTTCAGCCTTAGTAGCTTATGGTCTCGGTTTAATAGCTGACCTTAGTCTAAATCTAAAATCAAAAGATGACATAATTACTATATTTACTATGGGGATGATATAATCAAACAGGGCACAAGAGTAGTTGCTGACTATGGTAAGATGACGCACCCTACGGAAGGAACAGTTTATATACTGTTAGATAACAGTTATAGTGTTATTACCAACAAACTCGTGAACGTTAGGGTTGTAGCAATAAGAACATTACCCCAATATGAGAAAAGGAAAGTAAGAAAAGTGAAAGAGATTAGAGAAAGGTCTTATCCTAAGTTAGATTAGAAATTCTTCAACTTTTACTTAACCTCCCCCAAGAGTTCCTTAAAGGTTGGGTAAGCAAGGTTACCACTTGCAACATCAAATTAGACAAAACGGTAAATTTATCAATTTCACATACACCAACCTTACCTCCTTTAATCCACCTTATAATACCCTCTTTGCCCCAGTAGCTCAGTAGGATAGAGCGGCGGCTTCCTAAGCCGCAGGTCGGGGGTTCGATTCCCTCCTGGGGCGCTTTTTTTGATGGGTAAATTTAGGGTGAGGGTCCGGCATTCCTTTTCTGGTGCCCATTTTCTCAAAAACTACAAAGGGAAGGCTGAACCCCTGCACGGGCACAATTACCTGGTTGAGGTGGTAATTTCTGGGGAATTAAATGGAGAGGAATATGTCGTTGATTTCTTGGAGGTTAAGGGTTTTTTAAAAAATCTCTTACCTTCACAGGTTAACATAAACGATATACTTCCCGGAAATCCTACAACGGAAAGGCTTGCGGAATGGATCTTTAAGGAGGTTAAAAAGAAATTTCCGGGGGTTGAGGAGGTGATAGTTTGGGAGACCGAAAAGTTCGGGGCATCCTATAGCGAATGAGATATTTCCTTTTGTTATTCCTCTACGCACTTTTCAGCCTACTTTCTTCTATACTTGAGGGGCTCTCAATATCCATACTCCCCGTGGTTTTAAGGGTTTTACTCTCCTCCGGTGAAATAAATTTAATTCCCGCCCTAAGGGCTTTTCGGGTTTATTTGGAAGGTTTTATTCTCACGGGCGATCCATTCACAAGCATAAGGAACTTATCAATATTTGTTGCGGGCATATTTATCCTCAAGCTCCTCGTAAATTCCGCGAAAAAGTTCAGCATACTTTACTTGCAGGAAGCCATCGCGAGGGACCTTAGGGATAGGATATATACATCCCTGATCCTTGCGGATTATGGGAAAATAAGGGATGTTAGGCTCGGGGACATTTTGAACAATATGACGGTTGATATTAACAACGTTAAGCTCGCTGTGAGGGACGGGATAGGTTCGGTTATAGGGGATGGTTTGAATTTGTTTGTTTTTCTTTTCCTCGCCATCACATCCGCCCCTATTTTAAGCTTGTTTGCATGGGGTATCCTTTTACTTTCCGCCCTCCTAGGTTGGTACGTATCTAAGGTGGTAAAGAGGAGAACCACGAAAGCCATGGACATATTCGCTGAGCTTTCCTCCTTCCTTGCCAACACCTTTGATGGAATAAAGGTGATAAAATCTTTGAACTTAACCAAAAACTTCATATCAAAATTCTCCCGGATCTCAAAGAGGTTATTTGAGAAGTCACTGAAACTTGAATTTTCCGCTGCCCTTGCCCCGGTACTCTCCGAAAGCCTCGTGGGAATAACCGCATCCATTATACTATTTTTATCCGGTTATTTTATTTATAAGGCGGGTACGGTTTCCCCCGACGCCTTTATAGTCTTCCTCGCATCCTCCCTATCAACCATCAGACCCCTAAAGCTCCTCTTTCAAAGCTTGGCATATATACAAAGCGCTAGGGTTAGCCTAAGAAGGATAGGGGAGATAACGAGCCTTCCAAAGGAATCTTGGGGGAGTTTGGATCCCACAAATTGGAAGGTTTTGAGCTTTAAGGGTGTAAGGGTAAATTATGGGGGAAAGAGGGTTTTGGAAATAGAAGACCTTGAGATAAGAAGGGGTGAAAGGATCGTAATAATGGGAAAATCTGGGTCGGGAAAGAGTACTTTCCTTGATCTCTTGGCGGGTTTTGTGAAGCCAAGTGAAGGCGAGATCCTCCTTGATGGTAAAAGTTTATACGATTACGACCTTTACAAGTGGAGGAGTATGTTGGGGTTTCTACCTCAGGAACCCTTCGTATTTGACGGAACCTTAGAGGAGAACCTCTTGGGAAATTACGAAATCCTTAAGGAGCTTAATTTGGAGCATCTGAGGGAAAGGTTAAGGGATTTTGAGGTTAATTTGAAGGGTAAGATCTCGGGAGGGGAGAAGCAGAGAATAGCCTTAGGTAGGGTTTTAACGGGAAAACCTTCGTTTTTAATATTGGACGAACCCACGAGCGCCTTGGATTTGAAGAACGAGGAGAGGATAGGGGAAATTTTAAGAAAACTAAAGGATATAACCTTAATAGTTGTGGCGCATAAGGAGAGTCTGTTAAGTTGGGGGGAAAGGTTGATAGTATTTGATAACGGTAAGGTAGTTTTTGATGGAAAACCTTAAAATACACAACTATGCGATCCGACGAATACTACGTACGGCTTGAGAAACTCAAGACCCTCAAAGAGCTCGGTGTTGAAGTTTTCCCTTACAGGTACGATAGGACGCATACCATAGAGGAGCTTAAGGGAAATTTCTCGGAAGGCTTGAGGGTAAAGATAGCGGGGAGGGTGATAACAAAGAGGCCCTTTGGGAAGATGATATTTTCCGACCTTGAGGGCGAAAGGGATAGGATACAGATCTTAATTAGGGTAGGGGATACACCGGAGGATTTCTTTGAAGGATTTGATGTTGAAAGGTACGGAAACAAAAACCCCGCCAAAATTTACGAAAAGATGATAGATATTGGGGATATTGTTGGGGTTGAGGGTGAGACCTTTTATACCAAGACGGGGGAACCGACGGTTTTAGTTAAAAAACTGAAGCTCCTCGTTAAATCCCTTCATCCATTACCCGAGAAGTGGCATGGATTGCAGGATCCAGAAACGATCTATAGGTACAGGTTTTTGCATCTTATTTCAAGTAGGGAGGCTAGGGAACTTTTCAGGAAGAGGTTTTTGTTTTTGAGGGAGACCAGGAAATTCTTTGAGGAAAGGGGATTTATAGAGATTGAAACCCCGATCTTGCAAACCGTATATGGTGGTGCCACCGCAAGGCCCTTTAAAACCTTCTCAAACGCCCTTGATACCGAGCTTTACCTCAGGATAGCTACCGAGATCTCCCTGAAAAAACTCATAGTTGGGGGATACGAGAGGGTTTATGAAATAGGGAAAAATTTTAGGAACGAGGGTATAGACGCGACCCATTACCCGGAATTCACCGCCCTTGAAGCTTACGCTGCATATTGGGATTACAACGATGTGATAGATCTCGTTGAGGAGTATTTTTACACTATGGTGGTTCTTATGAACGGGGAAAATACCTTTGAATATAGGGGGGAGAAGATAAGGGTTGAAAGGCCATTTAATAGGATAAGGTTCGTTGATAGTTTAAACGAGGCTCTTGGGATAGATATCCTTAAGGCGTCTACGGAGGAGCTTCTGAAAATAGCGGAAGGGGCGGGAATAAAAATTAAAAATCCCACGAGGGCAAAACTCTACGATAAGCTCTTTGACCATTTCGTTGCGGAGAAGATAAAGGAACCCACCTTCGTCATAGACCACCCCTTAGAGCTTACCCCCTTGGCAAAGATACACAGGGAAAACGATAAACTTGTTGAGAGGTTTGAGTTATTCGTTTGCGGTATGGAAGTTGCGAATGCCTTCAGCGAGCTCAACGACCCAATAGAGCAGAGGAGGCGCCTTGAGGAGGAGGTTGAGCTTAGAAAGATATCCAAGGACGAGGAGCTACCCGAGGAGATAGACGAGGATTTTATCCTTGCCCTTGAGTACGGTATGCCACCAACTGGAGGTTTGGGCCTCGGTCTGGATAGGATCTTTATGATCCTTACAAATTCGCAGAACATAAGGGATGTAATACCTTTGCCGGTTTTGAGGCCTAAGAGGGAATGAAACTTTACAACACCCTTTATGGAAAAAAGGAGGATTTTGAACCCCTTGACGGGAAAACCGTCAGGGTTTACGTATGCGGTATGACATTACAGGATAGCCCACATCTTGGGCACCTTAGGGTTTTCACCGTCTTTGATACCCTATATAGGCTTTTCAGGATCTTGGGTTGGGAAGTCAAGGCGGTTCAAAACTTCACCGATATAGATGATAAAATTATCAAAAAGTCAGAAGAGGAGGGGATAGACTGGAGGGTTATAACGGAAAGGTACGAAGTTGAGTATAGGGATGTAGCAAGGAAGATGAACTTCCTACCCATATATCACCCGAGGGCAACCCAACACATACAGGAGATCATTGAGATGATAAACAGCATCATACAGAGGGGGTATGCATACGTTAGGGATGGGAACGTGTGGTTTTCCGTTAAAAAGTTCTTGAAGGATTACGATTACGGGGTTTTATCAAAGATGCCATTGGAAGAACTTCATGCGGGGGCAAGGGTGGAGGTGGATCCAACGAAGGAGGATCCCCTTGATTTTGCCCTATGGAAGGCGAAAAAGGAGGGAGAACCTTATTGGGAAAGCCCTTGGGGTAAGGGAAGGCCAGGTTGGCATATAGAGTGTTCCGCGATGGCTTCAACCCATCTGGGTTTGCCCTTTGATATACACGGGGGAGGTAGGGACTTAATATTCCCCCACCACGAGAACGAGATCGCCCAAACTAAGGGGGCAACGGGTAAGGATTTCGCGAGATTTTGGATCCACGTGGGACTTTTAACCGTAAGTGGTGAGAAGATGTCAAAATCCCTGAAAAACTATTTCTTAGCGAGGGAAGCCTTAGCGGATTTTCACCCTTCGGCGATAAGGCTTATGTTATTGTCCGGGCATTATAGGAACGATTTGGAGTTTTACCCCGAAAAGCTAAAAGAGTTTTCAAAAAGTTGGGCAAGGATTTACGAAAGCTTATCAAACGTTGAGGGTGAAATCGTAAGCGCACTTTGGGAGGAGCTCTTAGAGATCTTGAAGGATGACCTTGATACACCCGAATTTTTCGCCCAGATCTTTAAAAACCTTGAAAGCAAAGATAAGAACGTTTTATACACCCTGAGGGTCCTCCTTGAAAAACTGGGATTTTCTTTTGAGAAGGAAGGGGAGGAGATAGTTTTAAGGAGGCTTATAAGTATAAGGGAAATGGCGAGGAAGGAGAGGAATTACGAACTTGCGGATAAGATAAGGGAGGTTTTGAAGCTCGCGGGAGTTGAAATTATGGATACTCCCGAGGGGACGAAATTCAGAATAGGGTGATCACTTTTAAAGCAGATCCTCCCCTCCGTCCACCCTTATAACCGCCCCCGTTATCCAATAAGCCTCGGGCCTTGATAATAGTGCTATTACGTTTGCCACATCCTCGGGTGTTGTTAGCCTACCGGATGGGTTGTTTTCCTTCGCCCATTCTATCATCTTTTCGTGACCCGGTATTTTCCTTAATGCGGGAGTATCCGTTATTCCCGCCTGTATTGCTATAACCCTTATGCCTTCCTTTGCAAGTTCAAAAGCCAGCTGTCTAACATGGGATTCCAAAACCGCCTTCGCCGCCGAAACGGGACCGTAAGATGGATATACCCTATGGGATCCCGCGCTCGTCATGGCGAATACCCTACTGTCCTTATCAAACAACCCCGCCCTGAAGATATCCCTAACCCAATAAACCAAAGAGTTCCCCATTATATCTATCGTCATTTCAAGGTTTTGTCTGTTAATATCACTTTCGGCATTATTTCCTATGTATCTCTTTAAAGTTCCAAAAGCGAGGGAATGCATAAGGACCTTTATCTTGCCCCCTTCCCTTTGGGTGATCTCCTTTATTTGGGATATCACCTCCTCCCTCTTCTTGTCATCCGCGGCGTTCGTGTTGAAAAAATAAACCTTAACCCCAAATTTTTTGATCTCTTCCATCACCCTTTGTGCGTTGGGTAAGGTCTCCCTTCTATCAAGGTGAACGCCGAATATATTCAAACCGCACTCCGCAAGCTTTATCGCCGTTGCAGCGCCAAAACCACTTGAGGATCCGAGTATTAAAGCCCAGTTCTTTCCTTCATCCAACCTGAGTTCCATAGCAAATATTTTAGGGTTGAAAAAGCCGAAGATTTATTTACCGTGCTTTTCTCTACAACACTTAGAAGCCTTATATCTCCGACCCAGAAAACACCCTTGATATTACCTCCTCAAGGGGAGGATCCGTAACGCTGAAATCCTCAACGGGAAAGTTCCTCAAAATTTCGTTTATCTTTTCAAACACCTCCTCCCTATTTACGATTATCCTAACCTCCGTCCCTTCCACCTCCCTAATCTCCCCAAATTTCCTCATAGCCTCTATATCCAAAGTTCCCTTCAACTTTACCGTTATTTCCTTATAGGGGGCGATCTTATCCACTATATCGTAAAGATCCCCATCAAAGATCATTTTACCCTTGTGTATAAGTATTACCCTGTCGCATAGAACCTCTATGTCTTCCATATAGTGGCTCGTCAGAATTATGGTCGCCTTGTATTTTTCGTTGTAATCCTTTAGAAATTGCCTTATTGATATCTGTGCGCTTACATCTAGCCCTATGGTGGGCTCATCCAAAAAAAGTATCTTGGGAAAATGTATCAAAGATGCGACAAGCTCCGCCTTCATCCTTTCACCCAGGGAGAGCTTCCTTACGGGCTGATGGAGAATGTGCGTAATTGCCAACATCTCCGCAAGCTCATAAACCCTCCTCTTGAAAACATCCTTTGGTATCTCGTATATCTCCGCGTTTATCCTAAATGTGTCCATAGGTGGTAAATCCCATATCAACTGCTGTTTTTGTCCCATAACCAGCGTTATACTTTTCAAAAATTCCTTTTTCCTCTCGTACGGTTTAAAACCTAAAACCTCAACGCGCCCGGATGTAGGGTATATCAGACCCGTAAGCATCTTGAGGGTGGTGGTTTTCCCCGCCCCGTTCGGTCCCAAAAACCCCAATATCTCCCCCTCCTCAACCGAAAAAGTTATCCCATCAACCGCCACGATATCCCTATATTTTCTCCTAAAAATCCTCAAAATCCCCTCCCAAAAACCCTCTCCCTTCACCGGCACCCTATATATCTTCGTTAAATTCTCAACCGATATAACCTTCATAAAACTCCCTCTTGAGCTCCCTCGTCATAAGCTCGTTTATAGCCTCCCTTGGGCTTATCTCCCCATCCATAACCCTGCATACCATCTCCGTCAGGGGCATATCAATTTTTATTTCCCTCGCCTTATCCCTAACTATGTAAGCGGTCCTTACCCCCTCCGCTACCATCACCATCCCCCTCAATATCTCTTCTATCTTTTTACCCTTGCCCAACATTTCCCCAACGTACCTATTCCTAGAGTTCTTTGAAAAGCTAGTGGTTATAACATCCCCAAGCCCCGCCAAACCGAAAAACGTCTCCATCTTTGCTCCAAGTCTTACTCCGAACCTCGCCATCTCATAAACCCCCCTTGTTAAAAGGGCGCCCTTTGAATTCTCTCCAAGTCCCAAACCATCGCATATACCCGCGGCTATGGCTATAACGTTTTTTAATGCTCCACCCAGCTCAACCCCCAAAACATCCAAATTCCTATAAACCCTAAAATAATTCGTGGAAAAGGCTTCCTGAATTTTCTTCAAGCTTTCCTCGTTTTTCCCCGCTATTACTACGGATGTTGGAACTTTATTGCAAACCTCAAGGGCTATTGATGGTCCCCCGAGGACAAAAACCTCAACACCTTCAAGTTTTTTTTCCAGGTATTCGCTCACCAAATTTAACCCCCTCCCCACAAAACCCTTTATCCCGCTTATTAAAAACCGGATTTTAATTTCCCTTAACCTCTCCGCCACTTCCTCCACCGCCTCGGATTTGACGGTTAAAATGTGTAGATCTAAATTTGAAAGATCAAAAAGGTTTTCCGTGAATTCGACCCTTTCGTTGATTTTTACACCCGGTAGCCTCTGCGGATCCTCCCTATTTTCCCTCAAAAACCTTATCCTATCCGAATTTCTATCCCAAACCAAAACCCTAAAACCCTTCTCCCCCAAAAGGTTCGCCAAGCTCAGACCCCAAGCCCCTCCCCCTATTACCCCTACATCCCGGATCTGTAATCCTGCCATAACCTTATGTACCACTTATTGCCCTTTTTCACAAAGGTGAATATCGCCTTACCCACCGCCTCCCCTTGCCCCTCAACCGCGGGCTCTATCTTCAGATAATAATCCCATATCCATATTTCCGAATTCTCGGAGGAGTATATTTTTGTTCCGTTTGTAAGGTTTAGGACTATGTTCCTTGCGTATTCAAACAACCTCTGGGCGGATATTACCTCCTCGTTGTATCCCCAAGATAGACTATCTATCCCCCACCTATCCCTCAAGATGTCCCTAATATCGCTCTGGGATGGGTCAAAGTAAAACTTGAAGCTGTCTCTATCCAGGCACTCCTTATACCTCTCAATGTCCCTTAAGGTGTAAGCGGTCTGAAGGTTCTTAACCACATACTCGGGCTTTATCGGATCATAATAAACACCACCTACATCAACGGTTTTGGGAAGGAAGATGTTCCTACACCCCAAGAAAAGTACCGCTACTGTAAAGGTATTACGGATACGTACTTCCTCCCCTTCCTCTCGTGGAACTTTACCACCCCATCAATGGTGGCGTAAATTGTAAAATCGGATCCCATATCAACCCCGTACCCGGGGTGAATTTTGGTTCCCCTCTGCCTCACTATCACTTCACCCTTTTGAACTATCTGGCCCCCAAACCTCTTTACACCGAGGTACTTTGGGTTGCTATCCCTTCCGTTTTTTGTAGAACCACCCGCCTTCTTGCTCGCCATAGCGGTGTATTATAAGGTAGACTGGCTAACTTTCAGTATGTAGTGTAGTATAGATTCCGCCTCTTCAAGGGTTACTTTTTGATTTGCCATAGGTGTTCCGTATTCTTTCAGGAGTTGCTTTGCCCTCTCGTCGTTCTTGAGCATGGAGTCTGGGTTTAGTATCATTGCTATAGCCCACCTATATGTGGTTCTCTTGTTTACCCCCTTAAGACCAGGTCCCACGAGTTTTTGATCGGTAACCATATGGCATGCGTTGCATCCTTTCTGGGCAAACAAATTCTCACCCTTTGCCGCCAACTCTTCGTTAAGCTTGGGCCATTCCTCGGGCACCTGGGATAGATCTACCTTCTGAACCTGTGCCTCCGTTGTCTGGGTTGCTGTGGTAGTTGTTGAGCTTTGACCTTCGCTCTTTCCACCACCGCAAGAAGCAAGTAATCCCGTTATCAATAAGATTACCAAAGTTCTCTTCATAAGCTAATATTATAAGGATGTCAGATTATCCACCTGCGCAATTCTTTCATCTCCCCTAAACCACTTTATAATACCCAAATATGCAAAAGGGGAAAAAGTTTTCCGCGGCTACAATTAGATCGCAGGAATTCACTATGGTGGGGGGTATCGGGAAGAAGGGGTATGATCCGGATGAGGTTAGGGATTTCTTGAGTAAAGTGGCAAAGTACGTGGAGGAGCTTGAAAAAACCATTGAAAACTTAGGTAGTTCTTCGGGCGTAGATGCTACCATTTTTGAGGCGCAAATCGAGCAAATTTCTGAGGAGAACGAGAGGTTAAGGAAGGAGGTGGAGAAGCTTAAGAAGGAGAACGAGGAGCTGAAAAAGAAGGGTGGAGGAGGAATAAGCTGGGAGGATCTTCCCGAGGAGAAGCTTGCGACTGAGATCCTGAAGTTGGCAAAACAAACGGGAGATAAGCTTATAGAGGAAAAGAAAAGAGAGGCGGAAAATATTATACTAAACGCAAAGCTTGAAGTTGAGAACCTTAAGAAGCAGGCGGAGGATATAAAGAGGGAAATTGAAGCGCTGGAGTTTAAGAAAAGGGACCTTATGTCCCAGCTTGATGCGGTTAAATCCCAGATAAGGAACGAGATTTTGGCTCTTGCCAAAAAGGTTGAGGATCTGGCGAACAATATATGATAAAGATAAAGGTCGTAATAGGTGGAAGGGAGAAGTTAATAACCATAAACAAGTTTCCCTTTGTTATCGGTGGTTCCGTAAGAAGCGACCTATTTGTTATAGGCCTTCCCCCAGAGTACGCGATTATAGACAAGAAGGGGGAGGCGTTGGTTTTAAAAGCGTCGGGGCATGGGATCTCCGTAGGTGATATTAAGGACGTTAAAGAAATTGAGCTCACGCCGGGTATGGAGATAGATTTTGCGGGTAAGCTTAAGGTTTATATCCTTGAAGCTCCCCAAACTACATCTTCCAGTCAACCCACGCAATTCTTGGAGGCGGAGGAACCCCCTTACTTTAAAATAATAAGCGGTCCAGGTGCGGGTAGCGTCATAGAGATCTTCTCATCTGGGATATTGGGTAGGGAAGAGGGGATAGAGTATCAGGTTCAGGATCCCCATACATCCAGAAAGCATCTGATGATATACTTCTTGGGTGATACGGTTGAGGTTGAAAACCTAAGCCAAACCAACCCCACCGTTCTTAATGGAAAGATTTTAAAAGAGAGGACAAGGTTAAAGAGCGGGGATATCCTTAAGGTGGGTAGGATGACCCTGTTATTCGTCAATCCATCGGAAAAACCCGAAACAGAGCTTATGGTAAGAAAACCCAACACCGCCCTAATAGTGGGAATATCCGCAGTTTTACTCCTTTTAATAGCCGGAACCACCACCTTCCTTTACCTAAACCAGAGGAAAAACGAAGCCCAGAGCTCTCTAAGCTTGGCAATTTCCACTTTTGCCACCGCGGAAAACGAACAGGATCCAGAAAAGATCCTTAAAAATTACAGCCTCGTAAAGGACTACGCCCAAAAGGCGCTAAATTTGGATAAATCCTTATCCCAAGCTAAGGAATTCGTATCAAAGGCGGATAGCCTTTTAAATGCTTGGAGAAATGTGGTGGATGCCTTAAAGTTGGTAAAGGAGGGTAAATTTGACGAAGCAATGGAAAATCTGGATAGGGTCAGGCCGATATTGGGGGATAGGCTAATTTTCAACCAGATTTACGCCCCCCTTGCCAACAGGCTCTCCGCAATACAAAACGTCGAACTCGCAAAGGCTTTAATACAGAAAGGGGATTATAAAAGGGCGCTTTTGTTAATCGAGTCCGCCCTTGAGGGTGATCCGGAAAACGAACAACTTTTGGCCCTTAAGGGTACAGTTGAAAACCTCATGTCCTCCCAGAGGCCTGTAAAGGCTGAGGTTGTAAGGAGGATATTTGAAAAGAAGGTGGAGGAGGTGAAGGTTAAGAGGGAAGAGGAAAAGAAGGCTGAGGGTTTGGGGACCGCTACCACATCCATACAGATCCAGCAAACCCCGAAACTCTCATCCGAAATTTCCGTGAACTTGCCGAAGGTGGAAGTTTCCTTAGGAGAGGTAAAACCCACCATAAACCTGAACACGGGTACCCTCGACAAGAGAACGCAGATGATAGAGGCGTACAAGAGAGGAGATTTGACAACCACTTTGAGGCTTGCCACAGAGATCCTATCCGAGAACCCTCAGGACTATACCGCCAAGAGGTACCAGCAACTTGCCCAGCTTGAAAATAAAGCTATCTCTTATGAGAAAGCGGGGGATAAGCAGAAGGCCCTTGAAATTTGGCAGATGGTTTTAAATTACGATAAGGGGAATCAAAGGGCTTTGAATGCTATAAGCAGGTTAAAACAATAAAGGAGGTGAGATATGGAAGCGGTTATTAGGGTTAAGGGTTTTCAAATACCGGTGAAAAGGGGGCAAAAAGTAATATTGCCGAATTTAAATTTGAAAAGTGGGGAGACCTTCTCTGCGGAAGTTATAATGAAAAAGCTTGAGGATGGGAAAATTTCCTTCGAAAAGGGAACAGCGATTCTTAGGGTTTTGGGGGAGAAAGAGGAAAAGCTCATAGTTTTTAAAATGAAGCCAAAGAAGAATTACAGGAGGATGTATTTCCACACGCAAAAATACACGGTTGCAAGGGTAGAGGAAATTGCTTGAGCACATAAAGGGTCTTCCCCCTGAGCTTGCGGTTTTGTTTTTGGCGGCGCTTCCCATATTTGAATTGAGGGGCGCAATACCCTTGGGGATCATATATTACGAGCTACCCTTCTGGAAAACTCTTATCTTGGCAATATTCGGGAACATTTTACCCGTCCCCTTTCTACTCATACTTTTGAGGCCCTTATCCATCCTGACCTCAAGGTGGAGAATTACCAGATCCATCTTTGAATTACTCTATAAAATTGCAAGAAAGAAGGGCGTTTCCGTATCAAGGTTGAAGCTTTTGGGTTTGTACCTTTTCGTAGCCTTGCCCGTTCCGGGTACAGGGGCATGGATGGGTTCCCTCGTTGCGGAGGTGTTTAACATTCCCTTTCTTCCCGCCTTTCTCTCCATCTCCTTGGGTGTTATAACCGCGGGTTTTGTTGTTGCTTTTGTTTCAAAACTTGGCATAATCGCGGTCGTTGTATTCTTTGTTATACTTTTCGCTATCTCCTATTTCCTCTCAAGGGAATGAAGGAGATCTTAACAAACAAGTTCCTTTGGGGACCATTATTTGTTTCCTTCACCGCCCAGCTCCTAAAGTTCTTAATAAACTTAGTAAGGAAAGGGAAGGTTGATATCAGAAAGTTCGTTGAGATGGGGGGATTACCGTCAGCGCATTCGGCGTCCGTTTCCGCCCTAACTGTCCTAGTTGGGCTCTCCGAGGGATTCTCAAGCCCACTGTTTGGTATAACCGCATTTTTTAGCTTAATAGTTATGTATGACGCGGCGGGAATTAGGAGGGCAGCGGGGGAACAGGCTAAGGTTATAAACGCTATACTTGAGGAACTCCTTTCCGGACACCCCATATCCCAAAATAAATTAAGGGAACTCCTTGGGCATACCCCCTTTGAGGTGCTTACGGGAGCTATAATGGGGGGATTTATGGGATGGCTAATATGGAAGCTCTGAAACATCCCTTTATCCTATCCATCTTCCTTACCCTATTTTTCCTTTTCTTAGGTGTTCTCTTCTCCCTATTCGTCAGGTCATTCCTGTTAAGGACCCTGAAGGGGAAGGAGAACCTATTTTATCGGATTTATAGGGGTTTGAGGCCCGCATTGGTATTGTGGTTTTTCATTCTTGGAATTTACTTTTCCTTGAGGTTTTTCGGGGAAAATCTTGGACACGAAACGAACAAGATCCTTCAGAACCTTTCAACTATAGTCCTTTTTTCATCAATTTCCTACACCCTCGGCGCGATCCTTGAGATGGTCGTTGAGGATTACTTTAACGTAAGGTCTTCAATAATAAGCGTATCCGTAAGGTGGGGGGTATTTATAACCGGGCTATTATTGAGTCTAAGCGCCGTAGGTTTTCAGATAACCCCAATATTGACCGCTCTGGGTATAGGGGGTTTGGCGGTTGCATTAGCTTTACAACCCCTCTTAAGCAACCTCTTCTCGGGAATATACATAACCTCATCAAAGAGGGTGCAAGTGGGGGATCAAATTAGCGTTGGAAACTACAGCGGGGAGGTAATAGACGTTGGGGTTTATTCAACGATCATAAGGGATTTCAACAACAACATCGTATATATTCCGAATAGTCAGATAATAAACTCCATTCTCGTAAGCTACAACAAGCCCGACCCAACTTTCGTTGATAACATGCGTATATTAATTTATGGATACAACGATCCTGAGAGGGCTAAGGAGGTTCTGCTTGAGATATTGGAGGAGATGGAAAATTTTGAGGGCTTTGACAAAACCTTTAAGCCGATAGTATGGTTTGATGGGTTTGGTCCCCATGCCCTAATCTTCACGATAAGGTTTAAGGCTCTAAGTATGCTTGATTGGAGAAATTGCGCCTCGGAGATAAGGCTTAGGGTGTATAATAGGTTCAAATGAAAAGGTTTTTACTTTTCCTAGGTCCCACCCTTTTTATTTTGTCCTTTCTTCTTCCCTTTGAACGGAAGTTCTCCTTTTCTATAGGGTTAATTCTTTGGATGGGTGTATGGTGGGTGGGTGAGGTTTTACCGCTTTATGTCACCGCCTTACTTCCCCTCGTTTTGGCTCCACTCTTTGGGATATTAACTCCCCAAGAAGTTTCCGTAAATTACGCAAGACCCACCGTATTTCTATTCCTCGGGGGTTTTATCATAGCGAAAGCTCTGGAGAAGTATAACATACACCTTTATCTTACCCAAAGGCTCGTTAGGATATTCGGAAGATCCGAAATTGGAGTTTTTTTGGGTATTTCCCTTTCGGTTTATTTTTTATCAATGTGGATAAGCAACACATCTGCAACAGCGGTGGTTATACCCATGATATTGTCCCTCGGAAGCTCCGGGATCTTGAAAGCCTTAGCTTTAAGTTCCGCATATTCTTCAAGCATCGGTGGTATGGCTACTTTAGTGGGTACCCCACCGAATATGGTATATGCAGGGATTTTAAAAAGGTTCGGTGAGAATATTACGTTCTTGGATTGGTTAAAGTTCGGACTTCCCTATTCACTACTCCTTGAAATAGCCTTTATTTTGGTTGCGATTTTCGGTTTTAAACTATCAAGGAGAAAGTTAAACCTTCCCATTTCGGAGGTCCGTTTAGATAAAAGGGGGAAAATCGTTGCCCTCGTTTTCCTTACAACCGCATTACTTTGGATGCTTTTACCCGTTATAAACGAGAAGTTAAAATTAAACATTGAAGACTCAACCGTTGCCATCGCCTCCGCGATTTTCCTATTTGTTTTCAAACTCATTGAATGGGAAGACATGAGGGACATACCCTGGGGTGCCCTTCTTCTATTTGGGGGAGGCTTTGCCCTTTCGGATATTATCATAAAAACCGAATTTTCCGATTTCGTTGTGAAAAACTTTCAGATTTTTGAAGGATTCCCAAATTTGTTTTTGGTTGGAGCTTGGGCGGTTTTTGTTTTAGCTTTAACGGAGTTTGCCTCAAACACGGCGGTTGCAAGTGTCCTTGTACCAATAGCGTACACCTTTGCAAAGGGGACAAACCTTAACCCTTCAGCTTTGTCCGCGGTGGTTGCAATATCCTCCTCCGGTGCCTTTATGCTTCCCGTCGCTACACCCCCCAATATGCTCGTTTATTCCTTTGGACTTGTAAGCTTGAGGGATCTTTTGACTTTTGGGCTAATTATGAACATCCTCGCCCTTATCCTGAACATCATAATAACCTACAACTTCGCACCATAAGGGTATCACCCTCTCGGGTAGGTGGTTATTTACCACGTAAAGGTATGCCCTTTCCGTAATATCGGAAAACTTACCAAAATCCTCCTCAAGATCCCTTATCACCCTTTCCGCCTCGTCAAGGTCCTTAACCTTTACCCCCAAACCCTTAGATATTAAACCGTCCGGATCCACATCAAAGGTTATTACTAGGGTTTTGTAGTACCAACTTTCTAGGAATGTGTTCGGAAATCCCTCCCCCTCCTCCTTTGACGTGTTTATATAAGCCTTGGAAGTGGCGATTATTTTAACGGTTTCCTCGTATGGAAGCTCCCCGAAAACCTTAAGGTTTTCCAATCCCACAATCAAATTCCTATACCTCTCTGGTATCCTCCCCACAAGGTAAAAATTAACACCCCTAACCCTCCTTACCAAATCCAAAAAGAGCTCAACCCTCTTTATCTCCCTAAGGTTCCCCACCCAACATACCCCCTCCTTCTTGGAAAAATCCACATTTAAAGGTTCAAAGAGAGAAGGAAGCTTCTTTGGATCCTTGAAGTAGATCCTCCTCACCCTTTCCCTTTGCTTCTCGTTTTGCACGATCACGGTTTTTGCAAGTAGTATCCCAAGGAATGCGAAGATGTCCAGAATAAGGGCGTTTATTACCCCCAGGATCCTCCTTATTCCCCTCTTTGTCCTTATTACCTTCTCCGTCTCGTAAAATGGGTAAGGTATTGCGTTTTCGGGGATGAATATTACGGAATTTCTGAAGGATAGAATCCCATAAAGGGAAACGGGAAAATAATAATGCCTTATCCTCGTCATAACAACATCCGCATCAATTTCAAAGAACTTCAGGAGTACTTTGGGATATTCAAGGTACTGGAGAATGTGGGGAAATTTCAGGATCCTTAAAATCCTAATCCCATCAACGATCTCTTCCCCCTTCCCTGAGGTGATGTAATAAACATCAAAACCCCGAAGGGCTAAATTTTTTGATAATAGATAAGCCTGCTTTTCCGCACCACCGCTAACCTCCCTAAAAAAATATGGCATTACGAAGGAGACCCGTTTGCCCTTTCTATTTTCGGCCATAGCTCAAGGTAAAATTCTTTAACCACATCCAAATATCCCTTCTCCCCCTCCTCTATCTTGTCAAGCTCCTCCTCCATCTTGGCGGTAAAGCGATAATCAAAAATATCAGGGAAAAATTTTAAAAGTTCGTCAAGAACCTTCTCCCCCATCTCGGTAGGCACCAAAGTTTTACCCTTTTTGATGACGTACTTCCTTGCAAATAGGGTTTTTATTATGGTTACGTATGTTGAGGGCCTCCCTATTCCCAATTTTTCAAGCTCCTCAACCAAGCTAGCTTCCGTAAATCTCGGCTTGGGCTTCGTCTTATCCTTCTTTAGCTTTATGCCTTTCACCTTCAACTCTTCCCCAATTTTCAGATCCGGTATATCCTCACCCCTAAGCTCATGGGGTAAAACCTTTGTCCAACCCTCAAATTTCACCTCCCTACCCTCCGCAACGAAATTTATCCCACCCGCGGATATCTTTACTTCCCTAAGCTCGTACTCAAGGGGGGACATTTGGGATGCCAATGCCCTCCTCCATATTAGTTCATAAACCTTTAAGGAAAGTTCGTCCAATTTCCCCCTTAGATCCCAAGGTTTTATATTTGGGTATGTTGGCCTTATCGCCTCGTGGGCACCCTGAACGTTTCCCCTATCTTTTCCGTAAGTCCTTTTGGTTTTTGAAAGGTATTCTTCGGGAAATAGGGCTTTTATCGTGTCCCTTATGAGATCTACTCCCCTTTCGGAGAGGCGGGTTGAATCCGTCCTATGGTAAGTTATTAAACCTACCCTTTTCCCCTCTATCTCAACCCCCTCATATAGGCTTTGGGCTATCTCCATCGTCTTTTCTGCAGAAAGTCCAAATAGATTATTTGCCTCCTGCTGTAGGGTGGAGGTTTTTAGGGGTGGAGGTGGGTTCTGTTTTACGGTTTTTCTGTTGAATTCTATCACCTTGAAGGTTCCCTTTTTCAATCTTTCGTAAATTTCCCTTGCTTCCCTTTCATCAAAAAAGTTTTTCTCGGATCTTGCCTTAAAGGTTTTCCCACCCTTCTCAAGCTCCACCTCAAAGTACCAGAAAGTTTTAGGGACAAAAGACCTTATCTCCCTTTCCCTTTCAACTATCAACCTTAAGGCGGCGCTTTGAACCCTACCCGCGGAAAGCCCCCACCTGAGCTTTTTCCATAAAATTGGGCTTATTAAATATCCAACGAGCCTATCAAGGACCCTCCTAGCCTTTTGGGATTCAACCTTCCTTAAATCAATATCCGTAGGGTTATTTATCGCGGATTTTACCGCTTCGGGCGTTATCTCAAAGAATAGGACCCTCTTAACCTGCTTTTTTAAGCTTTTTATCTCCTCAAAGATATGGTATGCAATAGCCTCACCTTCCCTATCCGGATCACTTCCAAGCAATATCAGATCCGCGCCCCTCGCCATCTCCCTTATGAACTTTATAACCCCCATCTTCCCCTTTAAAACTTGATACTTCGGCGAGAACGTCTTAAGATCTACCCCGAGCTCATTCTCAGGAAGGTCCTTTATATGCCCCTTTGTTGCAACAACCTGAAAACCCTTTCCTAAATAAGTTTTTAACGTCTTAGCTTTCGTCGGAGACTCAACCACCAAAAGTACCCTCATTTTTGCTTAAGGATCATATACATACTCCACGCAAAGAGAGCAGCCGTCACCCCCCATGCCAAAGACATTACGATCAAAGCATCCAAGGACATCACCTGGTATTTTAAGGTTGCCGACCTTATAATACCTTCGTTGAGAAGGATAGTTTTGATTATCGTTTTAGTGATCATCGGCGCTTTGATTGGTGGAGGTATAGGGGTTGGCGTTGCTTATTACCTAATTATGCAAAACCTTGAAAATACGAAGGCTCAAACTCAACCGGAGGCTCCCCAAGTCAAAGTGGATACGGTGGTAAAGGTGATACAAGAGGTTAAAGTTGTACCTACGGTCCAAGGGAAAAAATTAGGCGATACAAACGCAACGCAAACCTTAAACTTACAAGCTCCAACCACTCAAGTATCCCAACCCGAGACACAAAACCAACCCGTGGTTTTGCCTCAACAACCCCAACTCTCTTTACCACAAGGGCAAACGAAGGGTTCCCAACCCTTACCTGAGGTAAAAGCTCCCACAATTGATCTGGGTTCCTCAAACCTTTCGGGAAATATAAGCTTGCAAAAGCCACCAACACCATCAACATCAATGCCGGACATAAATCCGACCCTATCCGGAGGGGGGCTAAGCATAGGTATGGAGACCCTTAAGGAAGAAGATGTAAGGAAGGTTTATTATGAGCAGGGGAATATTGCAAAGGCGGAAAAGATGGTGAACGATGCCTTAGCAAAGAATCCGAACGATCAGGTAGCAAAAAAATATGCTAGGATCATAAAGCTTGAGAAGAACGCCCTATCCCTTGAGGCGCAGGGGGATATCGAGGGGGCAAAGAGGGTTTGGAAGGAGATATTGTCAATAGACCCAAACCACCCGAGGGCAAAGGCAAAAGCCCAATAAAATGATAAAAAATTCCCTTATTTTTGTCATACGAGCGTATCGCAAATACATCTCCCCCCTAAAACCCCCAAGTTGTAGGTATTACCCTACCTGCTCCGAGTATGCGATGATCTCCCTACAAAAGTATGGGCTTTTTAAGGGAACATTAAAATCCATCTGGAGGATCCTACGCTGTAATCCCTTCTCAAAGGGTGGAATTGACCTTCCTTAAAAGTAGATAAACCAAGAAAGGTGCCCCCATTATCCCCATTATCACACCCACAGGGGGATCTATACCAAAGGTCAATCTACCAAAGGAATCCGCCAGGAGAACCAACGATGCCCCCATAATTCCCGAAAAGAGGTAAAACCTAAAACTATATCCGATATTAGTTATAGCCTTTGTTTCGGATTTGCTCCGAAAATATAAAGAAAAGCCGAGATAAAAGCAAGAATTGAGGGTTTACTTTATTTTGCCTTCCGCCAAAAGATATTCCTTCTTATAAAGATCTTTATTGCTTGCGTTAAATTCGTGTTTTACCTGAACTTTTAGGTTTTCCAATGTATAGAGTTTCCAAGAGATGGGGACAAAAACTTCCTTTTTGTTTCTTTTCGCCCTTTTCAACTCAAAGCTTAAAAGCAGGTGGAAAGCATCCTTTGTAATTTTTGGGTCCTTTGATGGCGAAAAATAAAAGGTTCTGAAGGTTTGATTTTTAGTTATTGAGCTGTAGGTTTTGCACTCAAGATAAATTGTTCTTCCATATTTATCCGTAATTTCAATATCAGGATAGCCTGCTGTCTTTGTTTTCCCTCCCTTTGTTTTGGGTTTTTCTGCTTTAAGACCAACTTCATTTAAAGCCGGAATTACAAATTTTTCCATTTCATTTCCTGCTTCGTTTGGTCTTTTGGTTTGAATTCCTTTTTTGTTAGCATTTTTGAGGGCTATTTGCGAAGCTTCTATTAATTTTTTCAATAATTCTTGGTTCTTCTTCTCCTTTGGGTTAAACGTCAAAACTTCATAACCCGTCAACGCTTTTATGGCTATTTTGTAAGGTATATCTCTAACTGGCTCCAAAAACTTGCGTAGCGTCTCTTCAAGTTGCCTTATGTATTTGTCCTTATCCATTTCTTTTCTTGAAAATCAGGATGTTTTCTTTTTGCATCACATTATAAAGCCCAAAGATGATTTTATCTATATTTTCAACAAGTTCAAACCCAATTTCTTCAGCGTTTTCTATGATAAATTCAACCGTTTTTATCTCCTTTCCTTGATATTTGGCATTTCCGATTATCAAAACAGCGTATTTACCAGGTTTCAAAACTCTATACATTTCCCGCAAGGACATTTTCATATCTTCATTGTAAAGTTCTATCTTTTCCCTATTCTTGCCTCTTACACCGATAAATTTTTCTCTTAGCTCCCGAGGTTCAAAACCAAGGGATTTAAGCGCGTGGGCATCATTTTGCACATAATCTAACGCAATAGAATAAGGTGGCGAAGTTATAATTCCATCTACGCTTTCATTTCCTAAATCCAGCGCTCTCGCATCCCCTTCCCTTATATCCACTTTTCCAAGTTTAAGATTTAACTGCTCAACTATTTCAATATAATCTTTGACCGATGCGATCATAAGTTCAAGGTTTCTTACGAAAGATTTTGTTATATCTTTCCTTCTCCTCGCATTGTCGCTTATCGCCACTAATTTTGCCATTAAAAAGAAATTTTTCACTTTTTCATCCTCAATCTCATCTATTACTGAATCAATTGTTTTATCGTTAAACAAGTTTATCTTAGTGTGTTTTAAAATTTCTGCCTTCATATTGACTATTTCTTTGAATGCATAAATTGATTCGGTTTTAACTTTGCTTTGAAGGACGCACAATGGTGATATATCAATCCCTATGCAATTTATCCCTAAAAGTTGCGCTTCAATAGCTGTTGTTCCGCTACCGATAAACGGATCAAGGACGATATCTCCGCTTTTTAACCCGATTATATTGAGCAGAGCCCTGATCATCTGTGGATGGAATTTTCCCTTATACGGATAAATCCAGTGTGTCAGGTATTGGTTTATGGATTTTGTCCTATTCTTTTGAATGATAAAGAAGTAATCGCTGTAAAAACCATTTACAAGTTTAAAATATGCCAAGCGCTTTCTCAGAGTTTCCCAGGATTGGGGCTCATTAATTACAATGAATTCCCTAAATCTTGGGGAAAGTTCAAATTCAATATTAAAGCTTTTCAACTCAAGTTGTGCTAACCTCAATTCATATATGAACTGGACATTTTCAAACAGAACAAGGGTGGAGTTTTTCATTTCTTTTCTGATTTTTGCTTTTGTAAAATATAAAAAAATTCTGTGGATATCCAGCGTAAATGTGTGGGTGAAAATTCCGACTTTACGGGTGCGTGGGAGATCAAATAACCTTGATGTATTGAAAGTTCCGTATCCGTAAGTACCGGAATACCTATTATATCCGCAAGTCCCCACTTCCCATCCTTCTGATAAGGGATTAAAATATAATCCTGTGAAGCGATTAGAAGCAGGGTCATAGATGGAATTTTATAGTTGAGCATTTATACAAAGCCATGCTCCTTCCCCTCTTGCCTTGCCAAAAGAAACAGACTCCTCAAATTTTCCCCTCCCTTCAAGCGTAAAATTTTCGTATTTTGATAACAAAATTCCTCAATCTCCCCCCTAAAACCCCCAAGTTGTAGGTATTACCCTACCTGCTCCGAGTACGCGATGATCTCCCTACAAAAGTATGGGCTTTTTAAGGGAACATTAAAATCCATCTGGAGGATCCTACGCTGTAATCCCTTCTCAAAGGGTGGAATTGACCTTCCTTAAAAGTAGATAAACCAAGAAAGGTGCCCCCATTATCCCCATTATCACACCCACAGGGGGATCTATACCAAAGGTCAATCTACCAAAGGAATCCGCCAGGAGAACCAACGATGCCCCCATAATTCCCGAAAAGAGGTAAAACCTAAAACCTTCCCTAATTCCGAAAACCCCCAAAATATGCGGTGCCATTATCCCAACAAAACCTATTATCCCAACGTATGAAGTTATTATGGAAACCAAAAGGGAGGATATTACGGTGGAGAAAACCGTTATCCTTTTCGGGTCATAACCCAGGCATAATGCCTCAAGCTCCCCAAGCGCCATAACATCTATATCCCTGTTTTTTAAGAATAGAACCAGAGAAAGGATAAGGGTGGAAATTAGGATGAAAAGTAGGATGGGAAGATCGGAGGGGAAAAAGAACCTTCCAAGGGAACCCCATAAGGCGTAAAGGGTCCTGCTTGATTCTATCCCCGCGAGTATAAAAAACATAACCGCAAGGGAAGAAAAGAACGTACCCAAACCTACCCCAATTACTGGAAGGATCCAAGGTTCCACCCTTGAGGATAAAAAGATTATTATAGCGGATACGGGTAGGGAGAAAAGGAGGGAGGGGAGGTAGAGAGGGAGGTTCAATTTGAAAAGTTCGGAAAGCGCCACGCCCAGAACCGCTCCCCCCGAGATCCCCAAAATATAACCGTCCGCTATGGGATTCCTATAAACCCTTTGTAAAACCGCCCCAACAACGGAAAGCCCAAAACCCGCGGAAAAACCAAGAATTAACCTCAATACCCTAAAAAAGATAATATCAGGACTGAAAACCCTACCCAAAAAGATCTCACAAAGCGCGGATAACAAAAGGAGAAATATAATAGCCCAAGTCCTCATTTGAAGGTTCTGATAAGCAGGATAATAACCAAAAGGGAAACAACGAAAGAAAATATAAACCTTAAAACCCTCTCGGGAAGGAGGATCATAACCCTTGAACCCAAGAAACCGCCAATTAGGGAACCGAATGATACAAAGGACGCGTAAGATGGATCAAAGCTCAAACTTTTCAGATAGTAAAGTGCGCTTGAGGATGTCGTTATTCCTATTAAAAATACGCTCGTGGCGGTTGAAACCTTGTAGGGCATATTCAGGATCCTATCCATGGCAAAAACCTTAAAGATACCGGCCCCTATACCCATTATCGCGGACGCAAAACCCGACAATACCATAAAAATATAAGAAAACAACAATCTTCTAAATGTTATAACCGACCTTGAAGGACTACTCCTATAACCCACCAGGTTTGAATATATTATCAGAATGGCAACCGGGACGAAGATCAAAACGATTACTTTTTCCGGGAGATATACGAGGGATCTTGAACCCAAAATTGCACCGAGGGTTGTGGCGGAACCTAAGAATACCGCTATCTTAAAATCCACCAGATCTGAACGGATGTACTTTTCCGAAGCGGAGGACCAAACCGCTATAGTTGAAAATATGCTTATTGCGACCGCGGTCTTAATATTAAAACCCAAGATGTTTAAAGCTGGAACAACGATTATTCCACCCCCAAGCCCAAGTATTGAACCCAAAAAACCACCAACGAATCCGACAAGGAACAGGATCAAATCCCCAAAACCTCCCTATGTTTCCTCACAAACCCTTCAACATCGGAAAACCTAAGGGCGTATTCCCTAATTTTCTCCGCTTTTATTTCCCATTTTATTGCCCTCTCTATTCCCTCCGAAACCGCCTCAGGGTCAAGGGGTACCCTTATGGCAATTTCCTTGGGTGCAACCTCCTCTGGGATCTCCTCTGATACTACGACCTTCTTACCAAAGAGCATAGCCTCAACCACCGCTATCCCGAAGGTTTCGCTCCTTGAAGGTAGACAGAATATATCAATGGAGTTATAGAAATGCCAGAGCCTTTCACCGTAAATATCACCCAAGAAAACCGCATCAACACCAAGTTTTTTAGCGAGCATTATTGTATTTTCAAAGTTTGGACCTCCCCCCGCAAAAACCAGTTTCCAATCTTTCCCCACGCTAGCCTTAATTAAAATGTCCTCCCCTTTCCTCCCCACCATCATCCCCGCAAACCCCACCAATACATCCCCCCTCAAGCCCAAAATTTCCCTACTTTCCTCCTTTGAAAATCCCCAATTTGGCACCCTAACAACAGGATTTATTACCACACCTTCCCTTTCACCGAAAAGCTCAAAAACCCTCCTCTTAACCTTTGAGGAGAGAAAAATTACCGCATCCGCCCTTTCGTAGGAATATTTCATATTCCGATAAAATTCCTGTTTTAGCTTCCCTTCCCTCTCAAAATCGTAAGCGTGGGTTGAAGGGAAATTTACTACGAACCTTAATTTCTTCAAATTTTCCGAAGTGTTAGCCGGGGAATGGGGTATGTGGGAATAGAAAACCCTTGGGTTCAATTCCTTAAGGATGATGCCCAAACGGGAATCCCAGAGCCACCTTGAATTCGGCTTAAAGGTTTTGGAAAACAATATCTCCCTTAAGAACCACCTTTTACTCGGAGGACCATAAACCGTCACGTTCCCGAAATTTTTCTTAAAGAAACCGACATTTTCCGCCCAAAGCCCCAACCTTATATCCTTAAGCCCCTCAATTAAGGTAAATATGTACGTCGCAACCCCACCCGTTATTTTCCCCCCAAGCTCCCTAACCGCGTACCCATATATTAGTACCATCCTTACATACCCTTATTGCAAGCGCCAAAACCCCCCTTTCCTTAAGTTTATATATGAATTCCTGCGCATCTTCAACCTCAAGGATCACAATATTCGTTGGGAATAACTTGGGATCCAAACCTAACCCTTCCGCAAAAATTCTAGCTTTTCTGTGATCTTCCTCAAGCCTATCAACCATCTCCGTAAGGGCGATTATACCCGCCGCCGCTATTACACCCACCTGCCTCATACCACCCCCCAATAGCTTCCTAATCCTCCTCGCTTTTTCTATAAACTCCGCATCCCCCACCAAAACCGAACCTATTGGGGCGCTCAAACCCTTTGATAGGCTAAACATAACGGAATGAGCGAACTTTGTTCCCGAATAAACGGATGCGTTGAAGAGCCGGGCTCCGTCTAAATAAATCTCCCTCAAGTTTTCTATATCAACCACCGCCCCACCCCAATAGTTGTATGCCCTTGAAAACCTTATGGTTTTCTTCACTTCTTCAATATCCAAGTTTCCCCTGCTGGACCTAACGGGCCTTGGTATAACCCTTGATATAAACGCCAAATACCCCATCTCCATAAGGTATATGTGGCTCTTTTCTTCAACTATCACCTCGTCTCCCTCGTTCGTATGAACCTTTACAGCGGTTGCGTTTGCCATTGAACCAGAAGGGAAGAAAAGGGCGGACTCTTTCCCGAAGATCTCCGCGGATAATCTTTCCAATTTCTTTACCGTGGGATCGTCCCCCAAAACATCATCCCCAACCTCCGCGGAGAACATAGCCATCCTCATCTTCTCCGTGGGCTTTGTAACGGTGTCGCTCCTCAAATCTATCACCTTCATATTCCCCTCTTGAACTTAATATCCTTAACCAAATTTTCCCCCAAAAGGGAGTTTATTGCCCTAATTATCGCAGTTTTCTTCGCGCTCACTTCAAACCTCCTTTCCGCCTTCTGAGACCATACCAAAAGGATCCCGTTCTCAAACCAAACCGCCTCGCTCTCGTAATCCTTCAAGATCATTTTTGCGACCTTAAGCACCCTTATATTTTCACTTATACCCCAGCTTTTCAAAAGCTCGTTTAAAGCCTGATCCACCCTCTTCATATGGGAGGCTCCAAGTTCGGGAAAATGTAAGACACATAAGAAAGTAAGCCCGTTATAAGGAGGATCCCCAACGCTACAAGTAGGATCCCGGAGGCGATCTCAAAGTACCTCAGTAAGGTCCTTACCCTTGATATGAACTCAAAGACCTTACTTGCAAGGATGCCCGAGAGTATAAATGGGATCCCGAGACCCAAAGAATATACAAAAAGTAAGATCCCGCCCTGCAACACCGTACCCGACATAGCCGCCAAAGCGAGTATTCCCGAAAGTGTGGGCCCTATGCACGGCGTCCATCCGAGGGCAAAGGTGATCCCCATCAAGAAGGATAGGAATAAGTTGGCAGAGCCAACATTTATATGAGCCTTCTTTTCATAATCCAGAAATGGGATCCTCATTATTCCCACTAGGTGCAAACCGAATATTATTAATAAGATCCCGGCTATCACGCTTATGACCTTTTTATTCTGGGCAAGGAATACCCCTATCGCGGATGCGGTCAAACCCATAAGGGTGAATACCAAAGAAAATCCAAGAACAAAAACCAATATCCCGGCAATCACCCTCCTTCCCCCCTTCCCGCTTTTTATCTCCATAACGTTTAAACCCGAGACGTACCCAAGATATGCGGGGACAAGGGGAAGGACGCAGGGGGAAAGGAAGGATAAAAGCCCCGCAACGAAGGATATTATTATCCCACCCAAAGAGAAGCTTATTTCCATGAGGATGGTATTATACGAGTGAAAAGCCGGATAACCCAAAGGGAAAACGTTATGGAGAATATGTTGTAAAATATTTGGAAGAATGGGGCAAGGGAGATAAGGAAAATGGAGGTTTTCAATAGAGGGTCAAGCTTCTTAGGAATTTGCCCGAATATTATGGGGAACCATTTGCTTCCCATAACGATGGTAAAACCTACCATGGCGGAGGAGACAAAACGAGGATGCAAGTTTATCTTCATAAGGAGAATAAGCGTGAAACCCAAAAGGAAATATAAGAAGGGTATGTGGAGGAAAGAAGTAAAGAACTTTCCCCTGAAATTTTGCCAGAAGATCAATATTGAGGGGATGGCGAAAATTGGGGCAAACCTCAAAATTAGATAATTTCCCGAGATAAAACCCAAGAAGTTTAAAAATAAGGCTATGAAAAACAAAGCCGGCGAAAGGTATGCAATTTTCCCAACATCCTCAAGGTTCTTTGAGAACCTCGGGAGCATCCAAGCCATACAACCCAAAAACATACCAAGCTCAAACCCCAAGAATAGGGCATGCAAGAAAGCCTTTCCATCCAAGAATAATGAAAAAACCCCCGCAAGGAAAGCCAAGCCCATAAACATGTAAGAGATCTTGTCGTAGATCTTTTTGGAGATTTTAAGGCGGTAATAAATAAGGGGAAAAAGCTGAAAGGAGAGAAAGAGCAAGAAACCCAACTTGAAAACCAAGCTGTTAAGGAAATAGCCAAGAAGCATAAAAGGGAAGCTTAAATAAGCCGATATCTTGAAAAGTCCTCCCTTAATTTTCGGAAATGGTATCGTCGCGTGTTGAACCGCGATTATGTAAAACGGAACAAAGCCCAGCAGAAGATTTCTGTAAACTTCTTGGAAGTTTCCCTTGGGGATAACTAAGATCAAGAAAATTAAGGAACTTAAAGCAAAAAGTTTCGCCCAAAGGAGGGGTTCCTCAGTCCAAAAACTCCCTCTCAAGTATGCCCAAAACTTCATAAGGGTTCTTGAAGTTTCCACCTTCAAACATCTTCCTTATATTGTACTTTTGCCTAACCTTATTTAAAAATCTTTTTGTAAGGAGGTTTTCTATCTGTTCCACCATCCTGTTTATTCTCTTTTCCTTCAGCCTTTCCCCGAGAAAATCCCTGTGTTTTAGTATAGCATCCGCAACTTCCTTTATACCTTCACCGCTCAGAGCAACAGTTTTTATTATTGGGGGTTTCCACTCGTTGGGAGATAGGGATACCACCGCCGAAAGCTCCCTTATGAACCTATCCGCCCCCTCCCTATCCGCCTTATTTACTACGAAAACGTCCGCGGTTTCCATAAGCCCCGCCTTTAAAGCCTGAACGGAATCCCCCGCCTCCGGAACAAGTACTACCACCACCGTATCCGTAGCCTTAACCACATCAACCTCGGATTGCCCAACCCCCACCGTCTCTATTAGAACCATATCGTACCCGAAGGCGTCAAGGACATCCGCCACCATACCCGTGGTTTCCGCAAGCCCCCCAAGGCTTCCCCTTGATGCCATACTCCTTATGAATATCCCCCTTTCCATAGCCTTAACCATCCTAAGCCTATCCCCCAAAACCGCCCCTCCCGTGAAGGGTGATGAGGGATCCACCGCTATTATTGATACCCTAAATCCCCTCTCCAAAAGCTCCACCGCTAATTTATCAACCAAAGTACTTTTTCCCGCCCCAGGGGGACCCGTTATTCCCACCCTATAAGCCTTCCCCACCTTTGGATATATCCTCCTGAAGATCTCGTCTATTTCCCAAAGATTTTCAACAAACGTTATAAGCCTTGCGAGTGCCCTCTCATCCCCCCTCTCAAAACCCTCCAATATCTCCCCAAGATCCCTCATAAAACCACAAGCTTGCCCAAGGGTTTTAACCCCTTCCTCCTTATGACGTTTTTTGTATCCACTATTATCTCCGCATTCTCCGCTATAAGCTCGTAATTTACATTATCGTGGTCGGTGGTTATCATAACCACATCGGTCCAATCAAGCGCCTTCTTTAGATCCATGGATTTCATATTTCCGAAGGTGGGAACATATGGATCGTGGTAAGCAACTTCCGCGCCCTTTGATCTCAAAATTTGCATTATTTCTATCGCGGGACTTTCCCGTGTATCCGATATATTCTTTTTGTATGCCAACCCCACAATTAGGATCCTTTCCCCCTCAATTTTCCTTCCCGCCTTTTTTAATGCATCCTCAACGAGGGAAACGGTGAATTTCGGCATGTACTTGTTGATTTTATCGGCAAGCTCTATAAACTCCGCGTTTATACCGAGGCTTTTTACCTTCCACAGGAGGTATATGGGATCTATGGGTATGCAATGCCCACCCACGCCCGGACCCGGGTAAAACTTCATAAATCCAAAGGGCTTTGTGCCCGCAGCCTCTATTACCTCCCAAACGTCAACGTTGAGCTTGTGAGAAATTATGGCAAACTCATTTACGAGGGCTATATTTACCGCCCTAAACGTGTTTTCAAGGAGCTTTGTAATCTCCGCGGTTCTCGCGTTTGAGACGGGTATTACCTTTTCAACCGCATGAGAGTAAAAATCCACCAAGAGCTCGGTTGCCCTGTGATCCAAACCCCCAACAATTTTAGGCGTATTATGGAACTTCCATACCTTATCCCCCGGATTGATCCTCTCGGGTGAAAAACCCAAGAAAAAATCCTCCCCATACTTAAATCCCCTACTTTTTAGAAACTCCCCCAATTCCTCCGTATGACCCGGATATGTGGTACTCTCTAGGCTTATCAAAACGGGCGGTTGCATATAGTCCGCTATATCATTAAATGCTCTAACAATATATGAAACGTCGGGTTCCCCCTTTTCATTTAGGGGTGTGGGCACCGTAACCACTATCACCTGCGCCGAGGATATCGCGCCTTTATCGCTCATACCCTCAAGGTACCCATCATTTACCAACCTTGCGAGTTCTTCGGATGGTATATCTTCTATATAGCTTTTACCTTCGTTTATGCTCCTCACCTTTGATACGTCTATGTCAAAGACGGTTGTTTTGAAGCCTGCCTTTGCGAACCCCACCGCTAAGGGAAGACCCACATATCCCCCACCTATTACGCATATCCTTGCGGTTTTCTTTTTGATAAGGTTTTTTAATTTCTTGAAGCTGTCCATCACTGTGAAAGGAAGCTTAAAAGCGCCTTTATAGTATGAAGCCTGTTTTCCGCCTGTTCAAAAACTAGGGACCTTTCGCTCTCTATAACCTCATCCGTTATTTCTTCTCCCCTGTGGGCGGGTAGGCAATGCATAACTTTTGCATGTTCTGGGGCAAACTTCAAAAGCTCTTCATTAACCTGATAACCCTGAAATACCTTCCTCCTTATTTCCGCCTCCGCCTCTTGACCCATAGAAGCCCATACATCCGTATATATAAAATCCGCCCTTGAGACCGCGGATTTCGGATCCCTAACTATGTTTATTTGCGATCCCGTCCTTTTCGCCATCTCCAACGCTTTTTCTACTATCTCCTTTGGGGGTTCGTATCCCTCGGGGCATGCTATTGTAAAATCCGATCCGAGTAGGGCGGACATAAGCATCAGGGAGTTAGCTACGTTATTCCCATCCCCAATAAAAGCGAGATGGAAACCCAGATCCCCTGTTATCTCTATCATGGTTTGAAAGTCCGCGAGGGCCTGACAGGGGTGCTCTAAGTCGGATAGGGCGTTTATTACGGAGAGGTTTGGCGCAAAGTCCCTAAACTCTTGAAAAACTTTGTGATCAAATACCCTCGCAAAAACCCCATCAATCCACCTCTCTAAATTCCTTGCCACATCCTTTACGGGCTCCCTCTTCCCCAAACCCACGTCGTTTGGAGAAAGGTAAAAGGTCTCCCCTCCCAGCTCCCTCACCGCCACCTCAAAGGTAACCCTGGTCCTGAGGGATGGTTTTTCGAATAGGATCGCCCAGATTTTCCCCTTTAATATATCGCTCTTTCTCTTTCCAGCCTTCCTCTCGATCTTATAGTGCCTCGCTATCTCCAAAACTTCCAACGTTTCTTCCTTCCCAAGATCCAAAACTGATATGTAATATCTCCCCCTCATATCACTTCCCCTTTGCCTTTTTCAGATCCTCCGCCCTCTTGAAATCCGCCACCGCATCTTTTGTCCTCCCAAGAGCCTTGTATATTGCCGCCCTAAGTTCGTAAAGGGTTGGATCATCCTTCTTCATGCTTATCGCCAAATTTACGTAATCCAACGCTTCCTTGTATCTTTTCGCATCGTACAAAACTCCAGCTATTGCGAAGGGTATCCTGTATTCATCGCCCTTCAGTTCGTAAGCCTTTTTTAGGTACTCCACCGCCTTATCATAGTTTCCAAGCTGGGCATAAGCCTGACCGAGGTTCGCCAAAATCTCGTAATCATCGCCCTTCATCTGATAAGCCTTTTCAAGGTTTTCCGCCGATTCCTTGTAATTCCCCTTCTCAAACAGGAGGATCCCAAGCTCCTTATATGCTTCCACCATAGCGGTATCCTTTATTATTCCCCTCAGGATCTTCTCCGCGGTGTCCTTGTTCCCCTCGTAAGAGTAGAGTATCGCAAGTTGCAACCTTGCTTTGGGATTTTTTGGATCTAACCTAACCGCCTTTTCAAGGTACTCCCTTGACTTCCTCTCATCCCCAAGAGAATTGTATACTCCATGGAGAAGAAGGTAAGTGTTTGCATTTTTCGGATCCAACTTCTCCGCCTCCTGAAGGTACCTTATGGCTTCTTGAAACTTGTTTTCCTGAATTAGGACTATAGCCGCGTTTTGGAAGATCGTGGGAAGGGCGCTGAAGGGCATTAGACTCTGACCCGCTATTGAAAGCTCCTTTTCAAACTTCTCCTTCCTCCTGTAAGATGTGTCTAAACTGAATGCCTTTATGAAATCTTCGGATGCCTTTACCCACTCGTTTTTCCTCGTATATATGTATCCCCTCCAGATGTAGGGTTTGGGGGAATTGGGCTGGTCGTTTATCCAAGCGTTCGCGTTCTCCTCCGCCTTCTCAAGGTTGTTGTTCTGGACGTATATCTTTGTGCTTGATGCGGCGGGGGATCCCAAGGAAGCGCATCCATATAACAAAATCAAAATGGAAAGCCTTTTGAGCATAGGCGGGAATTATACCGCGGTTTTATTACTTACCCTTTAAAAACTCCTCAAACCCTTCCAAAGCCTCCCTTCCCATCCTTGTACTTGCCAAAATGTGGGCGGTAAGCTCCCTGAAATTCTCCGAGAGGTACGGCCTATAAAGTTTCAAAAGCTCCTTCGTTTTCCTCACCGCCAAGGGTTTGTTTGATAGGATTAGATTTACAAACTCCCGAACCTTCCCCTCAAGTTCATCATCCTCAACAAACTCGTCTATTAAACCTATCTCCTTAGCCTTATAAACATCAAAAACCTCGGCAGTTAAAAAGAACCTACGGGCATTTTGGTACCCTATTCTCCTTACCGCGAACGAGGATACGACGGAAGGTACCATACCGATTTTTACTTCGGAAAAGGAAAAACTCGATGACTTTCCCGCTATCGCTATATCACATACGCTTACAAAACCTAAACCCCCACCCCTAACCGCCCCCCTTATCTTGGCTATCGTGGGAACCGGTATGTTTTCAACAGCTTTGTATGTATCAAAAAGGAGTAAGGCATCCTTGTAGTTTTCCGAATATTCAGCCTTTGCCATCTCCCTCATCCACCTAAGATCCCCACCCGCGCAAAAGTGCTTTCCCTCCCCCTCCAATATCACCACCCTAACCTCCTCATCCGAAGATAGCCTTTCCGCAATTTCCTTTATTTCTTTTAGCATCTCCCCGTTAAAGGCGTTTCCCACCTCCGGCCTATTAAATACTATCCTTGCGACTTCTTTTTCTTTCTCAAACTTTACGAACCTCATCTCGGGGATTCTAAACCAGAATTATCTGGCGGTTCCTCCGTGTAATAAACCTTTATCGTTGAACCCAAGGGTACATCCGAGCCTGGGGGCGGTTCAAGCTTAGTTACGTATCCCGGTTCCTCATCGAGGGTATAAACGGGTTCAATTTTCACCTTAAAACCCAGATCCTGCAAGGATCTTAACGCCATATGCAGCGACATCCCCACTATATCCGGCACCCTCTTATATGTTTTCCCACCCGAAACCGTAACAAAGATCTTCCTTCCCCTTTTTACCTTCGTGTTGGGAGGTGGTTCCTGCCCGATCACCAAACCCTGCGGGTGTTCCAAGCTCGGAACTATGGTATCTACAACGAGGTTTAATCCGACCCTTTGCGCCTCCGCCTTAGCCTCATCCACGCTTTTTAACCTAAGGTTTGGAACCACGGTGGTGTTGTACCTACCCTGGAAAATCGGTATTATCAAACTCAGAAAAAAGTCAAAGAAAAAGAGCCAAAATATAACCCAAAAAATAAAATAACCGCCGAACTTTAAGAAAACCTTCAGCTTATCCATCATGCGGACTTTTTGAGCCTGTGCTTTTCGTACCAATCCCTCAAATAATTTATTATCTCCTCTAGGGGTGTCCCCGGACCGAAGAGCTTACCTACCCCCATACTTTCAAGAACCTTGGCATCCTCATCGGGTATTATCCCACCTCCAAAAAGTAGAACATCGTCCATACCCTTCTCCTTCATAAGCTTCAGGATCTTGGGAAAGTAGGTCATATGGGCACCCGAAAGTATGGATATTCCTATGGCATCAACGTCCTCCTGAAGGGCCATATTTACCACGTTTTCCGCGGTTTGATGCAAACCCGTATATACAACCTCAAACCCAGCATCCCTAAGCGCCCTCACTATTATTTTTGCTCCCCTATCATGCCCATCCAACCCCACCTTCGCTATGAGGATCTTCATCGGCCTTTCCTTCATTTCCAAAAATTTTAAGGTGGAAAAGGGTTTTTTGCTTGATTTTAACAATCTCTCTTAATTTTTGGCTGAAGATTTTCGCGAAAAGTTTTTGAGTGTCAGGGGATGTATAGGGAATAAGGTTCTTCCGTTCAACTTCATTCGGTGCGGGCGGAGATAAACTTTAATTAAAGAACAACCAATTTCAGGGAATAGGACAGCGTTATAATATCTTGGCCATGAAAAGGCACATTTTACGCACTTTCGCGCTATGGGGTAGGGGGCTAATATTAGCCCTCTTCACACAGTACGCTTACGCTGTGACATTCGCAAAAACTTACGGGGGAACAGACGATGATGTGGCTCGTTTCGTTCAACAGACATCAGATGGTGGATACATAGTGGTGGGTGAGACGTACTCCTTCGGTGCGGGTTATAGTGATATTTTCCTCATCAAAACGGATGCGTACGGGAATATACAATGGGCTAAAACTTATGGGGGAACAGATTATGATGTGGCTTTTTCCGTTCAACAGACATCTGACGGTGGATACATCGCGGCGGGTTATACACGTTACGTCGATATAATCAGTGCTTACTATGTTTTCCTTGTCAAAACCGATGCGAACGGGAACCTAAGCTGGGCTAAAACTTATGGGGGAGGAATAAGTAATGGGGCTTTTTCCGTTCAACGCACATCTGATAATGGATACATCGTGGCGGGTTATACATATTCCTTCGGTGCGGGCAGATGGGATGTTTTCTTTGTGAAGACAGATGAAACTGGTAGCGTAGGTTCATGTTCAATAGTTCAAGATGTAAGCCCAACTGTAAATAATGCCCTCTTCTCTATAACTTTTCTTATTCCTTCCGTTTCTTCTCCGAGTTTCACCGTTAATTCCGTATCTCCAACCGTTACATCTCCAACCTTCACTGTTTCCGAACTCTGTTTCTCATCCATCTCCGAATCATGCCAACCTGTAAGTGGTATTATAACTCAATACAAAGGCGGTATAAAGGTTAGCGGATCTGGAGAATTTGAGGTGAAGGTTTATAATGTAAGCGGAGTTATGGTTAAGTCTGTAAAGGGTACGAACGAAGTTAAAATTGAGCTTTCAAGGGGCTTTTATTTCGTTGAGGTTGTCTCGGATAGAAAGTTAATAAGGGAAAAGGTGGTGGTCAGATAAAATATCTCCCGGAGAAGCAGGAGATACAAAAATCCCTCAAATTTTCCTCAAAAACCTCCAAGGGTAAATATTTTAAACTGTCCGCCCCAAGGAACTTCCTTATTCCCTCAACGTTCATCTGGTTTGCTATAAGCTCCCTCCTGTTTGGAGTATCTATCCCATAATAGCAGGGTCCTATAACAGGTGGAGAACCGATCCTTACGTGCACCTCCTTTGCCCCCGCCTCCTTAACCATAGATACTATCTCCCTCATCGTTGTCCCCCTAACTATTGAATCATCTATAAGGTATATCCTCCTCCCCTTTAAAACCCCCTCAACAGGAAAGAGCTTGGACCTTACCACGCTTACCCTCTTTTCTTGCGTAGGTTGTATGAAGCTCCTGCCTGCGTAATGGCTCCTTATAAGGCCGAAGTGTAAGGGCTTTCCGATTTTTGAAGAGAATCCAAGGGCGTATATATTTCCCGAATCCGGGATGGGAACCACTATATCGGCCTCCACTTCCTCCATCTCCGCAAGCTTCTCTCCAACGAAGTACCGCCAGTTATACACGGACCTTCCGAATATGTTGCTATCCGGCCTTGAGAAATATACGAGCTCAAAAGAGCAGGGTAGGGGAATACCCCCTTCAACCTCAAACTCTTTTAATGAAGAAGGGTTCGCAATTATACCAACACCCCTTGGGAGTTCCTTTATAGGGACAATACCCGCGGATCTTAAGGCGGAATCTTCGGATGCAAACCAAATTTCCCCCTCCCTCTTCCCCATCCAAAGGGGCCTAAATCCGTACGGATCCCTAAAGGCTACCAAATTTTCCCCCTCTATCATCAAAACCGACCATGCCCCCCTTAGAATTTTTGCCATCTTTTTGAACCTTTCCTCAATTTCCCCATCAAGGGTAAGGTAAAGGTTCAATATTACCTCCGTGTCCGAAGTTGCCCTAAAAAATACACCCTTTGATGATAACTCCGCCCTTATCTCCTGATGGTTCCTTATGTTCCCGTTATGTACGATTGCCTTTATCCCTTTTTCGGTTATAACATAAAAGGGTTGTATGTTCTCCGT